>P_2C_Liq_1_UnCtyDRAFT_1000581_pt1 | contig 15493 bp, 17 predicted proteins | sample Pon2CUnioCityCA_2_FD_10234 | JGI IMG/M metagenome (IMG submission 10234)
TTCGCAATAGGTCTAGTTCAGATTTTCAGACTTAGAGGGCTCGAGAAGAAAAGCACCACTCACACGAATTAGCGTTTCTCCGAAAAATTCGTCTACTTCCTTGCCTTGGTACAGGCCTTTCACGGTAATGTAACCTTCGGTGGGCCACAGACCATGGTCAGAGGTGTCCTTTGTTACAATAATTCCATTAGGAAAGGTGATGCTTTTGCTCTCCGCGCTTTGAATAGTATCTGACAGTTGAACTACGGTGCCGGTTTCCCATTCAAAATCCAGTAGTATTCCTGCAAATCCATCGGCACTGCCTTCGAAAACAGGCTTCTGTTCCATCGCTTTTTCAGGAGTTCTGAAATATTGATAGAGACCAATGGACACTGCTCCGGTAACAAAAAAAGCCAGGGTAATGAGCACTTTCTTCATGACGTAGGTTTAGCTTCGTACCTGACCGATGTAATTGCTCGGGGTGATTTGTTTGAGCTCGGCCTTAACGGTATCGTTCACCTCTAAAGTATCAATAAATTCCGCGATGCTTGATGCCGTTATAGCACTATTTGTGCGCGTTAAAGCCTTGAGCGCTTCATATGGCTTCGGATAGCCCTCTCTGCGCAGGATGTTTTGGATGGCTTCCGCAACTACGGCCCAATTCGCTTCCAGATCTGCAGCGATTTTACCCTCATTCACTAGGAGTTTGCCCAGTCCCTTATTCATAGAAGCTATGGCGATCAAAAGGTGACCAAATGGAACACCTACATTACGCAAGACAGTAGAATCTGTAAGGTCGCGCTGCAAGCGCGATATCGGTAATTTTCCAGCGAGGTGCTCAAAAAGTGCGTTGGCAAGCCCGAGGTTCCCCTCTGCATTTTCAAAATCAATCGGATTCACCTTGTGGGGCATCGCAGAGGATCCCACTTCGCCGGCTTTGATTTTTTGTTTGAAGTAATCCATACTTACGTAGGTCCAAACGTCACGGCAAAGGTCAATGAAGATATTGTCGATGCGTTTCAGGGCATCGAATTGCGCTGCAATATTATCGTAGTGTTCAATCTGCGTGGTAGGGTAGCTGCGTTGCAGTCCTAGGTGGTTGCTTACAAAAGCATCTCCCCAACGGTGCCAATCGCGTCCTGGATAAGCCACGGTGTGCGCATTAAAGTTACCCGTTGCCCCTCCAAACTTCGCGCTGTGGGGTACGGCTTTTAGTTGCGCGAGTTGCCCGCGAAGACGTGAGGTGAATACACTAAACTCCTTGCCTAAGGTCGTAGGAGATGCCGGCTGACCGTGCGTTCGTGCTAAGAGCGGAATGGCTTCCCAGGCCTTTGCACTTGCCTCGATAGCTTCAATAAGTGCTTCAATTGAAGGGCAGATCACCTCTTCCAGTGCCTCTTTCACGGATAAAGGAACGGACGTGTTGTTGATGTCCTGAGAGGTAAGTCCAAAGTGGATAAACTCTTGAAATTGGCTTAATCCCAGTGCTTCAAAAGCTTCTTTAATAAAGTATTCAACCGCCTTTACATCGTGGTTCGTAACCTTTTCAATATCCTTTATTTTCTGTGCATCTTCCGTGCTAAAGTCCGTGTAGATCGCACGCAAGGCATCAAAATGCTTATGATCAACACCCGTGAGTTGAGGTAAGTCGCTTTCGCACAAGGCGATAAAGTATTCGATTTCGACGCGAACCCGATATTTGATCAGCGCGAATTCCGAAAAGTATTGAGAAAGGGCTTCGGTTTTCGAAGCATACCGACCGTCAACGGGTGTGATGGCATGTAAAGCTGTAGACATTGCAAGGCTATTAAAACGCAAAATTAAAGGAGTTGACCGCGTTTTCCTAATTCTATGACCTCAAGGTTTGTGACTTTTCCTTTTTCGTCCCCTTCTTGGACCAATTCGAACCGGAGCATCGTACGCATCTTGTGAAAACCGTGGATTCCGGCCGCACCGGGATTCATGTGCAAGCAATCGATATGCTTGTCGTAAACGACCTTTAAAATATGGCTGTGTCCGCATATAAACACATCCGGTTTTTCTTTCTTCAGCCCATCGCGGGTTCTGTTGTTGTAGCGCGGGGGATAGCCACCGATGTGTGTAATCCAAACTTTTACGCCATTCAACACGAATTTCTGATGCAGTGGGTAGCGGCTGCGCATGGTATGGTCATCGATATTCCCATAAACGGCAATTAAGGGTTTGCCCAATGCTTCAAGCGCATCCATTCCGTCGTGACTGCCGATATCTCCGGCATGCCATATCATATCTACGCCAGCGGCATAGTCTAGGATTCTTTCGTCCATATGACTGTGCGTATCAGAGAGTAATAGGATTTTTGTCCTTTTGAGTGTCACAAGCGTACCTTTGCGTGAATTCTATTCAAATGTAATGCGTACACTCTTGAGATTGGCCTATGATGGCGCACCCTTTTGCGGTTGGCAAATCCAGCCGAAGGACCGTACGGTTCAGGGTGATCTCGATGATGCCCTAAGTAAGCTCTTGCGGCAGCCCATTCAGACCATGGGTGCAGGTAGGACGGATACAGGTGTACATGCAAAAGAAATGTTCGTGCATTTCGATTGGTCACCAGAATTGGGAGAAGGGACATTGGATTTGGACCAATTGGTGCACCGCCTAAATAGGTTTCTCGACCCGGCCATTCGCATTTACGAGGCACGTGAAGTGCCCTCCGACTGGCACGCACGATTCGATGCAACCGCACGCAGCTACGAATACATCCTTTGCCCTTCCGGTTCGCCCTTCTGGCGGAATAATGCTTGGATGATTGAGCGATTACCAGATGTTGAGCGTATGAATGAAGCGGCAAAATCGCTGCTCACGGAAACGGATTTCGCCAGTTTTTGCAAAGCCGGATCCGACAACAAAACGACCATTTGTTCGGTCACGCGTGCAGAATGGGTAATGGAAGGCGATGTGTTGATCTTCCACATCACCGCAGACCGTTTCCTCCGTAACATGGTTCGTGCCATAGTAGGGTCGCTCTTTGAGGTCGGGCGTGGTAAATGGTCGGTGGAAGAATTTAAAGCGCGGATAATGCAAAAAAACAGAGGCGCTATGGGAACAAGTGCCCCCGCACAAGGCTTATACCTAACACAAGTAACTTACAACAACCTCTAGCATGTCTAAAGTAGGCGGAAAAGCGTTCGATTTTAAACTTTTCACGAAGGTCATGACCTACGCACGTCCTTACCAAGGATTGTTTTGGGGGTCAGTAGTGTTGACAGTCGTGCTTGGTGCTTTGGGAACGGCGCGACCTATTATCACAAAGATGATCATTGACGACGCCATCCTCGCTTTGGACGCCGCATATTTGGTCAATCTAAGTTTGTGGTTGGTGGCGTTACTCATTCTGGAAAGTTTGGGCCAATTTGGTTTTATGTATGCCGCAAACTGGCTAGGTCAGAGCATTATCAAAGACATTAGGATTGAGCTTTACGATAAATTGCAATCGTTCAAGTTGGGTTTTTACGACCGCACACCCATTGGCCAATTGGTCACTAGAGTAGTATCTGATATTGAAACCATTTCTCAAATCTTTTCCCAAGGCATCCTGGTCATTTTCGGAGACCTCTTCCGTATTGTGGTTATGTTGTTCGCAATGTTCTTCTATTTCAATCCCGTTCTTGTACTTATCAGTTTATCGATTATTCCCGTATTGTTCATCGCTACACGTTGGTTCCAGCGCGGTATTAAAGGCGCCTTTCAACGCGTGCGTTCGGAAATTTCCAACCTGAATACCTTCGTTCAAGAACACCTTGGGGGAATGAACGTTGTTCAGGCTTTCGGCCGCGAGCAGCAGGAATCTGAAAAGTTTCGGACGATCAATTCCCGTCACCGAGATGCAAACATTGAAAGCATTTTCTACTATGCATTGTTCTTTCCTATCATAGAAGTGCTCAGTGCCATTTCCATCGGTCTGGCTGTATGGTATGGAGGCATGAATGCCGCCCAGGGTGGTGCCGTAACGGTAGGAGAGCTGACAGCAATGATCATCTTTATCGGTATGTTATTCCGTCCACTACGTCAACTCGCGGACCGATTCAACACTTTGCAAATGGGCATGGTTGCTTCGGAGCGCGTCCTCAAGCTTCTTGAGAGTGATCATGAGCGCGAGGCAAATGGGACGAAAGTCTTACGCCCATTAAAAGGCGCGATCGAATTTGAATCTGTAGATTTTCATTACAATGCAGGGGAGCCCATTCTGCATGAGGTAAGTTTTAAAGTTGCACCGGGTGAGACCGTTGCAGTAGTAGGAGCAACGGGTGCGGGCAAGAGCACCATCATTTCCATTATTATGGGCTTTTACCCGTATTCGAAGGGAAGGGTGAGTATCGACGGCGAAGAGTTGAAAGAATTGGACCTGCATGATTTACGACAGCAGTTGGCTTTAGTATTGCAAGACGTCTTTTTGTTTTCAGATACGGTTCGGTCAAACATCCTTTTAGGTAATGAAACCATAAGCGATGAAGCCGTTTTGAAAGCTGCAGCGGCTATTGGTATTTCCGAATTTATAGATGGGCTTCCTGATGGTTTAGATTATAATGTGCAGGAACGCGGTGGTGTACTTTCTGCCGGTCAGCGCCAGTTATTGGCCTTTCTGAGGGCATACATCACAAACCCCGCTGTACTTATTTTAGATGAGGCCACATCGTCCATCGACTCGCATACAGAAGAACTCATTCAAAGTGCGTTGATAGCTCTTACGCAAAACAGAACATCAGTGATCATCGCACACCGTCTTTCAACGATACAGCACGCGGATAGAATCATCGTTCTTGATAAAGGACGAGTGGTTGAGATGGGGAATCATCAGCAACTCCTAGAAAAAGGAGGCGCGTATTACAATTTATACGAGAAGCAGTTCGCTTCGGTGGAGTAAAAAAAAGCCCGCTCATTGAGCGGGCTTTCTTTTTAAAATCGGTAACCAATATTGATACCGGACCTTACGTGAAAAGGTACGCCATAAAGTTCTGAAAGAATCGACTCATAAGTGTCTGTATGACTAATTGCATTCACAAAATTATAGCCGGCTCCTGCATAGACGCGATAGCTTAGGCCATTATCTAAGGCGCCGTGCCATCCTAAGTTTAGCCCTGCACCAAATGCGGTTTGCGAAAAGTTGGCAGGAACAAACATGCCATTTGCATCTAATTCTTCCCACCCTTGAGTGCTCATTGTTTTAAAACGCAAATAAGTTCCTAAATACATGCCTTCATTCGCATCGTTAGAGCTATTGAAATACGTCAGGTATTCAGGACTAAACGCGAATCCAGCTGCTGAAGACAGGACACTTCCCTCGTCTGATTCCAAGCTGAGGTTGATTGCGCGTAATTCCACATTAAAACTTTGTTTGTCGTCCAAATGGTACATGCCTTCCAGCTTCAATTGTCCAGCGGTTAGTGCACCCAGTCCTAAAGAAACTTCATAGGATTGAGCATTCATAGAGGTGATGCCAAGCAATAGTCCAGCAACAAGCAATACTTTTTTCATGTTTAATGAGTTTAAGGTTTGGTTGAAAATACAAAAAAAAAGCGGCCCCTGAGGGCCGCTTTTTTTTATCCATTCATGGAGATTAAGAACTCCGCATTGTCTTTTGTCTTTCGAACGCGATCGCTTAAAAATTCCATTGCCTCGATTGGGGTCATATCTGCAAGATACTTTCTCAAAACCCACATGCGTTGAAGCACATCTGGCGCAAGGAGAAGATCTTCTTTACGTGTGCCACTTTCCGTAAGGTTGATGGCTGGCCAAATTCTACGGTTGGCAATCTTACGATCCAATTGCATCTCCATATTACCCGTACCCTTGAACTCTTCAAAAATAACTTCATCCATTTTCGAACCGGTATCAATAAGTGCCGTGGCTAAAATGGTTAAAGAACCACCCCCTTCGATATTACGAGCGGCTCCGAAGAAACGTTTTGGACGTTGCAGAGCGTTAGCGTCCACACCACCAGATAAAATCTTACCAGAGGCAGGACTCACCGTATTGTATGCACGAGCTAAACGTGTAATACTATCGAGCATGATGATCACATCGTGACCACATTCTGTCATTCGCTTCGCTTTCTCTAAAACGATGTTTGCCACCTTCACGTGGTGATCAGCCGGCTCGTCAAATGTGGATGCTACTACTTCTGCATTCACACTGCGACTCATGTCTGTAACCTCTTCTGGACGTTCGTCAATCAAAAGTACAATCATGTAAGCCTCTGGATGGTTGGCCGCAATTGCGTTGGCAAGCTCTTTCATCAAAGTAGTCTTACCTGTTTTCGGCTGTGCTACAATCAATCCACGCTGTCCCTTTCCAATAGGGGAGAACAGGTCGATGATTCGAGTCGATTCTGTGCTTCTTCTCGTTGTGATGTCAAATTTCTCATTGGGGAAAAGTGGCGTCAGATGCTCGAAAGCAACACGGTCACGTACATATTCTGGAGTTCGTCCATTGATGCTGTTGACCTTAACTAACGGGAAGTATTTTTCACCTTCGCGCGGCGGACGAACTTCACCAGTAATGGTATCTCCAGTCTTCAGACCCATACCGCGAATCTGATTTTGACTGACATAAATATCATCAGGCGAATTCAGGTAATTAAAATCTGAGCTTCTTAAGAATCCATAGCCGTCCGGCATGATTTCTAGTACCCCTTCATTCGCAATGATGCCTTCAAAATGAAATTCCTTAGGTCTGCGTTTATTGCGCTGTTCACGAGGTGCATTATCTCGGTTTCCGTTGTTGTTGGTGTTGCGAGGTCCCTTTTCCTGACGCTCAGCTTTCTCTGGACGCTCAGCTTTCTCTGGACGCTCAGCACGCTCTGGTCGTTCGCCCTTTTCAGTGCGTGGGCCCTTAACCGTACGATCACTGTTTTCACTGCGAGGTTGCTCGGGTCGATTTGCGTTTTGCACTCGCTTTTCGCGCTGAGGAGTCTGTTCTTTTTTACCTTCTTCTTGCCCCTCGGTTTGCACCTTGCGGTCCAATTGTTTTGGGCTTTGTGGGCTTTTTCCTGCTGATGAGGATTGACCAGTTTTACTCAGAATGGCGCCAACGAGTTCGCCTTTGTTCATGTAACGGGCTTTTGGAATTTCAAGAGAAGCTCCTAAGTCCTTTAGTTCAGGCAATTTACGGGCCTGTAATTCGTTTTCAGTCAACATGTTTTTTGGGATAGAATAGGTAGAAGTTGAGCCGGTGCTCGATGGTTATTTTGCTCTACAGAACAATAATAGTGAGATTTGGAGATTAAATGAAAATTGACAACATATTTTTTTCAACTTTGTGCAACTAATTTGAGTTCCATGATCCAACGCATCCAGACCCTCTATCTTTTTTGTGCAGCGATAATCAGTACCCTAGGTGCATTTATATTGCCCCTATATGCCACGACATCGGAAGTGTTTAGAGCTACTGCAGGTATGTACACCTTTTTAACTTTTGGATTAGGAATGTCATTATTCAGTGGAGCTGTTTTATTGTACAGCAACCGTAAATTTCAACTTATCGTGGTCCGATTAGGCATGCTCAGTGCCCTCGCTGCCATGGGTTTTATCATCCAAGCCATTCTAGCGACAGAGGGTGCCGCCGCCCGTTGGGGTGCCGCCGCTCCTTTTCTAAGCATTGTTTTCGCCTATTTAGCCTCCAAAGGCATTCAAAAAGACGAGAAAAAAGTACGCAGTCTAGACCGACTCCGCTAAGGGTAAAGCGGCGCATTGCGCATTTTGTGTACAGTCCCAATACAGATGTTGCAGTCCATTGGTGAGCCAAAGGTAGGGCGCTTTCACACTTTGATTGTAGTTAAAGGCCTGGTTAAAAGTAGCTTGACTTAGTTTTACAGACGGCGCTTTGCATTCGACGAGAATAATCGGTTTTCGATCTTTGCCAGGCTACAATATCCGTCCTCTTCTGTTTGAAACCCGTTTGAACACCTGCTTCCGTACTCATATTGCTTTTGTGGAATCCCAACGCTTCTAAATAGATAATGCAATGCTGGCGTACCCATTCCTCTGGAACGGCAATGAGCCATTTCTTGCGAATGGGGTCCCAAATTTCCATTCCTTTTGTCGTTTCACGCAATTCCACCGCTGACGCGATTTCTGAGGGAAACAGCAACGTCGGGAAGCCCATTAAAAGATCTTTTTATTGTACAGTTTCGGATGTTTGCCCACCACGTTTTCGTAGGTTTTTTCAATCTCTGTGAAGGTGTCCAATTCCTCGCCACAAGGAATCACCTTCAAAATGCCGGCATGTTTCTTTTCGTAGTCTAGAAAACCTAAAGAAATAGGTGTGCCTGCCTTTTTCGCAATTTGATAAAAACCGGTCTTCCATTTTTCGACGCGTTTCCGAGTCCCCTCGGCAGGTACCATTAAGGTCATGTTTTTATCCGATTGCAGCAACTGTGCTGCATGCTCCACTAGATTGTTTCGTTTACTTCGATTCACACCTATGGCTCCCATTGATGTAAAAAAGCCGAAGAAGTACCATTGGGTGTAAAAGTCTTTGATGAAGAATTTTAATGGAAGACGCATGATCCAAAAAGCACCTACGGCATAGACTAAATCATAGTTCGAAGTGTGCGGAGCTGCGATCATCACAGCGTTTTGTGAAGCCTTAATATCTTCTGGGGTAGCCGCAAGTTTCCAACCGGTAACTAAGAAAATAAATCGGGCGATGAGGTATTTCATATCAATAGGTTCAAGGTTACAAAGATACGCCTTCAAACCATGCTTCAGGAAACCCTACAAGATAGACTTTGGTGGTGGCCCGTGTCATTGCCGTATACAGCCATTTGTAGTAAATAGGAGAGGGTCCGTCTGGTAAATAGGGATGCTCTACAACCACGTGTTCCCACTGCCCGCCTTGGCTTTTATGGCATGTGATGACGTAGCTGAATTTAATTTGAAGGGCGTTGAAATAGGGGTCGTTTTTGACCGATTCGTACATTTTACCTTTCGAACCGCGGTAGGAATATTTAGCCATCATCTGCTCATACAAACTGTTGCTTTGAGCGCCGCTCAATGCGGGACTTTCACTTTCGAGCGCACTGAGATTTAAGATCACATCGATCGCATCTTGTTTCGGGTAATCCACAAAAACTACCGTAGCCTCACAAAAGGTAAATCCGTACCGTTCGTGAATGTTTCTGATGCTTCTTATCTCCCCTATTTCACCATTTGCAATAAATCCCATTTGGCTTGATTCGGGCAGCCAGAAATAATTGTTTTTTACGACCATGAATTGGTCACCGGCGGAAATGCGCTCCTCCTGGAATTTGATCCGGCCACGTATGCCTTGATTGTATTGGTTCGCCTTTTTATTGCTGCGTACTACCATGGTATTTCCGCTGCTATCGCCCGTATAGAGTTGTTCGAAAATCTCTTGTAATTGGTAACCGTCTTCCACTCGAAGTAAATCACCTCCGGCCTCAAAAACCGGCGGATCGCTTGAATCGGCTTCAATCAATTGACGAAGCATTGTAGCATTCTTCAGGATATAGCTGTCTAATGCTTGTCGTGTTACTTGACGCAAGGTGTGCTCTGTCGCCGGTAGTCCCATCTGATTGTTAAAGAACACCGACGATAGTGCAGGACTTTGCGGTTGGCCTACGGGAGGCAACTGTGCGGGATCACCTACTAATAGGAGATGGTTTGAAGGATCTTCAAAAATGTATTGAAGCAAATCTTCTAAAAGCGAATGGTCGCCTAATGAACGGTCCCTTTGGGTGCTGATCAAACCGGCTTCATCCACGATAAATGTGGTATTCTTATTGGGGTTGTTGGCAAGAACAAAGGTTGCTGCACCGCCGGAACTCACCTTCGGCCGATACAAGCTTCGATGGATGGTATGGGCAGGGAATCCTGTGGCGCCGCTCAATACTTTCGCGGCGCGACCTGTAGGCGCCATCAACTTTACCTTCCGACCATGCTTTTTATGCACGGCTACCACACTTTTAAGCAAAGTGGTTTTTCCTGTACCCGCATATCCTTTGATGATCATTACTTCGGGTTGGATGCGTCGAATGCTGAGGTAGACCGCTAATTTCCGCAGTAATTGGTCCTGATCATCCGTAGGATCAAAAGGAAAAAAGCCTTTCAGATCGGCATATGTATTTTGAGGTGATTGCAATTAAAAATTATTGTAGTTTTGGGCCATAATTGTTGATTTAGACCCATGAATTCAAAGGTACAACTAGGAATTAAAGTAGTTCTCATTCTTCTCTCGACGTACTTTACGTACCGTATATACAGCAGCATCATGCAACCCATTAAATTCCAGCGTATTGAGCGTGTGAGAATTTGTGACGTTACAGAGAAGTTGGAAAATATTCGCGAGGCACAATTGGCCTACAAAACGGAAAACGGCGCTTTCTGTTCAGATATCAATGAACTCGTTGCGTTCGTGGATACGGGTGTGATCAACATCATTGAGCGCAAGGATACAAGCTTCATGTACTACGATAAAGTATACCAGAAGCAGATGAATAAAGATTCTGTCATGCTCCGTGTTTTAGGACAAGAGCCAGTTGCAGTGCAATTGTTCGGCGAAGGATTTAATGCACAATCGTTGCTTAAAATTCCAGGAACGGATAGTTTGTTTACAATGAACGCGGGCCAGATCAATAAAAATGCCGTTGATGTTGCTACCTTTGAGGTGAGTGCTCCATATGCTACTGTATTTGCAGATGTTGCGGGTAATTACCCACAGGCATTCAGTAAAGTTGCAAACGAGTCCTTAACTATCGGCTCATTAACAGAACCTACCATCAGTGGTAACTACGAAAACACTTACTGTAAGTCAGAATAATCTCGACCCGGCTTTTGCTAACGCGAAGGCAGGAGAAAGCACATTGTCCATCCTGTACCAACAGGATGGACTTTCTTTTTTGGTGCGTCACACAACCACGCGCCAGGTTTATCTTTTCGGCTTTCATCCCCGCTCATCTTGGAGCGAAAACCCCATAGCAGATGTACTAGCGGGTTTTCCGGAATTACCGGGTGAAGTCTGCTATGCCATTGAAGCCTCACATACCGTGCTTATTCCAGAAATCATGAGCGGTGGGGAAATACCGGACTGGACGGCTACTGTTTTAGGGCAAAAGGCGAATTTCATGGATTTAAGCGCTGCCAACTCGATGACTTTTCTGTCGTATTTGAATGAAGCCGATCTGCGTCTGAGTCAGAGTGATACTTTAGTTTGTAGGCACAATTGGGGGGTGCAATTGGAGCGCTTAAAGCCAACTTCACAGCCCAAGCTTTGGGTGCACATTTATGCGGATAATGTCCAAATTTTCGCAGCATCCGACGCGAAATGGCAAGTCATCAATAGCTTTCCGTGTAGCAACGAATCTGAATTACTCTACCATTTAGGCAATGTTTCCGAGCAGTTGGGTTGGGATCGAGCGGCTACTGCGGTGGAGTTGAGTGGTTATTCTGCACGCGCGTACAAGCCCATTGTAGAGCCCTATTTCTCTGGGGTCCAATTATTCAAAACCCAGCAATGGGCGAAGATCAGTTCTGCGTTATCAGATTTTGATGCCGTTGCATTTGCCAACCTTCTTCGTTTATGAGAATTGTCAGCGGAAAATGGCGCAGTAAAAGAATTACCGCGCCGAAAAACTTACCGACTCGACCAACCACTGACTTTGCAAAGGAGAGTTTGTTCAATGTCTTGAACAACCGGTTCGATTTTGAAGACGTTCGGGTACTGGATCTGTTCTCAGGTACGGGGAACATCAGCTACGAATTTGCCTCGCGCGGAACGGTAGATTTAACCGCAGTAGATCAAAATCGAAATTGTACGCGCTTCATCACTGCCACTTCAGAAGAACTCGACGCCGGCATACATGTGGTTCAGGCAGATGCACTGCAATATGTGCGTCGCGCTTCAACGAGTTTTGACCTCATTTTTGCAGATCCACCTTACGATTGGGAACACTATGAGAATCTGGCAAAGTCTATTATTGATTTGGGACTCTTGCGCGAAGGTGGAGAGGCCATTCTAGAGCACAGTGATCAAACTGATTTGAGTCACTTACCTGGCTTTTTTGCACACCGCCGTTACGGACATGTGAATTTTAGTTTCTTTTCGAGGCCCCAAGATTTAGTGGCCGAAGATTAATCTGTCTTAAGAAACGCTACGAGTTTTTTTATCGCTAATCCACGGTGTGAAATGGCATTCTTCGTTGGCGCATCCATCTCGGCAAAAGTAGAATTGTAACCGTTCGGCGAAAAGATAGGATCGTAACCAAAGCCTTTAGCGCCTGATTGTACTGTGGTTATTTCTCCATTCACGGTTCCTTCGAAAAGAAATTCTTCACCATTCAGTACCAGTGCCACTGCTGTTCTGAACCGTGCCTTCCGGTTCCTTTGGCCTTTAAGCTCGTCAAGGACTTTGTCCATGTTTGCTTGTGGGTCTTTATCAGGACCGGCAAATCGTGCGCTAAAAACTCCCGGAGCGCCATCTAATGCTTCTATTTCTAGTCCAGTATCGTCTGAAAAACAGGATAATCCGTGTTTCTGCCAAACCGTTCGAGCCTTAATCCATGCATTGCCTTCTAGGGTTAGCGCGGTTTCCTCAATATCTTCATGATCGCCGAGTTCGGATAATCCAATAACCTCGTAATCGGGTGCTAATAATTCACGAACCTCTTGTAACTTACCCGGGTTATGCGTCGCAAAGACCAATTTCATATGCCATTCGTTTAGATGAACAAAGTTACACCGATAATTCGCCTTGCAGGTCCCGTTTTTGCCATTCTTACGGCAGCTTCAGGAGGTTTTCAACCGCACTATTGGTTGCTTGGTGTTGCACTATGGATGCTTATTTGGTGGATTACAGAAACGGTTCATCTTGGGGTGACGGCATTGCTCCCTTTAGTGCTGTTTCCTGCATTAGAAATTGCTGGGGCCAAATCCCTCTCGGCTTATTACGCACATCCTTTAGTCTACCTGTTCTTTGGGGGCTTTGTTTTAGCCTTGGCTTTGGAAAAGACGGGTCTTCATTACAGAATTGCACTGTGGATTTTACGTAAAACAGGAACAAAGGATCACCAGTTATTGTCGGGCTTCATGCTGGCAACTGCATTTATGTCAATGTGGATATCAAATACGGCAACGGCCATTATGATGTTGCCCATTGCGTCCAGTGTTATTGCGGTTTTGGAACCGCCGCAGCGTGAAAAATTGGCCCGCCCTATACTCCTTAGTGTAGCTTGGGCAGCAAATATTGGTGGAATGGCTACGTTGATTGGCACACCGCCAAATATGATTTTTGCCGGATTTATGAGCGAGCAATTCAACCGTCAAATTGGCTTCGTCGAATGGTTGCCAGTCGGACTGTCTGCAAGTGCATTGCTGGGTACTATCGCCTATCTCATTCTACGAAGGGGGCTAGGAAAGACGGACCTCTCGCCATCCGAAGAGGCGCGCACACGAAGTTGGCTGGAAGAGGAGTGGGGCCGTTTAGGTGATTTATCCGCTTCGCAACGCCGTGTTGCGATCATTTTCGCCTTAACGGCACTACTGTGGATACTTCGTCCTTATTTAAGTAGTTGGTTGCCGGCTGTGCAATGGTCAGATACCGGTATCGCTCTAGCAGCTGCCGTACTATTATTTACCGTGTTTGACGGATCGAGCAAGAGTATATTGAATTGGGAGGATACAAAGGCTTTGCCTTGGGGAATTTTACTGTTGTTCGGTGGAGGCTTGGCCTTAGCCGGTACACTTCAAGCGAGTCCGTGGTTCGAATTATTAGGAGCGCAGTTGGAGTCCTTGCAAGGCCTACCGTTTGGGGCATGGCTGTTGGTCATGGCGTTCTTAGGAGTGTTTGCTACAGAGCTATTGAGTAATATGGCGCTGGTAAGTGCACTACTACCGTTGATCTTGTCGTTAGCCACCGTATTGGGTCTAGATTTTTACTCCTTGTCCCTTCCGCTGGTTCTGGGTGCGAGCTGTGCTTTTATGTTGCCCATGGCAACACCTCCTAACGCGATCGTTTTCTCAACAGGTAATCTTAGTATGTCCTACATGATGTACCGTGGGATTGCACTAAATCTGCTTTCCGTTGCGGTATTGTTGGTTTTGACTTGGACCCTACAAATTATGGGCTAACGATCTGATCCGGCTTAGAAAGTACCTTCTTTGGAAGATGTGCCTTTATTAATGCGCCCATCGCTTCAATCCATTCTACTTTGAGTTGTGTTCTGGCATAGAGTAAGCTAATCTCACGCCCTGGAGTAGGCGTGGCAATTGGCTTGACACTGGGCTTGTATTTCTCGTGTAGATCGATGGCAGTGAGGTAGGGAAGTAAGGTCATCCCCATACCTCTATGGGCCAATTTTACTAGGGTATCAAAATTTCCACTTTCCATTTGTAATCCCTGTCCCTCCTGTGAATTGGCTTGGCAAAGTTTCAAAACACTGTTTCTAAAGCAATGTCCCTCGTTCAGTAGGAGTAAGTCTTTTACGTTGATCTCCGAAGCCAATAAAAACTCATCGTCCTTCATTGGATGATAATCCGGCACAAAGGCCATAAAAGGTTCCCAGTATAAGGGTTGTTCAATGATGCCCTTTTCGTCGAGTGGTGTAGCAGCGATACCCACATCAATCTGATCTTTGCGAAGCGCATCAATCATATCTTCCGTCTTGAGTTCTTCTACTTTTAGTGTGATTGCTGGAAACTTAGCTTTAAACTCCGGGATAAATCGCGGCAACAAGCTCGGTGCTACGGTCGGAATTACTCCTAAACTCAACGTCCCTTCATACGAACCTTTAATGCGTTTTGCCATATTCTCCATGACCGCACTTTCGTGTAGGATCTTACGTGCTTGCTCAATGAGGCGTTCACCTAGTGGAGTGGGAACAATGGGGTGTTTGGATCGGTCAAAAATGAGTATGTCCAATTCCTCCTCAAGCTTTTGGATTTGCATGCTCAATGTGGGTTGTGTCACATAACAGGCTTCTGCAGCTTTCGCAAAATGGCGATGATTATCAACAGCGACAATGTATCTGAACTGAGTTATAGTCATTTCCTATCAAATTTATTCTGTAATAGAAAACAAAGATATCGCTTCTTTTTACCCTGCGCAAATATCCTGAAGTACATTTAGAGGGTATGACCATAACCGATCTTGAAAGAGCTTTTGAGCAACCCTTGCCGGGCATCAAGGGGCATCAGTTGTTGATGCCTTCTTATCGAAACGCACTGAAATTTGCTGCGGTGGAAGCTAAAAACCCTCGACGTGCAGGAGTTTTGGTGCACTTGTTTGACGGCGTCGATGGGCTGGAGGTATTGTTAATGAAGCGTCCCGAATACAAAGGAACGCACAGCGGTCAAATCAGTTTTCCCGGCGGTAAATTCGAGCCGGGAGATCAGACACTTAAAGAGACGGCCTTTCGCGAAGCCTTTGAAGAAGTTGGTCTTCGCAAGGAAAAGTTGCGGTCCATCGGTGCGTTGAGTTGGCTGTATATACCGCCTTCAAACTTCTACGTCGAACCGTATGT
>P_2C_Liq_1_UnCtyDRAFT_1000582_pt1 | contig 15471 bp, 14 predicted proteins | sample Pon2CUnioCityCA_2_FD_10234 | JGI IMG/M metagenome (IMG submission 10234)
ATGCCTGAAGGTTTACATCCTTCCACTCACCCCCCACTCCCACCCACCACGGAAGATGATCGGGTGTTGTGGCTTCGTCTCTTGCGCTCCCGTCGTGTCGGGATCGCAACTTTCTTCCGCCTGCTGGGCGAACATGGCAGCGCCGCCGCCGCACTTGAAGCCCTACCAGACATTGCCCGCGCAGCAGGCGTTGAGCGCTACACACCCTTTTCAGAAGACGCCGCCCGCGCAGAGCTGGCCCGTGGCCGCGACGCCGGCGCAGAGCTCCTTTGCTTTGGCGCACCCGACTATCCCACAGCCCTCTGTGATCTCTCAGATCCCCCGCCCCTCCTTTGGGTGCGCGGAGACGTGTCTCTTTTCAAGCGCCCTGCCATTGGCATGGTGGGAGCGCGCAACGCCTCCTCTTTGGGCGGGCGCACAGCGCGCATGCTGGCTGCCGAGCTTTCAGAGGCCGGCCATGTCATCGTCTCGGGGCTTGCGCGCGGTGTCGATACCGCGGCCCACCTTGCCAGCCTTGAGGGCGGCACCATTGCCGTGCTGGCAGGTGGCGTTGATGTGATCTACCCTTCTGAAAATGCGCATTTGGCGCGTGATATCTCCCAAAAGGGGCTCTTGATCAGCGAACAGCCCATGGGCTTGTCTCCTCAAGCGCGGCATTTCCCGCGCCGCAACAGGCTGATCTCCGGGCTGGCGAGCGGGCTGATTGTTGTTGAAGCCGCGGCCAAGTCAGGCAGCCTCATCACCGCGCGCAACGCTCTGGATCAGGGGCGCGAGGTTCTGGCCGTACCGGGCCATCCCTTTGATGCCCGGGCCTCTGGCTGCAATATGCTCATCCGTGACGGGGCCACGCTCGTGCGCTCCTCTGCCGATGTTCTAGAGGCACTGGCCCCGCTGGCAGAGGCTGCCGCGACCCCCCAGCCAGAGCTTGCGCTCGATATTGCGCCCTCGCCCCCCGAGCGGCGCGGCCTTGCCGAAACAGCCGCCTTGCACCAACAGATCCTCTCGCGCCTCGGCCCGTCGCCCCTGCCCGAAGACCAGCTCATCCGCGATCTGGCCCAGCCGGCCGCCACCGTTGGTCCTGTGCTTGTCGAGCTTGAGATGGACGGAAAGATCAGCCGTGCCGCAGGTGGAATGCTCTCAAAAGAACCCGAAAACACCCGCCACTAACCGCATCCACACTGCATTTTCAGGTAAAGCGCCAATCATCGCATTGACATTCCCTACCCTCTGCCCACATTTTGCGCGGCCATTGCATGTGCACATTTGAGAGGAAGTTTATGCCCGTAGTTGTCGTCGAATCTCCGGCCAAGGCCAAAACGATCAATAAGTATCTCGGCTCTGACTACACCGTGCTTGCCTCTTACGGACACGTGCGCGACCTGCCACCCAAAGACGGTTCGGTCGACACAGAGCATGATTTCGAGATGACATGGGAAGTCGGCGTTGACAGCCGCAAGCATGTCAAAGCCATTGCCGATGCTCTCAAAGACGACCCGAATCTCATTCTCGCGACCGACCCCGACCGCGAGGGGGAGGCCATCAGCTGGCACTTGGAAGAAGCCCTGCGCAAGCGCAAGGCGATCAAAAAAGACACGCCTGTCAGCCGCGTTGTCTTCAACGCGATCACCAAGGCCGCCGTCACCGAAGCCATGCAAAACCCCCGCGAGATCGATGCGCCATTGGTCGAGGCCTACCTCGCCCGCCGCGCGCTCGACTATCTCGTCGGCTTCAATCTCTCACCGGTTCTCTGGCGCAAACTGCCGGGTGCGCGCTCGGCAGGCCGTGTGCAATCGGTCTGCCTGCGCCTCATCGTTGAGCGCGAAATGGAGATCGAAGCGTTCAACCCGCAAGAATACTGGACAGTCAAAGCCGTGCTCAGCACACCACGTGGTCAGGAGTATGAAGCCCGCCTGACCGTTCTGGCAGGCAAGAAGCTTGAGAAATTCGACATCTCCAACGACACGCAAGCAGAGCTTGCCGTGCAGGCCATCAGCAGCCGTGATCTCTCTATCACGTCAGTCGAAGCCAAACCTGCCTCGCGCAACCCGGCCGCCCCCTTCATGACATCCACGCTCCAGCAGGAAGCCTCGCGCAAGTTCGGCATGGGGGCACGCGCCTGTATGAGCACGGCCCAGCGCCTCTATGAAGCAGGTCACATCACCTATATGCGAACCGACGGGATCGACATGGCCCCCGAAGCCGTCACCGAGGCGCGCGCCGCCATCGCCGCGCGCTTTGGCGAAAAATATGTGCCCGCCAGCCCGCGTATCTACAAGAACAAAGCCAAGAACGCCCAAGAGGCGCACGAATGTATCCGCCCGACCAACCTTGAAGCCGACGCAGCCGCGCTCGGGCTGCGCGATGCGGACCAAGCCAAGCTCTATGACCTCATCTGGAAGCGCACACTCGCCTGCCAGATGGAAAGCGCACGCATGGAGCGCACCACCGTTGATATCGGCTCGGCAGATGGCCAAGTCGGGCTGCGCGCCACAGGTCAGGTTGTGTTGTTTGACGGCTTCATGGCGATCTACGAAGAAGGCCGCGATGATGCGGTTGTCGATGATGATGACAAGCGCTTGCCGCAAATCAGCCAGGGCGAGCCTGCCCCGAAGAAGTCGGTCACACCCGACCAACACTTCACACAGCCACCCCCCCGCTACACCGAAGCAACCTTGGTAAAGCGCATGGAAGAGCTTGGCATTGGCCGCCCCTCGACCTACGCCAGCGTTATCACAACGATCCAGGATCGGGAATATGTGCGCAAAGAGCAAAACCGCCTTTTCCCAGAAGACAAGGGCCGCATCGTCACGATCTTCCTGCTGAATTTCTTCCGCAAATATGTCGGCTATGAGTTTACGTCCTCCCTTGAAGACGAGCTTGACGATGTCTCTGCTGGCAACCGCGACTACAAGAAAGTTTTGGAGCGCTTCTGGAAAGATTTTTCCGCCGCCATCGCCGAAACAAGCGAACTGCGTATCTCCGAAGTGCTTGATGTCCTCGATGCAGCCCTCGCACCACAGCTCTATCCGCCACGCGAAGACGGCTCTGATCCGCGCGTTTGCCCCAAATGTGGCAATGGCCAGCTTCACCTGAAGTCCTCGCGCACAGGTGGCTTTGTCGGCTGCGGCAACTACCCCGAATGCACCTACACCCGCCCCATCGCGGGCGAGGGTGCAGATGGTGACGAGCGTGTGCTTGGCGAAGATGCAGGCGACGAGATCTGGCTCAAGTCAGGCCGCTTCGGCCCCTATGTGCAACGCGGCGAGCCAACGCCCGAAAACAAGAAACCACCGCGCGCGTCTCTGCCCAAAGGCTGGGAAAAAGACTCAATGGACCTTGAGAAAGCTCTCACGCTTCTCTCCCTGCCGCGCCAGATCGGCGATCATCCTGAAGGCGGCATGATCACCACCAACTTTGGCCGCTTTGGCCCCTACGTGATGCACCAGTTGCCTGATGACGCGAAACCGACATACGCAAACCTCAAAGACCCGAACGATGTCTTCGAGCTGGGTATGAACCGTGCCGTTGAGCTTCTGGCTGAAAAACGCGCCAACCCGGGGCGAGGCCGCTCAGCCGCCGCCAAGCCACTCAAAGAGTTGGGCGAGCACCCCGAAAGCGGTGGGCCTATCAATGTCATGGAAGGGCGCTACGGCCCCTATGTGAAGTGGGAAAAGGTCAACGCGACCCTCCCCAAAGACACAAAGCCAGAAGACCTGACGCTTGAGCAGGCTGTAGAGCTGATTGCCGAAAAAGCAGCCAAAGGTGGCAAGAAGAAAGCCGCGCCCAAAAAGGCTGCTGCGAAAAAGCCCGCAGCCAAGAAAAAGGCCGCGCCCAAGAAAGCCGCCGCCAAAAAGCCTGCGGCTAAAAAGAAGGCCGAGTAGCGCCAAGGCCAGATAACGTCTGGCCCACGCAAATGTGAGTTTCAGGTGAGCGGATAACCTGTTTTTACAGCCCGCGAACCGAAACTCACGCAAAGGCCCAGACATGTCTGCAAACACCCTATCCCGCCGCGCGCTTTTGCTGGGGGCAAGCGCCTCGCTTGTTGTGCCTGCAGTCGCCCAAGCCGCGCCCCTGCCCGATAGCCTCGCCACCCCGGAGGTGAACCGCCGCAATATCTCAAGCTTTGCCACCCAAGACTGGCGCGACCACTTTGAGAGCTTGGGGGTAGGGGCCATTGTCTGTGACACCGTTTCGCGCGCGCTGCACTTCTGGTCAGAAGACGGCAGCGACTACCGGATCTACCCCACCTCTGTGCCCAGAACCGACGAGCTGACAAAACGGGGCTACACTCAAATCGTGCGCAAGAAGGTTGCACCAAGCTGGACGCCAACCGCCTCGATGATGGAACGCTTCCCCGAGTGGAAACCCGTCGCAGGCGGCGCGCCTGAAAACCCGCTTGGCAGCCATGCGCTTTATCTGAGCTGGCCCGCCTACCTTATCCACGGCACCCACGACACCCGCAAGATAGGCCGCCCCTCTTCTGATGGCTGCATCGGGCTCTATAACGAAAAGATCGAAGAGCTTTACGCAATCGCCAAGATCGGCACGCAAGTCCGCCTGATCTGACCCGGCAGAAAGCCTAAGTAGAAACCCTGCCACGATTGACTCTGAGACCGGCCCGCGCCACAACTCGCCCAAAGCATCCACCTCAGGAGTCATCCCATGAAAAAAGTCTACGGATCAGCCGCAGAAGCGCTGGACGGCCTTCTCCACGATGGCATGTTCATCGCCTCGGGCGGCTTTGGCCTGTGCGGCATCCCCGAGCTTCTTTTGCAAGCCATCAAAGACGCTGGCACCAAAGATCTCACCTTCGCCTCCAACAACGCAGGCGTTGATGATTTCGGCATCGGCATCTTGCTGCAAACCAAGCAAGTGAAGAAAATGATCAGCTCTTACGTGGGTGAAAACGCCGAGTTCATGCGCCAGTATCTCTCGGGCGAGCTTGAGCTTGAATTCAACCCCCAAGGCACTCTGGCCGAGCGCATGCGCTCAGGCGGCTGCGGCATTCCCGGCTTTTACACCAAAACAGGTGTTGGCACGGTCATCGCCGAAGGCAAAGAGCACAAAGACTTCCCCACTGGCCCCGATGGAGAAGCTGAAACCTATATCATGGAAGAAGGCATCTTCGCGGACCTTGCCATTGTCAAAGCCTGGAAAGCCGACGCAACGGGCAACCTTGTGTTCCGCAAGACAGCCCGCAACTTCAACCCGCCTGCCGCCATGTGCGGCAAGGTCTGCGTTGTCGAAGTCGAAGAGATCGTGCCGACAGGCTCGCTTGACCCCGACAGCATCCACCTGCCCGGCATCTATGTGCACCGCATCATTCAAGGTGAGCACGAGAAGCGCATCGAGCAACGCACAGTGAGGAGCGCATAACATGTGGGATCGCAATCAAATGGCGGCACGCGCCGCACTCGAGCTGCAAGACGGCTGGTATGTAAACCTCGGCATCGGTATTCCGACGCTGGTGAGCAACTACATCCCCGAAGGTGTTGAAGTGACGCTTCAGTCCGAAAACGGTATGCTCGGCATGGGGCCTTTCCCCATCGAAGGCGAGGAAGACGCCGACCTGATCAACGCCGGCAAGCAGACCATCACAGAGCTGCCCCAGACGGCTTACTTTGACAGCGCGCAAAGCTTCGGCATGATCCGCGGTGGCAAGATCGCCATGGCGATCTTGGGAGCGATGGAAGTCGCCGAGAACGGCGATCTGGCCAACTGGATGATCCCTGGCAAGCTCGTCAAAGGCATGGGCGGCGCAATGGATCTTGTCGCAGGCGTGGGCCGTGTGGTTGTCGTTATGGACCACACCAACAAACACGGTGACAGCAAGGTGCTCAAAGAGTGCACCCTGCCGCTCACAGGTAAAGGCGTGGTTGACCGCATCATCTCCAACCTCGGTGTGCTGGATGTCGTCGAAGGCGGCCTCAAAATCGTCGAGCTGGCTGAAGGTGTGTCTGAGGAAGACATGCGCGCTGCAACACAGGCCACTCTGGTCTAGGCGCAGGCCGGAACAGGTTGAAAGCGGGTCTCGCAAGAGGCCCGCTTTTTTGTTGCGCAATCGGCGCGACAAATCCACAAAATTGCCCTAATCTGCCAATACCACGTCGGGCAATGACAATGAGCAGTGAATTTCCAGTATCGCCCCCCCGTTCGGGCCAAAGCCGCTGGCGCGACTATGCGCTCTTGGGCGGGCTGTTTCTGCTTGTGCTCGCAGGCCTTGCCTCTCTCGCCGCCGCAACAGGCTGGGACGCAACAATCGCCCAGCTGGGCAAGCTTTCTTGGCGCGAGTTGGGCCTGCTGCTCGCCCTGTCACTCGTCAATTACCTCTTTCGCGCCCTGCGCTGGCACTACTTCACCGGCTGCCTCGGCATCGGCACCAAGCTGGGCCAGAACATCCGCCATTTCCTCGGCGGCTTTGCCATGTCGGTCACACCGGGGCGCGTGGGCGAGCTCATCCGCATGCGCTGGATCCGCCGCGAAACAGGCTGGAGCTTTGAGCGCACAGCCCCGCTTGTATTGGTTGATCGCGCCTCAGACCTTGCCGCCATGGCCCTTCTGCTCGCAGTGGGGCTGCTGATGTCAGGCGCAATGATCCGCCTTGCCGTGCCTGTCACGCTTCTGGCTTTCGCAGGGGCTGTGCTTGTCACCCGCCCCGCCCTCCTGTCGCTTTCTGCTGGCATATTTTACCGCGTCACGGGGCTTTTCCCCCGCCTCATGGCGCGTATCCGCCGCGCCGCGCGCTCGCTCAAAGCCTTCTCCAGCGCTGGTATTCTGACATTGGCCACAGGCCTTGGCCTCATCGGGTGGTTGGCCGAGGGCTATGCCTTCTGGCTCCTGCTCACCTGGATGGATGTCGAAATCGGCTTCTGGCTGGCTGTGCTGATCTTTGTCTTCTCTACCCTCGCAGGCGGCCTCACAGGTGCGCCCGGCGGCATTGGCGGCGCAGAGGCGGCCATGGTCGGGCTCTTGCTCCTTGAGGGCATTCCTTTTGAAGTGGCTCTGCCAGCGACAGCCGTGATCCGTGCAACCACTCTGTGGTTTGCCATTCTCATAGGCCTTGGTGTCTTTCCTTACGCCGAGGCAAAATCAAACCTAAATGAAGGGCGCGTCTAATGCTCTGGAACACACAGACTTACACAGGCTGGGGCCGTGTCCTCTCGGCCACCAGCGAGATGGCCCGTCCGGAGCGCGCAACCGCCCTTGCACGCCTTGGCGCGCATCCCGCCATTGGCGCATGCCGCTCGTATGGCGATGCCTGCCTCAACTCTGATGGCACAGCCGTCGATATGACACGGCTCGACCGCATCCTCAGCTTTGACGCAAGTACAGGCCTTGTGGAAGCCGAAGCGGGCATAGCCATCGGCGAACTGGCCCGCCTCTTTGCGCCTATGGGCTGGATGCCAGCCGTTATGCCGGGCACCGGCTTTGCCACCCTTGGCGGCTGCATCGCCATGGATGTGCACGGTAAAAACCACCATGTTGATGGCAGTTTCGGTGGCCACGTCACCGCACTCAAGCTCATGGTCGCAGGCAAAGTCAAAACCATCACTCCCAAGCGCAACACAAGGCTTTTCGCGGCCACCGTCGGCGGCTTGGGGCAGACAGGCATCATCGTCTCCGCCACGCTCCAGATGGGGCGGTGCGAGGGCGAAGGCATGGAAGTGAGCGAGCAGCGCGCCGAAAACTGGGAAGAGCACATCGCTCTGCTCGCCTCCTCGCAAGCGCGCTACACAGTTGGCTGGCTCGACTGCACCGCCAAAGGAAAGAACCTCGGTCGCGGGATTGTGGAAGAAGCGCGCAGCACAGCCGTGCGCCCGCAAAGCGCGCCCAAAGGGGCCGCCAAATCAGTGCCCTTTAACTTCCCACGCTTCACCCTCTCCAAAGCCATGGTGAGCGGGTTCAACAAAGCCTATTACCTGCGCATCCGCGATGGTGGCCAAACCCGTATCAAGCCCCTGGAAGAGTTCTTCTTTCCGCTTGATAAAATCCACAACTGGAACCGCCTCTACGGCAAAAACGGGTTTCACCAGTTTCAATGTGTCCTGCCTGAGGCCAAGCTCCCCGAGCTGCGCGCCATGGTCGAGACCATCGCCCATAGCGGCCTCGCCTCGCCCCTCGCTGTGCTCAAACGCCTCGGGCCCGAGGCCGCTGGCATGCTGTCTTTCCCGATGGAAGGCTATACGCTCGCCGTGGACTTTCGCGAAAGTGCCAAGGCCCGCGCCCTGATTGCCGAGCTCAACGCAGCCACCTTGGCCGCAGGCGGGCGGATCTATCTTGCCAAAGACAGCCTCGCCACTGAGGCCGAGGCCAAAGCCATGTATCCCGACTGGGCCGCATGGGCCAAAGAGGTCAACACACATGACCCTGACCACCAGCTAGAAACCGACCTGACACGCCGCCTTGGCCTGAGGAGCATTTGACATGAGCGAGACACGCACAGACACATGGATCATCCTTGGCGCAAGCTCCTCCATGGCGCGCGCCTTTGTGCGCGGCTTGGCCGAAGCAGGCCACAGCCTTATCCTCGCGGGCCGCGACAAAGACGATCTCGCGCGCATCGGCTCCGATGCCAAGGCGCGCGGCGCGGCCACTGTCTCAAGCTTCGCGCTTGACGCCCGCAATGCCGCGAGCTTCACCCCCATCATCAATCACGCCGCCGCGCAGGAAGGCCAACTGTCATGCGCCGTCTTCATTGGCTCCATGCCCGACCAATCCGAGATTGATGCCACCCCCGCCCTGATCGACGGCGTGGTGACTGACAGTTTCACAGGCCCCGCCCAGTTTCTGCAACAGCTTGCCCCGCTTCTGGAAGCGCGCGGCGGTGGCACAATCGTTGGCGTCGGTTCGGTCGCAGGCGACCGTGGCCGTCTTGGCAACTATGTCTACGGCGCGGCCAAAGCGGGCTTTGCCACCTATTTGTCGGGGCTGCGCAACCGCCTCGCGCGCTCGGGCGTCCATGTGATGACAGTCAAACCCGGCCCTGTCGATACGGCCATGACATGGGGCCTTGGCAAGCAACCCTTCATGACAACCCCCGAAGGCGTGGCGCGCGATATTTTCAAAGGCCTCAAAAAGCAGCGCAACACCGTCTACACGGCAAGGATCTGGTGGCTGGTGATGCTGGTGATCCGCATGATCCCCGAGCCGGTCTTCAAGAAAATGTCGATCTAGAAGCCGAACCACTGTGCCCAAAGGCCTGCCGCATAAAACATCAGCGACAGCGTGATCAGGATCAACCCGATCCCACGCTTGTCGCGCAGGGCAAAGACGATAGGGTCGTAATCCTGCTTGCCATAGTAGCCAAGCCGCACCATCCGAAAGAGCCATGCCGCCAGCGGCACAATCGCCAGCCAGAGAAACCAGCGGTCAGGGTAAAGCGCCACAGCCTGCGGACTGTTGGAATAGACGAAGAAAACAACCAACGCCGCGATCATGCTGACAACCGCAAAATTGAGCAGCTTGCCGCGGTCTGGCCGCCCGTAGCCCCGCCCGGGCAAGCGTTCGTCCGACGTGGCCAGTGTCAGCTCCGTCAGCCGCTTCACCGCGCCCAGCGTGAGAAACACGGGAAAGATGAAAAACAGCATCGCCCCGGAAACAGCCACACCAGCCGCCGCCGCGCCGGCCACCACACGCACAGAATAAAGCGAAGCCAGCATCGTAATATCAACCCAGCGCATCCGCTTCAGACGCATCGAATAGGCGACGGAAACAAAGACATAGAGCACTGTCACCGCTAAGAACTTCGAGCCAAGATATGCCCCGAGCCCCAAGGCAAGGCTCACAAGCACAAGCCCCGTCAGCATCCCGACGCTCAGCGGCACAGTCCCACTCGCGAAAGGGCGTTTGCATTTCTTGGGGTGCAGGCGGTCTGCCTCAAGGTCGACAAGGTCATTGACCACATAGATAGACGAGGCCGCTGCCGAAAAGGCAACCATGCCCAGAAGCGCCAGTATCAGCGCGCCCCCTTCAAAGCGATGCGCCGCCAAGAGCGGCAACAAGAGCAATATGTTCTTCACCCATTGGTGCGGCCGGATCGCCTTGGCCAGCGCGCGCCAGCTCCAGTTCTGGGCGCGCGTCTCGCCTGTTGCCTCGCTCAGCTCAAGCCCGTGCACAGCCGCCAAAGCTTCGGCGACTTCGGGGTGTTTGGCGCTTGAAAGCGCAACCCGCTGTCCTGAAGCCTTGAGCGCCGCAATCTCTTTCAAAACATCCGCATCCAGCGGCAAAAGATCGGTGCGCAGCGCAACACCCTCGGGCTTTGCCCCGCTCATAAGGCTGACAAAAGCGGCACGCGGTTTTACCCCGAGTGCGCCCCAAACATATTCCAGCCGCACAGATGTGCGCAGCAAACCGCCTTCAAGCGCAAAAACGGTGACCCCCACATCCGCCATCAGTCTGATTTCGCCATCTTGAAGTTAAAGACACAGCCGTCACTCGCCAACTCAGGCGGCGTCATGCAAAGCCCCTTGGCTGTCTTGAATGCCGCCAGAACCTTGGGCACGTAATCACGTGTCTCGGCATAGTCGGGCACACCGCCCGCGCGCTTCACAGCGTTTTCGCCCGCATTATACCCGGCAAGCACCAAGATAGGGTCACGGTCGAAGGCCTTCATCAAAACATCAAGGAACGCCACGCCGCCCTTTATATTGTCCGCAGGGACAAGTGCATCTTCCACACCAAACCGCTCTGCCGTCACGGGCATCAGCTGCATCAAGCCTTGCGCGCCTGCTCGGCTCACAGCATCTACACGCCCGCCACTTTCAATGGAGATCACAGCCAGCACAAGCGCGGGCGACACTTCTGTGCCGATTGTTGCTTTCAAGATATCCGCACCCCTTGCCTCGACAATGGCGCGCAAGGTCTCAAGCCGTGGCGTGCTGACAGCGGCCCCGCCCGGCCCGTTGCTCACACTGACAAGCGCAGGCGCAAGGCGGCCCGGCGCACTTGCCGCCATATCCGGCGAGATCTTCTCCCAGAACCATGCATATGTTCCAGTGTTTGTTTTGGCAGGTGCGCTGGCGCTCTCAGCCGTCGCCGCCTCCTGCTCGGTCGCAGGGCGCGCCACAAGGCTACTGCTCTTGCCGCGCTGGCGCTCAAGATCTTCCGGAGCGATCTGAATGTTGATCCGGTTCTTTTCACCAGCCTTCGGAGGCTTCACCTTCTTGAAGGTGAAGTCACGAAACTGCGACGGGGATTCCGCCAGAAGAGGTGCACCACCAAGAAGCACCAAGAGACTCGTTATACATAGGGCCCGCATTTTGCGTTCTGCTCTGCCTGTTATTTTTCCAAACTATCGCAGAATCTTTCGATATCGGCCAGTCTCACGCGGAATTTCACATAAAATTTGGCTCAATTTGCCGCCTCATCAAAAAAACGGAGTTTAATATTCCGTAAAATTATCAAGAATAAATTAGCAATATCAATAACTTAATCACCACCTCAGAAATTATTCGAATTGCACCAAAATTGCTCAAATCGCGCCCAATTCCTGCCGTTTTCCACTGGCTATATCTCCCCATACCGAGACGGTGATGAGCCAAAGAGAGAGAGAGCGGCACATCAACACCCCGACGCGGTGAACACAAACCTAATGATCCTTTGGAGGGACACACCATGATGAAATTTATCAAAAACTTCAAAAAAGACGAAGACGGCGCCGTAACAGTTGACTGGGTTGTTCTGACAGCAGCCGTTGTTGGCCTTGCCGTTGCAGCCTACTCTTCAATCCAGACTGGCGCGTCAGACCTGACATCACGCACAAACACATACATGGGTTCACAAAACCCAGGTGGCTTCAACTAAGTTGGCCTAAGAGGTCGCGCCGCTCACAGAGGCGGCGCGACCTTTCTCCTTCTGCATGGTGCAGCAGGGTTTTTATGGGAAGGTCACGAGTATGCTTCGCAGAGTTAAGAATTTTTTGTCGCGTGAAGACGGCGCGGTTACTGTTGACTGGGTTGTTCTAACAGCCGCGGTTGTTGGCCTTCTCGCAGCTGGCTATGGCATGATGCGCAGCGGCACCACCGACCTGTCTGAAGGTGTTTCAACCTATATGGGCTCTGCCGAGCCGGGCGATATCTAGAGCGCCACCCCACATGCACACACGCGGTTAACGCGTTGAGCCGCCCAAGGGCGGCTTTTGCATGTGGGCACCTCTCCACAAGGCGATGGGCATTTCACGGTATCACCCTTTCAGCACCACGATCTCGCCATATTCGCGCGCTAGATACCTGACCAAGGCANAGCCTCTGGGCTTTTGCCATAACAGATTTTGAGGAGCGTTATCATGCGTGGCATTTTCGGATTGGTACTCATTGTGGGCGTTGCCCTTGCAGGCTTTGCGGTCTTCATGGCCAAAGACTACATCGACAAATATCAATCTGCCCTCGAAGCCGAGCGCTCCAAAGGCGGGTCCATCGACACTGTCGAGATCTTCGTGACCAAAAAGCCGGTCAAATACGGCGACCAGCTCACAGCCGAAGATGTCCGCCTTGTCAGCTGGCCAACCCGCTCAGTGCCCCAAGGCGCCTACAGCATCCCAGAAGAGCTTTTCCCGCAGGGCTTTGACAAGCCACGCTCCGTTCTGCGCTCCCTGGAGCCAGGCGAAGCGATCTTGGCTGTCAAACTTACCAACCCGGGCGAGCCTGCAGGTCTGACCTCCCTTCTCAAGCCGGGTGAGCGCGCCTTCACAATCGAGGTCAGCGTGGCATCAGGGGTCTCGGGCTTCCTGCGCCCCGGTCATCAGGTTGATGTCTACTGGACAGGCCGCGTCGAGGGTCAGGGCCGCAACGCCGAAGTGACAAAGCTCATACAATCCAGCCTTCCGCTCATCGCCATTGACCAATCAGCCAATGAAGAGGTGCAAAAAGCAGGGATCGCCCGCACAGTAACAGTTGCCGCTTCGGCCCAACAAGTCGCGGCTTTGGCGCAGGCCCAGTCTACAGGCAGCCTCTCGCTTGCCTTGGTCGGCTCGGGCGATGCCCGCACAAACGAGGTGATCGAAGTCGACCAAAACGCACTTTTGGGCGTTGTAGCCGCCGAAGCCCCCGTGGCACAGGCGCTCGAAGAGGTCTGCACCATCCGTACGCGCCGCGGCGCAGAAGTGGTCGAAATCGAGATCCCTTGCACAAATTAAGGTAGAGCATCACGGCTCACACACATCATACAGGGGTCCAGCTCGCGCTGGCCCCCTTTTTCATATCGCGGCAGATTCACCCCCTGTTGCCTCAGATCAACATAAATCTCACCTTCGAAACCTTTGATTCTTGCAATAAAAACCAAACTAACGCATGGTCACACCAATAATGGGCAAAAAGCCCACGATAGTAATGTGATCAGAGAGGCAGGTCACAATGACATTGAGCAGTTTTCTAAAAGTAGCCGTCGCGAGCTTTGCGCTCGCCCTAACGGCTGTTCCACACACAGTTTTGGCTGAGTCCGTGCGCGTTGTAAAACGTGGCACCTCGAGCGCGCTTGAAGTTCCCATGAACCGCGCGGTCGTTGTCGAAAGCGACCAGCCCTTCGCCGAACTCTCGATCGCCAATCCGGCGATCGCAGATATTTCGTCGCTGTCCGACCGTACAATCTATGTGCTCGGAAAGGCCCCTGGCCTAACCACTCTCACCCTTCTGGATGCCAATGGCCGCCTCATCACAAACGTTGATGTGCGCGTCGCCTCTGACATTTCCGAATTCAAAGAGCGGTTGCGCCAGATTTTGCCAGGCGAAAAGATCGAAGTGCGCACCGCCAACGACGGGATCGTGCTCTCTGGCACGGTGTCTTCCGCAGCCCGCCTTCAGCGCGCGATGGATCTGGCCGAACGCTACGCGCCCGAGCGCGTCTCCAACCTGATGGTTGTTGGCGGGATCCAGCAAGTCATGCTCAAAGTGCGCTTTGCTGAAATGCAGCGCACCGTGTCAAAGTCGCTCAGCGCTTCGCTCGCCTTCAACGGCAGCGCGGCAGGTGGCAACCTTGGCCTCAACGGCGGCACCAATACAACCAACAACTCAGGCGCCATCACAACAGCGCTTGGCGGCTCTGTCCCCTCAGGCAACTCAAACAATGGCGCGATGCTCTTCGGCTTCAACGCAGGCTCCGTCGAAGTCGGCGTACTGCTTGAAGCCCTTGAAACAAAGGGCGTTGTGCGCACCTTGGCCGAGCCGAACCTGACCGCCCTTTCAGGGCAAGAAGCCAAGTTCCTCGCCGGTGGCGAATATCCTATCCCGGTTTCCCAAGATGGTGGCTCCGTCACGATCGAGTACAAGCCTTTCGGTGTTGAGCTCAACTTCATCCCCCGTGTGGTTGATGGCGATCTGATCAACCTTGAGCTTGAAGCCGCTGTCTCCTCGCTCGACCCCAACAATGGCGCGACCTTCAACAACTTCAGCATTGATGCCTTCAAGCGCCGCGAGACCAAAACAACGGTCGAGCTGCGCGATGGCGAGAGCTTCGCAATCGCGGGTTTGCTGCAAGACGACTTCCGCGACAGCGCAGGTCAGGTGCCATGGCTCGGTGATTTGCCTATCCTAGGTGCTCTTTTCCGCAGCGCCGACTATAACCGCTCGCAATCCGAGCTGGTGATCATCATCACAGCCCACCTCGTTTCGCCCACGCGCGGCGAAGTCTTGGCTCTGCCAACCGACCGCGTGCGCCCACCGTCAGAGAAAGATCTGTTCTTGCACGGCCGCGTGGCAAGCACGGGCCAAGGTGGTGTTGTCGGAGAGGTTGCAAAACAAGACTTCAACGGCTCTTATGGCTACGTGATGGAGTAAGAGACATGGTGGGGTTTATGAAAACACGCTTTACGCGCAACAGTATTGTCGCTCTCGCGGCCTGCACAGCACTCACCGCTTGCTCCAGCAATCCAGCCATGATGCGCTTTGAAAGCGAAGCAGGCACGCTCCTTCAGGGGCAGGATTTCGGCAACTCGACGATGAACAACACCCAGATCATGTCTGGCGAGAAATCATATGCCATTGATCTGGCAAACAGATTTGCCGCCGAAGTGATCACAACTGTGCATTTCGCGTTCAACTCGGCCCAGCTTGATGCTGGTGCCCAAGACGCACTGCGCGAGCAGGCCAACTGGATCCGTCAGTTCCCCGAGATCACCTTCCGTGTCTTCGGCCACGCCGACGCGCCAGGCCCCAACAGCTACAACAAAACCCTTGGCCTGCGCCGCGCGCAAGCTGTGGTGTCGTTCCTGTCAAGCCAGGGCATCAGCCGCGACAGGCTTGAGGCGGTGTCTTCCTTGGGCGAGACACAACCGCTTGTTGCCACCGAAGGCCGCGAGCGCCGCAACCGCCGCGCTGTGACCGAAGTTTCGGGCTTTGTGCGCGCGCACCCCTCGGTTCTGGATGGGAAATACGCCGCGATCATCTACCGCGACTATGTCACATCCGCTGGCAACGACATCGGCACATCCGGCATCTCCGGTGCCGACGTGGCCACAAGCCAGTAAACTCCAAGCAGAGG
>P_2C_Liq_1_UnCtyDRAFT_1000583_pt1 | contig 15433 bp, 20 predicted proteins | sample Pon2CUnioCityCA_2_FD_10234 | JGI IMG/M metagenome (IMG submission 10234)
GCANGCGCATCTGTTCGATCTGGCTGGTGATCCGCGTGTGCTCCTCGGCTGAGTAGCGGTCGCCTTTGCCAGTGGCATCGTGGCGCAGCATCCATTGGTAGTTCTTAAAAGGAGCTTCTCCAGAAATGATTTCTGAACTGACAGCGTGTTCGCCATCATTAAAGTCGCCCAGAACCATCACTGGGTTTCCGGCTTTTAGCTCTTCTATGATTTCGCGGCGCAACACCCACGCCTCGGCCATGCGCCGTGTTGCCGAGCGTAGCGTGCCAAGCGCGCGGCCTGCTGCGTCATAGTCAACAATGTTTTCCTCGGGGGCAAATGCCGCACCAGCGGGTTTGACAAACTCGCCCAGTTTCGACTTCAGATGACAGTTGAACACGGTGATCACGGTGTCACCAACAGGGATACGTGCTTTCAGGATGGGGCGGTACAGGCGATGAATGCGGAAAAACCCTGCATCCTCCTCGTCCAATCCGCGCAGTGGATGAAATGGGATCTCCAGAGGCGCTTCAAGGTCTTGGAGTACTTCCGGCGCGCCAACAAAGCCGAAGCGCGACAGGATCGCCACACCCGGACGTCTTTGGCCTGCGGTGCCGCTATCTGCTGTGTTTGGGGCAAAGGCCAGAGTGCCGTCAGCATAGGGCTCGACGGCAAGTTTGCGGAAAATCACTTTACGGTGGTAGCGTTTTGATCTGTCCGGGATCGTTGCAGCATTGAGCGCAGTGGCGCGGGCATTGGCTTCATCAACAACGGCCTTGAGCGCATCTTCTTCAAAAATCTCCTGAAAACAGACAATATCTGCATCCATTGAAAGAAGCTGGTCTGCGAGCCAGTCTTCTTTCCATGCGTATTCTTCAGGCGTGTAGCTTTGGAACTGGTAGTACTCCTTGTCAGGGCCGATGAGGTTTTTGACGTTGAAGGACGCAATTGTGAAACGGGTCATGACATACCTTTTTTACGCGGGTGCCTCCCCATCGTTGGGCAGGGTGGCCAAGGTGTCAAGCAATGGCCCTACGTGAGCGTTTGTAGGGCTTGCGCGAAGATATCAGCGTCAACATTGCCGCCCGTTGTCACGGCAATCAGCGCAGGCGCGTCTGTCTTGTCTGCGTGAAACAGCGCAGCGGCCAAGCCAACTGCGCCGCCCGGCTCAACGACAATTTTCAAGCGTTGAAAGGCGAGCGCCATGGCTTTGAGAGCCTCTTCTTCACTCACAGCGATACCCGCACCGCAGAGCTGGGACATGATCGGAAAGGTCAGATCACCAGGCTGGGCCGTGATGATGGCATCACACAATGAGCCTGAAAGCGCCGCGTTGCGCTGTATGCTTCCTGTTTCGAGTGAGCGCTTCACATCATCAAAGCCTTCAGGCTCACAAGGTCTGACAGTGAAATTTGGTGCATCTGCAGCCAGTGCGAGTGCGATCCCAGAGGTGAGGCCGCCGCCGCCGCAGCAGACCAGAACGTCGGCTTCTGAAACACCTGCATCAAGGGCTTGTGAGGCAATCTCAAGGCCGGTTGTGCCTTGCCCTGCAATCACCTCGGGTTCGTCATAGGGTTTGATAAGCGTCAGGCTGCGTTCTTGTGCCAATTGCGCGCCGATGGCATCACGGTCTTCATTGGCACGGTCATAAAGGACGACTTCCGCGCCAAGTGCGCGCGTATTGGCGATTTTGAGGCGAGGAGCGTCGGCTGGCATAATGATCACCGCGGGGACGCCATGCAGGGCCGCTGCGTAGGCTACGCCTTGGGCGTGATTGCCTGATGAAAATGCAATAACGCCTTTTTTGCGCAGGGGCTCGGGAAGGGCAGAGAGTGCGGCCCAGCCCCCTCGAAACTTGAACGAGCCTGTGTGTTGCAAGCATTCTGCTTTCACAAACACAGGCTTTCCAGCGATTTCATCAAGGAAGGGAGACGACAGAAGCGGCGTGCGCCTTGCGTGGCCTTCAAGGCGCTGCGCGGCTGCGCGGATCATGTCTATGTTCATAGTTTCTCAATCCATTTCAAAAGGGCGGTTAAGGCCTCTGGTTCGTCCAAATATGGGACATGGCCTCGGTCTGCGACTTCTGCTGTGATCATCTCTGGGTGCATGGACTTCATTTTGGCGAAGCTGCTCTCTGTGAGCAAGGTGGAGTTTTGGCCACGCAGCGCACAGAGCGGGATCCCCCCAAGCGCTTCAAAAAAGGGCCAAAGATCAGGCATCTCGGCCTCAAGTGCTTCCATGACACCGGTTCTGAGGGCAGGGTCATAGGTGAGCTCAAGAGTTTTGTCGCCTTGCGTATAAAGTCTCGTGATCTCTTCGCGAAACCTGCTCATGGGCACATTGTTAAAGCCGTAGGCAAGATCTGGCCAGACTTCCAGAAGGGCATCATAGCTCTTAAAGGCAGGTTTCTTGCCGATATAGGTGGCTATCTTTTCTAACCCTCTGCGGTTTAGCTCGGGGCCGACATCGTTCAGCGCAACGCCTAACAATCTGTCTTTTGCCATGACAGCCAACGTCATGGCGATCAAGCCACCACGCGAGGTGCCCAATATAGCGGTTTTGGGGAGCGCGAGGTGATCCAGGAGCTCCAAAACATCACGCGCTTCCACAAGTGGCGTGTAGCTGTCTTTTGGCCCCCAGTCAGATTTCCCTCGCCCTCGGTAATCAAGCCGGATGAGGCGTAACTCTGGTAGGTGTGGTGCAATAAAATCAAAGTCGCGCCCGTCACGCGTGAGCCCGGCAAGGCAAAGAAGCGGCGTTCCCTTTCCTTCATCACTGTAGTGTAGGGACAGGCCGTCGGATGTTTGAAACCTAGGCATGATTTTGTTGAGCCAAAAGAGCGGGAAGACCGCTGAGGTCTTTCATTGTGTGCTGTGGTGTTGCTGCAAGCCTGTCGACAGGGGCGCCGAGGCGGTTCACCCAAAGGGTTTCAAAGCCAAACGCAGAGGCGCAGCCAGCATCCCATCCGTTGGAGGAGACAAACAGAACTTCGTTACGCGCTATCCCGAACGTCTGCTCGACCATGGCATAGACTTGCGGGGCTGGCTTGAAGATCCCAACGTCTTGCACCGAAAGAACCGCATCAAACTGCCCAGACAACCCTGCAGAGCTGACTGCGCCATTTAGCATGTCGGGTGAGCCGTTGGAGAGAATGGCTGTCTTGAGCCCTTCGGCGCGGAGTGTTGCCAACATGGCAGGGACTTCCGGGTAAGCTGAGAGGTTGAAATAGAGCTGTAGCAAACGCTCGCGCAGAGCGGCGTTCTTATCGAGTCCTGAAGCTTCCAGAGCATAGTCGAGGCCATCTTGCGTGACTTGCCAGAAATCAATGTGGTCGCCTGTGACGGCCCGCAGCCAGGTGTATTGCAGCTGTTTGTCGCGCCATATGGCTGCAAGGCTTTGCCATGTTTCGGCGAGCTCGGGGAAGGATGCCTCCCGAGAGGCCTCGCGGGCAGCTGCCGAGACGTCAAACAACGTCCCGTATGCGTCAAACACGCAGGCTTTCAATGTCATTTTATCCCCCAAAGATAATTCAAATCAACATTGGGGGAGGGGGCCAAAAAGGTCAATGCAAAGCTCTTGGGTACGGTCTGTTTGCATTCGTCGGTTCGGGCGTTTAGGCTGCGCGCGAGCCTGAGAACCTGTGCAAGCTGCGCGGCCTCTTAATTCACATTCCCCCAAAAGAACTGGACAAGCGATGAGCGAAGTAAAGAGCGGTGATACCGTAAGCATTCATTATACAGGAACACTGAGCGATGGCTCTGTGTTTGATTCAAGCCAAGGCCGTGAGCCGCTGGAATTTGTGGTTGGTTCAGGCCAGATTATCTCGGGCCTTGATACGGCTTTGCCCGGTATGAAAGTGGGCGACGAAAAGCGCGTTGAGATCGCTTCAGACGATGCCTACGGCCCACATCACGCGGAAGCGCGCCAAGCGGTACCACGCGCGGAGATCCCTGCGGATATTCCTTTGGAGATTGGCGTGCAGTTGCAGGCCAAAAACGAGCGTGGCGAAATCATGCCGCTGACCGTTGTTGAGGTCAGTGAAGAGACAGTTGTTCTGGACGCCAACCACCCGCTGGCAGGCAAGGATCTCACATTCGAAATCGAACTGGTCGCCGTAAGCTAAGCGCACATTTTACAAGAAACTTCTCGGGCGGGTTGAAACAAAACCTGCCCGAGACTCGCGAAACCTTGATTGGCGGGTGAGAGCGGCAATAGGCTATGCCTTCTGAGGACAGATCGAAGGAGGCGACCCATGTGGCGCAGCATAGCACTGGCACTTTTGATGCTCACCGGTTTTGGGGCAGCAGCAGAAGCACAAAGCAACAAGCTTGTGGTCGTTGAGTTGTTTACCTCTCAAGGCTGTTCAAGTTGCCCTCCTGCGGATGCGTTTTTACATGAGCTTGCCGCGCGCAAGGATGTCCTCGCCCTTGGCCTGCATGTAGACTATTGGGACTACATCGGTTGGAAAGATACCTTCGGCCACACCGCCTTTTCTGAGCGTCAGCGCGCCTATGCCAAGGTTGGGTCGCGCCGCTCTGTTTACACCCCGCAGATGATTGTGAACGGTCAGCAGCACGTTGTTGGGAACCACCCCAAAGAAGTGAATGCGTTGGTGAAGACACATCAAGCTGCCCCTGCGCTTGTGATGGTTGATGTGGCGCGCAAGGGGGCAAAGCTCAGCATAAATGCCCGCGCGGAAGGTGGGGGAGAGGCAGCAGTGCTTTTGGTGCGCTACATGCCTAAAGGGGTTGCCCAGATACGTCGGGGCGAAAACGCGGGCAAAGACATCACGTATGCCAATATCGTGACGGAGATTACGGTTCTTCAAATCTGGGACATGGCAAAGCCGCTGTCAGCGTCGGCGCGCGTGAGCGGAGAGGACAGCGCCGCGATCCTTGTGCAGCGCCGTGGTCACGGGCCTATTCTGGCGGCAGCGCGCGCAGACTGACTATTCCGCGGGTTGAAAGCCTTCGATCAGCTGCTTCAGCCCAAAAGCGGCTCCAGCAAAGATCGAAAGAAATGTCACAGGGGCTGAAAAACTGAGGGTGGAGAAGGCCGACAGGCCTTGGCCCACCGTGCACCCCATGGCCAGCACCGCGCCAGTGCCCATAAAGACAGCACCTACTATCTGGCGGCGCAGCTCACGGGGGTCTTCACAGGCTTCCCAGCGGAAGTGCCCCTTGATGAGCGAGCCGATGAACGCGCCCACCAAAACGCCCCCCACAGAGCCCACCGCAAAAGAGGGTAGGCCTGCAGAGGCAGTCATAGCGTAAAGCAGTGCTTCACCAACGGGGGCACTGAAGCTGTGAGATACGACCGGGAAAGCGCCAAATCCATATGAGGCGATATAGCCCGAAGCAGCCCAACCGCTGACAATCGCTGCGGCGACCACAAGCGCCCAAAAGACCGAGGCTGGCTGTTTGAGGAAATCACGGTTGGCCAGAGAGCCAATTGCGAGGATGAGACCAAGGCTGATGCCAAGTGTTGTCACGCTGAGGCCTGACATGGACGCAAGGGTATGAGCAATACCGGGCGGAGTAAGGGCGTCAGATTGGGGGAACGCCCAGATGCGAATGTAGGCCAAGGGCCCTGAAAGAACAGCATAGGCCGAAACGCCCATAACCAACACAACAACAAAGGCGCGCATGTCGCCGCCCCCAAGCCGCGCGAGGGCTCCGTAGCCACAGCTCCCTGTGAGGGCCATGCCATACCCAAACATGAGACCACCCAGAATAGAGGCCAAGGGCATCCATGTGATCGAGAGGTAAAAGCTTTGCTCTATCGGGGCCATGCCAGCGCTTGCCAGCGCGAAAGTGCCGACGATGGCTGCGCCAATGGCCAGCCCCCACATCCGCAAGCGCAGCGTGTCCTCGCCGTAGAGCGTGTCCTCAATCGCGCCGAGCGTACAAAAACGCCCCAGCCGGGCGGCCAGCCCGAGCAAGACCCCGCCAAAGACACCAGCCAGTGTCACAAATGTACTTTCTGACATTACGTCCAGCATCGTTAGCCCTCCCCAGCGTCGATGCAAACTTGCCTAACTATCGTCGTCGCAAAACAATTCGTAGACAAGCTCCAAGATGCGTTTTGGCCGATTGTCAGCAAGGCGGTAGTAGATCGCCTTACCTTCGCGCCGTGGTACAACCAGCCCCTCCATGCGCAAGCGAGACAGTTGCTGGCTCACCGCAGCCTGGCGTGCCGAGAGCAGACTCTCAAGCTCGGTCACCGATTTTTCGCCTGTTACCAGATGGCACAGGATCATGAGGCGGCCCTCGTGGCTTACGGTTTTGAGAAAATTGGACGCCTTGGTGGCGTTGTCCATAAACTTATCAAGCTCGGCATCACTCAGATCATCACTGAATTGCGGAAGTCCCATCAGATGTCCTCGTTGCGGGGCTTGGTGCCCCTTGTTCTAGTTGCTGGCAGCGTCGCCGGCAGGTTTTTCAAAATCTGTTTTGGCCTTTAGCATCATTTCAAGCAAACCCCAGAAAAAATCCTCCCCGGGGTATCCCTCGATGCGGCCGATTTCGACCTTGTCTTCTATGAGCACAAATGTGGGTGTAAAGACAGCAGGGCGCACAAAGCTTACGCCTTCGGGCGCACCCTCCCGAATATCAACTGTGCGCAAGGGTGCAAAGCGGCCCTCGTCTGTCTTGTCGTAGATCGGGCCAATCTCGTCGTGCCACTTTTCGCAGTAATGGCAGCCTTTTTGCTCAACCATAACAAGCTCAAGCGCGAAGGCCTGACCCGCGAGGAAAAAAGCGCAAACCAGCGCGGAAAAAAAACGGGTCAGCATGGCATCATCATTGACTGTTTGAATTACACTCAACATAATCTGAATGTGTTAATTTGACAAGGATCGCGGGCCATGCTCGGAGATATCTCTTATTGGGGCGCGACTTTGGCGGGGTTTATCGCCTTTTTCACGCCGTGCATCCTGCCAATGGTGCCGTTTTACCTGAGTTATATGGCTGGCATCTCGATGACCGAGTTGCGTGGAGATGGCAAAATCGCTCCCGGGGCGCAGAAGCGTCTGGTGCTCTCGGCTGTGATGTTTGCGCTTGGCGTGACAACGATCTTTATGTTGCTCGGCCTTGGTGCCACGGCGCTGGGGCAGGCCTTTGCGCAATGGAAGCAAACTCTGTCTTATGTCGCGGCGGCGGTCATCTTTGTGTTCGGGCTGCACTTTTTGGGCGTGATCCGCATCGGTTTCCTGTACCGTGAAGCGCGGATGGAGAGTAAGGCCGACCCGTCTACAGTTCTGGGTGCATATCTGATGGGGCTTGCCTTCGGCTTTGGCTGGACAGCCTGCGTTGGCCCTGTTTTGGCCTCGATCCTCTTCATTGCCAGCGGTATGGGCGAGCTGTGGCGGGGCGGCCTTTTGTTGGCGTGTTTCGGGCTTGGCATGACAGCTCCGTTTGTCGTGGCGGCTTTGTTTGCAAAGCCTTTTCTGGCTTTCATGGGGCGCTTCCGCGCTTACCAAGGTATGGTTGAAAAAGTCATGGGCGCCATGCTGATTATCTTTGCTATTCTGATCGCAACCAACACAGTGAATGTGATTGCGAATTGGATGATCGAGCTGTTTCCCAGCTTTCAGACGCTGGGGTAACGCTGCATTTTAGGGAGAGTTACGATGACAAAGTTCTTTGCATTTCTGACGGCGCTGTGTCTGGCGTTGCCTGCTGCGGCCACAGAGATCGGTGATGATGGCTTGCACAAGGCGCCGTGGATGCGCGACACTTTTAAAGACCTGCGCGAAGACCTTGCTGAGGCAAATGCAGAAGGCAAGCGCCTTGCGATCATCATCGAACAGCGCGGGTGTATCTACTGCAAAAAGATGCATGAAGAGGTGTTTATCGACCCTGCGATTGATGCCTACATCAAGGACAATTACTTTTTTGTGCAGATCAATATGTTTGGCGATGTCGAGGTGACAGACTTTGACGGTGAGGCCTTGCCCGAAAAGGAAATTGTGCAGAAATGGGGCGCGTTGTTCACGCCACTGATGATGTATTTTCCCGAGGAGGTTCCCGAGGGCGTCAGCGCGCCGCGGGCGGCTGTGGCGCAGGTGCCGGGCGCATTTGGCAAGTGGACGACACTCAATATGCTCACTTGGGTGAGAGAGAAAGGCTACGCTGGGGAGGAGCCTTTCCAAAAGTATCATGCGAGAATGCTTGAGACGCAACTTTCGGAATGATTTTCTGGTTCTGACGGCCCTGTGAAACGTTTGACATCTGAAAGCGCATAAAGAGGTAAATTCATTTTCGTGAATTTGTTGTTGCGAGTCTGAGAGCTGTCCACTACGGTATGCAGAGCTAACCTAGCTTGAGAACACGGGTAGCCAAGGGAGGAAATATGAGGTTCACAACACTTGCATTGGCAGCAATGCTGACAGCTGGCTCGGCCTATGCCGATATGGTTGCGCCTGCTGATGTCGTCTTCAATGAGGACGGCGAAGTCGTAACATCGCTCACCGGTACACCCGGCGACGCGGCAGCGGGTATGGATGTTTATGCCAACCGCAGCAAAGGCAATTGCGTGGCGTGCCACGTTGTAAGCTCTTTGCCTGATGTGGCGTTTCCTGGTAACGTTGGCCCGGCACTCGATGGTGCGGCTGATCGTTGGACAGAGGGCCAGTTGCGCAGCATTTTGGTCAATTCCAAAGAGACGTTTGATGGCACAATCATGCCAGCTTACTACCGCGTCGACGGCTACACACGCCCGGGCAACGCCTACACTGGCAAGGCCCCAGAGGGAGCCTTGGACCCACTGTTGAGTGCGCAGCAAATCGAAGATGTTGTTGCGTTCCTTATGACACTTAAAGAAGAGTAAGCCAGTTCGCTGGACTGCTTTATGAGAGACCGAAGGAGATAGATATGGAATTCTCAAGACGTGATACACTCGCCCTCGGGGCAGGTGCTGTTGCCCTGACAATCCTGCCGTTCCAAGCCGTTGCGGCTGCGGACGATATGATTGCAGCGTTTACAGGTGGCGCAGATGTGGCTGAAGGCGGCGTAACGCTGACAGCTCCAGAAATCGCTGAAAACGGTAACACTGTTCCCGTAAGCGTGTCTTCCGAAGGCGCTGAGGCAATCTTGCTTCTCGCAGCTGGAAACCCGACACCAGACGTGGCGACATTCAAGTTCGGCGAGCTTGCTGGTAGCCAGAGTGCTTCCACACGTATCCGCCTTGCTGGCACTCAGGATGTTGTTGCGATTGCCAAGATGGCAGACGGTACATTCGCACGTGCGAGCCAAACAGTTAAAGTGACAATTGGCGGCTGCGGCGGCTAATCAGAGGAGACTAAGAATATGGCAGATGGTGTAAAACCCCGCGTCAAAGCGCCTAAGTCGGCAGCGGCTGGCGAAGTGGTGACGATCAAAACTCTGATCAGCCACAAAATGGAATCAGGCCAGCGCAAAGACAGCGATGGCAACCAGATCCCCCGTTCGATCATCAACCGTTTCACGGCTGAGTATAACGGCGCTCTGGTGATTGATGTTGATCTCGCGCCAGCGATCTCGACAAACCCTTACTTCGAATTCGAAGCAACTGTTCCTGAAGCCGGTGATTTCAAATTCACTTGGTATGACGATGACGGTTCGGTCTACGAAGACAGCAAATCAGTCGCAATCGGCTGATCAATACGCATAAGTGCCTTGCCCCACAGAAGGGCAAGGCATTTTCCAAGGGAGGAAATGCATGAACTTCAAGACACTGTCACTGATCAGCGCAGTCGCGTTGGCTCTGCCTACACTCGGTATGGCGGACCCCGACAACGACACGCTTGTGATCAACGAAGACATTCAAATTACAACAAAAACAGAGCCTGCAGCGCATCTTGATGGTGCGCTCAGCGAAGTTATGTCTGGGTGGCACTTCCGCTCGGATGAAACGCAAGCGATGCAAGCGGATGATTTTGACAACCCCGGCATGATTTTCGTCGAGCAGGGGATCGAAATCTGGAACACTGTTGAGGGCAGCGAAGGCAAATCATGCGCAAGCTGCCACGGGTCACCCGAAGATATGGCCGGCGTTCGCCCGGTCTATCCGAAGTGGAACGAAGAGGCTGGCGAAGTTCGCACAATGCAAATGCAAGTGAACGACTGCCGCGAAAACCGCATGGGCGCCGAGCCTTGGAAAACAGACAAGGGTGGCTCTATTCCGATGGAAGCGATGCTGGCGTCTGTCTCACGCGGGATGCCTGTAAACGTGGCCATTGACGGCCCTGCACAAGCGACTTGGGAAAAAGGTAAAGAGATTTACTACACCCGCTTTGGTCAGCTTGAGCTGTCGTGCGCAAACTGCCACGAAGACAACTACGGCAACATGATCCGTGCGGACCACTTGAGCCAAGGCCAAATCAACGGTTTCCCAACATACCGCTTGAAAAACGCCCGTCTCAACGGCTCACACAGCCGCTTCAAAGGGTGCATTCGTGACACCCGCGCCGAGACGTTTAACCCAGGTAGCCCCGAGTTTGTGGCGCTTGAGCTTTACGTTGCAAGCCGCGGCAATGGTCTGTCGGTCGAAGGTCCGTCTGTCCGTAACTAAAACAGTCGAAGCCCGCATCCCTTTGAGGAGTGCGGGCTTCTTTTTATGAAAACGCATTAGATTTTGTGCATATGTTGCCGCTAATGCCAAAAGAAGGTTTCTCAAACCATGATCTCCCGTCGTGATTTTCTGCAAGTTTCAATGGCCGCCTCGGCTCTTTATGGCACGAGTGGTTTTGGCAACTGGGCCCGCGTTGCGGCGCAGCAGGCCCTGACGCAAGACCAGCTTCTTGAGTTTGAAACCTTCGGCAACGTTAGCCTCATCCACGTGACAGACATTCACGCGCAGATGAAGCCGATCTATTTCCGTGAGCCTGAAGTGAACATTGGCGTGGGTGTGAACAACGGCCATGTGCCCCACATCACAGGTGCGGATTTCCGCAAGCTTTACGGCATCGCCGATGGCAGCCCGTCGGCTTACGCTTTGACATATAACGACTTTACATCACTCGCGCAGCAATATGGCCGCGTTGGCGGGCTTGACCGCGTCGCCACAGTGATCAACTCCATCCGTTCAGACCGCCCTGATGCGCTGCTGCTGGATGGCGGGGATACATGGCACGGCTCCTACACCTGCTACCAGACCGAAGGGCAGGACATGGTCAACGTGATGAACGCGCTGAAGCCAGATGCGATGACCTTCCACTGGGAGTTTACGCTGGGCTCTGAGCGGGTCAACGAGCTGGTGCAAAGCCTGCCGTTTACCTCGCTTGGCCAGAACATCTTTGATGCAGAATGGGACGAGCCGGCAGAGCTCTTCAAACCGTACAAATTCTTCGAACGCGGTGGCGTGAAAATCGCCGTGATCGGTCAGGCCTTCCCTTATATGCCGATCGCGAACCCGCGTTGGATGTTCCCTGAGTATTCCTTCGGTATCCGCGAAGACAATATGGCGGCCATGGTGCAGGAAGTGCGCGACCAAGGCGCAGAGCTTGTTGTGGTCTTGAGCCATAACGGCTTTGACGTGGATAAGAAGATGGCCGGAAATGTTGAGGGAATCGACGTGATCCTGTCGGGCCACACCCATGATGCGCTGCCAGAGCCTGTGCTTATTGGCAAAACACACATCATCGCGTCAGGCTCGAACGGCAAGTTTGTCAGCCGTATCGACCTTGATGTGCGTGATGGCGAAATGAAGGGTATCCGCCACAAGCTGATCCCGATTTTCTCCGACGTGATCACGCCTGACGCCGAAGTTGCAAGCCTGATTGATGCGCAGCGCGCGCCTTATGAAGACAAGCTCAAAGAGGTGATCGGCACCACCGATACGCTGCTCTACCGTCGTGGCAACTTCAACGGCTCGTGGGACGACCTGATTTGTAACGCACTCATGTCAGAGCGCGAAGCGGACATTGCGATGAGCCCCGGTGTGCGTTGGGGGCCAAGCATTTTGCCGGGTCAGGAGATCACCCGCGAAGACATTTGGAACGTAACTTCAATGAGTTATGGTGAAGCTTACCGCAGCGAGATGACCGGTGAGTTTATCAAGGTCATTCTGGAAGACGTGGGGGACAACCTCTTTAACCCTGATCCCTATTACCAACAGGGCGGGGACATGGTTCGCATTGGCGGCATGGGCTACAAGATCGACGTGAGCAAGCCACAAGGCGAGCGGATCAGCGATATGACCCTGCTGAAAACAGGCGAGAAGATCGACCCTGCCAAGAACTACGTTGTTGCGGGCTGGGCCAGCGTCAACGAAGGCACAGAAGGGCCGCAGATTTGGGATGTGGTTGAAAACCACATTCGCAAGGAGGGGACGATCAAGCTTGAGGAGAATACCTCGGTTCAAGTTAAGGGCGTCTAAACCACGCGCACCAAGTTTATTTTGCGACTCTGAAAATAAAAACGCCCGCGAGGTTTTCGCGGGCGTTTTTGTATTTGCCTGACAGCGGTTTCAGCTCGCGCCAACCTGCAGGGCGCCTTTACCGCTTTTGACGGGCCATGAAGGCGAGGCGCTCAAAGAGATGCACGTCTTGCTCGTTTTTCAAAAGCGCCCCGTGCAGCTTTGGCAGGGCATTGCCTGCATCGCGCTTGAGGTCTTCTGGCGTGAGGTCTTCGGCCAGGAGCAGCTTGAGCCAGTCGAGCACCTCGGANGTTGAGGGCTTNTTCTTGAGGCCGGCCTGATCGCGGATCTCGTAAAACTGGGTGAGCGCCGTGGTGAGCAGCTGCTCCTTGATGCCTGCGTGATGCACNTCAACNATCTGGCGCATGGTGTCCATGTGTCGGGGAAGCGGATGTAGTGAAAGAAACAGCGGCGCAGGAAGGCGTCGGGNAGTTCTTTNTCNTTGTTNGANGTGATGATGATGACAGGGCGGTTTTGNGCGCGGATGGTCTNGCCTGTTTCATAGACATGAAATTCCATGCGATCGAGCTCTTGCAAGAGGTCGTTGGGGAACTCGATGTCGGCTTTGTCGACCTCGTCAATCAACAGCACCACGCGCTCCTCTGAGGTGAACGCCTCCCAGAGCTTGCCCTTTTTGATGTAGTTGCCCACGTCATGGACGCGGGCGTCGCCAAGCTGGCTGTCGCGCAGGCGGCTGACGGCATCGTATTCGTACAGCCCTTGCTGGGCCTTGGTGGTGGATTTGATGTTCCATTCGATCATCCGCATCCCCAATGCGGAGGCGACTTGGCGGGCAAGCTCGGTTTTGCCTGTGCCCGGCTCGCCCTTGACCAGCAAGGGGCGCTCTAGCGTTACGGCGGCGTTGACCGCTGTTTTGAGGTCATCTGTGGCGATATATGCGTCTGTTCCGTCAAATCTCATCTCAAAGGGGCCCTGTTGCTCATTGATTTCATTACAAACTACCTGAGACGCAATTTCAGAGCAATGTGATGTTATCGGGTAGTGACAATCTGGTTCCTTAGGAGTATGTGCTGCGCAGAAGAAGCGCGCTATGAAGGAGATTGCCGTGTCGTTGACGCGCTCAAAAGCAGAGGAAAAGGAAATGAAAGCTGAGCTTTTTCTGCCTGAAGATTACCGTCCAGCAGAGGACGAGCCTTTTATGAATGACCTTCAGCTTGAATACTTCCGCCGTAAACTGACCACATGGCGCGAAGAGCTTTTGGAAGGCAGCCGCGATACGATCGAGGGGCTGCAAGAGAGCACGAGAAACATCCCGGATTCTGCGGACCGTGCCTCGGAAGAGACAGACCGCGCTTTGGAGTTGCGCACGCGCGACCGCCAGCGCAAGCTTGTGTCCAAGATTGATGCGGCCCTGCGCCGGATTGATGAGGGCGAGTTTGGCTACTGCGAAGTGACGGGCGACCAGATTTCGCTCAAGCGGCTTGATGCCCGTCCGATTGCGACGATGAGCCTTGAAGCGCAGGAGCGCCACGAGCGCCGCGAAAAAGTCCACCGCGACGATTGAGCCGCGCTTGGGTGTGATGAAGTTCGAGGCGTCGGAGCGTGAGTTCCGGCGCCTTTTCATTGGGAGAGACCTATGATTCAAGACCTGAAAGTTCTGATCATTGGCGCAGGTATTGGCGGGCTGGCTCTGGCGCGCGTGCTGGCGCTGCGGGGCGCCGATGTGACGGTGCTTGAGCAGGCGGGCGAGATCAAGGAAGTGGGGGCGGGCATTCAGGTGTCGCCCAATGGCTTGGCGGTGATCCGTGCGCTTGGGCTGGAAGCCCGGCTTGAGGCCAGTGGAGCGGTGCTGGCAGACACTGTGCAGCTCTGTGACTATCGTGGCAAAAGCGTGCTTCAGCTTGATCTGACCCAGCTGTCGCCGCAGAAATATTACTTTGTGCACCGTGCCGATTTGATCGGGATTTTGGCCGATGGTGCGCGCGAGGCGGGCGTGAAAATCCAGCTTTTGCAAAAGGTTGCACGGGTTGAGGACGGGCCGCGCGCCTGTGTGACCTTGGCCAGCGGAGCGCAGCGCGAGGCTGATCTGGTCGTGGGCTGTGACGGGGTGCATTCTGTTGTGCGCGGGGCGCTGAATGGCGCGGCGGAACCTTTTTTCACGGGCAATGTGGCGTGGCGCGCGACGGTGCCCAACCAGTGGGCGCGCCGCTCGGATGTGCGGGTGCATATGGGGCCGCGCCGCCACCTTGTGAGCTACCCTCTCAAAGGCGGTGAGCTGGTCAATCTGGTGGCTGTCGAAGAGCAGCGCAGCTGGATGGCCGAGAGCTGGACGCTGGAGGATGACCCCGCCAATATGCGCGCCGCATTCGAGGGCTTTGGCGCTGAGGCGCAGGCCATGCTGGACGCGGTTGAGGCTGTCAAATGCTGGGGGCTGTTCCGCCACCCCGTGGCGGCCGCGTGGCACGGGCAGAGCCTTGCTGTGTTGGGAGATGCGGCGCATCCGACCCTGCCGTTTCTGGCGCAGGGGGCTGTTATGGCGCTGGAGGATGCATGGGCGATGGGTGTTTCTTTGGAGCGAGCCGAGAGCTTGCAAGCGGGGCTTGCGGCCTATCAAAACCTGCGCCATGCGCGGGCTGAAAAAGTGGTGGCCACGGCCACGGGAAATGCGTGGAAATATCACCTGAGCTTTGGGCCGCTCCGCTTTGCGGCGCATAGTGTTTTGCGCCTTGGCGGGGCGGTTGCGCCGCGGGCGATGTTGCGGCAGTTTGACTGGCTCTATGACTACGATGTCACCGCGATTTGAGCGCCGTTAACACTTGANANTNCGCTGATTCCGGGGGGGTGAAAAGCGTGCACCCCCCGTGCACCATGCGTGCACCGGCTGGTGCTGTTTTGACTGCGCACAAAAAAGCCGCCGTTCGTAACGTCAGCGAACGGCGGCTTAATTGTGTTGCAAGCTTATTTCAGGATCGAGCGGCCCGCGTATTGGGCGGTTTCGCCGAGCGTTTCCTCGATGCGGATAAGCTGGTTGTATTTGGCGAGCCGGTCCGAGCGCGCCAGAGAGCCTGTTTTGATCTGGCCGCAGTTGGTCGCGACA
>P_2C_Liq_1_UnCtyDRAFT_1000584_pt1 | contig 15416 bp, 16 predicted proteins | sample Pon2CUnioCityCA_2_FD_10234 | JGI IMG/M metagenome (IMG submission 10234)
ACTACCTATTGTTGACTCCAATGATATTATTTGTTCATTTGCAGTAGCTCCATTATTTATTGAAGTTACTTTTATAATACCTGTAATTGCAATAATATCAAAAGTTAGTATGTATTCCTTATTTGGGACAGTTACATTGTCTTGATATAATGGATTATATGCGTCAGTAAGAGACATTGATGCAGTTCCACCACCTATTGTCCAAAAACTCGTGTTCCAATCAGTATTAGTATCAAAACCTCCATTTGCCAATAATTCAGGTGAATTTTCATATCCGGGGATTGGAACAGCAGCATGTATTAAACCCGTACTATAAGATGTTGGGGTTACCAATATTGATGCTTTGTCTAATAAACCATCATCTTCTAAACTCTCCAAATAAAGTGTAGTGCCTTGTATATTTTCAATAACTGTAGATCTAGCTTCTAAAGAGTCTAAAATAGCTTGTATCGCAGGACTAATAGAATTTCTAATTTCTACTATAGGATTTTGTAAAAAAGAAGCTACTTTTACATAAATGTTATTAGCAGGTATATCTTGATCTGCTATAAAAACTAAACTCCCGGATTGAACGTATCCTGTATATGAACCTATAATATTTTCTCCAAATATTGTAGATACCATATTAGATGATGATACAGAAGAAAAATTTGATGAGGTATAAAACCCTCTATTATCTCTTTCAGATTCTAAAGTTAAATAACCTGGACCTTCTAATAAAGTAACAATGTATTCACTTCCTGAAGTAATAGGATCGGGAATTGGTATCCCAGTAGTTCTTAATAACGAACCTGATATTAGACTCATAAAATGTAATTAAATATTTAGTTATAAATATGTAAAACTATTAAAATTTTATAAAATATATTAAAGGTAATGTGTCATAAATTTGGTTACCCCGGATACCTTTCGTATATTCAAATATAAGAAATAATTAAATTAAATAAAGGTTAAAATTAAAAAATTATGTTAGATTTACAAAGTTCAGAGTTTAAAAGTTTAGAAGAGTTAAAAATTACTACACCTAGTATCTTTACTAAAAAGGGGTCAAGTGAAACTTCAAGTAAATATACCCATATTCCAACTGACCAAGTTATTAAGGATATGGAATTGTTAGGTTGGGGAGTTATAGATGCTAAAGAAGTTAAGGCACGTAAAAAAAATACAATAGGTTTTCAAAAACATTTAGTTGTTTTTAGAAATCCTAATGTTGTTATTACAGGTAAAGATGGGGATGATGTTTTCCCACAAATTTTACTTACTAATTCACATGATGGTAAAAATGCTTTTACTTTTACTGCTGGATTATTTCGTATGGTTTGTGAGAATGGAATTGTAATTTCTACAGAACAATTTGAAGATTATAAAATCCGTCATATGGGTTACGATTTTAAAACATTGCAAGATACAATTAAGGAAATGGTTGAAAGATTACCATTAACTGTTGAGTCTATGAATAAAATGAAGGAAGTTGAGTTGGAAGAGGAACAAGTTTTTGAATTAGCAAAATCATTTTTAGATATTAGATTGGGAGAAGATGTAAAATATGAAGATTCTGCTATTGATGAAGTTTTACAAGCTCAACGTAAAGAAGATGAGGGTTATAGATTGTGGGAAGTATTTAATAGATTACAAGAAAATATTATGGAGGGTAATTTTAAATATCTTACAGTTAAGGGAAAAACACGTCAAGGTAGAGTTATTAAAAACTTTAAACAGGATCAAGAATTAAATAAAAAATTATTCTCTAAGGCTTTAGAGTATGTAGTTTAATTAATTTTAAATGGTATAACCCGTGATTTAACGCGGGTTATATTATTTAATACATGTATTATAACATTAAAATTTAATTAAGTAAAAAATCAAGATAAAATGAAAAATCAAAAACAAAAATTTATAGGGTGGGTATTCTTTTTAATGACCATATTTAGCCTTTTTATGACTTATGTAATGGCTTATTTCCCACCCCCAGTAAGTGAGACAGGAAATGCTGTTTATGTAGGGCCCTTGTTAGTGATTCCTTTATTTATAGTAACTGCTATTTATTTATTTACTGCTTACGATAAGTAATTTTTTAATTATGAAACGAATTACAGAAGATGAAGCAAAACAATATTTCCCCTTAAAAGAAAATTATGGGGATACTGGTTTAGAGAATGCAATGTTTTTTACTATAACCCCCAGCACACGTGGGGAGGGATGGGAAAAAGTAACGTATTTTACAGGTAAAAAATTGGGTAAATATCATGAATTTAATGAAGGAGATCAATGGGTTTATATTTTATCAAACCCTGATTTCCCTATCACTCATTTAAAAATAGGATATACAAAGAATACACCTGAGGAGAGAGCTAAACAAATATCCAGAGCAACAGGTGTACCTAGACCTTTTGAAGTTGAATGGGTTTATAAATGTTTTAATGGAGAGATAATAGAAAGAATGGTTCATAAAAAATTAAAATCTCATAGAATTAATAAGAAAAAAGAATTTTTCCATATTAGTTTGAACGAAGCAATAAGTACAATTGTAAGTGTGGGGGATAAATTTAAAATAAAAGTCTGATATTTATATCAAAAAAAAATAAATGATAGATAAAGATAAAATATTTGAATTATTTGAAGAAGATAATAAAGTTACCCAAAATTTTGAATCTAAAGAAAATATAGTATCTAATTTTAAATTAAAGATGTTTGTTAAATTAATATCAAACCATAATAAATTTTATATTACCCTCTCAAAATTATTATCTCATGATCCTTCTTATGATGAAAGTGATGCTAAGGGGTATGCTGAGTTTATAGTATATAATAGAAGTTGGGAATATTTAAAAAGAATAGATTTAAATAATAAAAACGATTTATTTGCTATTTTGGATTATGATAATCCTTCTCTATACGAGACTTTAGAAATGGCCTTGACTCATTTTGAATCTGAGGAGGAATATGAAAAGTGTGCTCATATAAATAATATACTTAAGGTTCTAAAAGAAAGTAAAAGATAACTAGGATATTAAAAACTTCCTCTGTACCTTCAAAAACATAACATTTAAAAAATAATAAAAATGAAAAATAGAGATTTAATTGATAGAAAATTAATAAATCTAGAAGCAACTTTAACAAATTTAAGAAGAATTGTTAATACACAAGAACCAATAGAGGTTTACAAAATCAACATTAATAAGGCTTTAGGAATAGTTGATGAATTAAAGGATATGATTGAGTCTGAGCCTATTACTTATGGGCGTTAAACATTTCCCCTTATCGCCTGAATTATCAACAATATAAATATAATAAAAGTTATGAATTTTACAGCAGAACAACTCCAAGAAAATTGGGAAATTTTTAATAATAATATTAACACATTTATCTCAGGGACAAGGAAACAGTCCCTGTTATCATTCTATAAGAAATACGAAGACCGTTTAGTATTAATGCCAGCATCTATTAAGAAAGAATACCATGGTGCTTTCCCAGGCGGATATGTAGATCACGTTAATAGAGTAGTTCGTTGCTCTCTTAAACAATACGAGTTATGGAAAGAAGAGGGTGTAGATATTACAACCTTTACCCTTGAAGAATTAATATTCTCAGCCATTAACCATGACCTAGGTAAAATGGGTGATGAAAAATATGAAGCCTATATCCCTCAGACGGATAAATGGAGAAAGGATAAACTTGGGGAGGATTATATGTTTAATAAATCTCTAGCATTTGCCTCTGTACCTGATAGAGGATTATTCTTACTCCAGGATAATAATATTAAAGTTACATTTAATGAAATGGTTGCTATCCAGACTCATGATGGGTTATATGATGAAGCTAATAAAAAATACCTTATGGGGTATTCAGCAGAACAAAAACCACGTACAGCCTTACCATATATCTTACACCAAGCCGACATGATGGCCGCTCGTATAGAATGGGAAAGTGAATGGTTACCAATCTTCTCAAAAAATAGTGTGGATGCACCAAAGGTTAATTATACATTAACTAAGAACAAAACCAATACTAAAAATAAGGCACTTAATACACTTTCAAGTCCCGGATTAAAAAGTATGTTAGATAGTATATAATGATAGAAATTACAATTACCGCATTAATAATATTGGTCGTTATCTTAGGATACACGACCTTTAATCTTCTTAGAAAATTAGAAAAATATGAAGAAGTTTTAGAGAATGATGTCCATTACTTACAAGGGTTAAGAAAAACCATCCAAGACATTTCAATTAAATTAGACGAAATTGATTCTAAAGGTACTTTTGAAAGTGACGACGAGATTGGTTGGTTTTTTAAAGAAATATTATTATTAAAAGAACATTTATCAGTTTATGGCGACAATTAAAAAAAAAAGAAAACCAAAAAGTAAAAACTACTTTACTCAAGAAACAGAAAATGCTATTATATTATATAATAATACTTCTTCCCCTCAAATTAGAAGTAGAATATATGAAAGAGAAATACATTATCCCCTCTTTAAACTTACCCAGAATATAATTCATACTTTTAAATTTTATTATACTGAAGTTGAAGATTTAGAGCATTTACAACATGAAATCATTGTTTTTCTTTTAAGTAAAATTCATTTATATAGTCATAAAGAAAATATCCAAAAAAGAATTACAAAGATATGTAAGGAGTTTGGAGTTTCTTATAATGGGGATTTTGTTGAATTCATAGGAGAGGCTGATAGAGTAACTCAAGAAGAGATTAATATTTATATAAATTCGTTAAATATTAAGGATCAAGAATGTCTTACTAAACTTAAAAAACTTACTCCACCTAAAGCTTATTCTTATTTTGGAACCATAGTAAAAAGGTGGTTAATATTATATAATAAGAAAAACTATAAGAAAAGAATCCAAAAAGTTGATATTAGTGATTTAGTAAATGAAAATTCACCTTACTCTTATAAAACCGAAGAAAGTGATTATAAAAATGATTTAGACAACTATTTGAATTTATTTACGGAATATGTTAGCGAAAATATATATGATTTATTTCCTAAAAAAAATGATGCCCAAATAGCAGATTCAATTCTAGAATTATTTCGTAAGAGAGAAGATTTAGAATTTTTTAATAAAAAAGCACTTTACATTTATATAAGGGAAATGGTTGATGTTAAAACACCAAAAATTACCAAAATAGCACACCAATTACATATTATATTTAAATCTAATTATAGTTTTTACTTGGAAAATGGGTATGTAAATTTTTAATATTTTTTATTTTTTATATTTATAATAAAATAATTTTATGGGAGCTTTAGATAATGTTATATTTGGTAAGAAAAAATTTTCAAGTATTCTTGAAGAAATATACAATAACCAAAAGAAGAAAGAAACTCAAATTACGGGGTTAATATCTGAATTAAGACCCCTTATTAAGGATCTAGGTGATGCCACCTTACTTGTTCCTCTTATTAAGGAATACCTAGATATTGGTATAAAAAATGATGAACAATTAATAAAAATGGCCACTATCGTACAACGTGTACTTAATAATTCATCATCAGATGATTCTGTAGGGATAACTGAATCCGAGAAACAGGAATTAATGGCTGAAGTTCAAAAACTTCAAAACAATGATAAACCTAAGTAATGCAAAATAAATCGGGTCTTTCCAATCTTAACACCCAAATAGGATATCCTTCAAGTCCTAACAAATTTGATATAAATGATAAAATTCAATCAGTTAGAGTTAAGGATATTATATTAGATGATTCCCATCCTAACTTTAAAAAATATGGTGAATGGAATGGAATAGGAACAATTGAGTTTGAACCTTTAAATGTAAATTCAGGAGGAAATCTTTCTACAACCATAGCAACCCCTCTAATCCCTTATTTAAAAAATTACCCTTTAGTAAATGAAATAATATTAGTATTTAAACTTACTAATAGAAATTTAAGTGAAGTAAATAATTCATTTTCATTCTATTACCTAAATGCTTTAAACTTATGGAATCATCCCCACCATAATGCTTATCCTAATGCAATACATTCTGTACCTGAATCTCAATTAGGTGATTATACATCAATAACTGAGGGTTCTACTTCTACTTCTCCGGATGATATCGAGGGGATTAATTTAAATTCTCCTAGAATTGGTGGAACTTTTGTAGAAAAAACTAATATACACCCTATATTACCTTTTGCGGGGGATGTGATTTTTGAAGGTAGGTTCGGTAATTCTATAAGATTAGGTAGTACCTCTAAATCTAAAAGTAATATAAATAATAATTGGTCAGAAGGTAAAAGTAAAAACGGAGATCCCATTACTATTATTCGTAATGGACAACCAATTAGTTCAAATGAAGAGGGTTGGGTTCCTATTACTGAGAATATAAATAAGGATTTAAGTTCAATTTATTTAACTTCTACTCAAAAAATCCCATTACTTACCCCTATAACTAACTTTCCCTCTATAACAACCACTAAACCAACATCTATTAGTAGTTATGACAAGGAACAAATGATTTTAAATTCAGGTAGATTAGTATTTAATTCTAATAAAGATCATATATTATTTAATTCATTAAAATCAACATCCTTATCATCAATTGAAGATATAGGATTATATTCTAGAAATGGAAATATCAATTTAAAAGGAAATAATATTAAATTAGGGGATATTAATGCTTCCCAATCTCTTATTTTAGGTGATGATTTTACTAAACAATTTTCACAATTACTTTCTTCCCTTAGTTTATTAATGGATTCTTTATCAAGTGAACCAACCTTAAAATTAGCTAGTTTAAGTGCCCAAAATTCAAAAATTATTATAGATTCTATGATAAAACAGTTACCTGATCTTCTTTCAAAAATTACTAAAACATCATAAATGGAAGAAAAAAAATTTAAAATAAAAGGTAGGGTATTTGATAAACAAACTAATTCACCTTTAAATGGTGTAAAAATTTTAATTTCTTATGGAGAAATATTAAATACCCCTATTTCAAAACCTAATGGAACATTTGAAATAGAAATTAAAGTAAAACAAGAACTAATCTCAGAACTTTTAATATTGACTTATACTAAATCAGGGTATGTTCCAACCACCCAAAGTATAATAAATAGAGATAAGACTATAAAAACCGATTTAAATACTATAGGTTTAATAAATATAGATATAGCGGCACAACAGGCCACTTCTGAGTTACAAAATGAAATAGATTCTAAAAAACAGGAAGCTAATTCTTTATATTTAAATGGTATTGAAAACCTAATTATAATTAGGAGAAAGAGTATTATGAAAGTTATAAGTACTATTAAAACTCGATTAATACCTCTAGCTTTAGGTCTTTTAATAACTTTTGGAATAACAAAATTATCCCAAAAATCTAATAAAATTTGTCCATCACCTGAACAATTAAAATCTAATATTTCTAAAAGAAATAAAATAGTAAGACAACTTAATCAAATATATTCTACTCTTATACTCAATACAACCTTAGCGTCTGTTTTTATAATAATATCTAATTCACTAAGAAATGCCCGGTTAACTGTAGATAATCTACCATTCCCCTTAGCTACCCCCCCGGGTATAGGGGTACCTTATAGTTTAGTTGGTAAACTACAAAATATAAATGACTTATTAGAAAAGTTAGAAAAAGACAATAAAGATTTAAATAAACAAATTTTAATAGCTTTAGTATTTTTATCTGCTTCCCTAATAATAATATTAAGTTTATTAAAGGGAATAGATGATTTAACACAAGAATGTTCTAAAGAACAAAATATCCCGTATGAAGAAATATCAAAAGAACTATTATCTCTAACCCAAGAAACAGAAGAAGAAAATAGTGATATTAACTTGACCAATTCAATAAATGGTTTTATATTGGGGGTAGAAACATCAAAAAATACAGTCGGTAGTTTAGAACGTAGATATGCTGTAGCTAAAAATAACCAAGGAATTTCTCTTTTAAAAGGAGAACCATCATTTAGTTCTTCAGACCAAATCTTAATAGATGAATTAGCATTCTATATTAAACAAAACGATTTAAAAGCATATTAATCTAATATTTATAATAAATCATACACGTATGAAATTAAGTCAATTAAAAACAATAGTAAAACAAGCGGTAAAGGAAGCAATCCAAGAGGAAATGAAAGACATTCTTTTGGAAGCGGTACGTAGTCCTAAACATACTATTTACGAAAGTAAAACGGAGGTCCCTACTCCTTCTACCCAACCCTCAATTAATTATAGTCAAATTAATTCCTCTCCAAAACCTGAAATATCCAAAACCCAAATGAGAGAAAATATACACAATGTATTAGGGGGGATGATGTCTGGTAAAGATGGGGTTATGTCCGTAAACACTAATACAATGCCTTTACAATTAAATGGTAATATGGATACAGCAAGTCCTAATGGAAGTTTACCTGCTGGAGATGTATCTATGGATCAAATAATGGGTTTAATGAATAAATAATATGGCCTTTGGATCAAAACAAATATACCCCTTAGATTTAAATCCTAGAAGAGCAATTGGGATTGATTTACCACTAAATGGTAAAGCTGTTTTTAAATCTAATTACTTAACTAAGGATGCTATCAGAAATAACTTAATAAATTATTTCCTAACTAATCCTGGAGAAAGATTAGGTAACCCCTCATTTGGGGGAGGTTTGAGAGAATATGTTTTTACCCAAATAGAAAAAAATAATTTGGAATTTTTAAAAGAAGATATCCAACATAAACTAAACCAAAATTTCCCTAATGTTGTTTTAAATTCAATAAATATATTAGAAAATAAAGACTTTAATAGTATTAATGTTATTATAAATTATAGCATACCTCATACTGACATTAATGATGAATTACAATTAAGCTTTTCATAATGACCAAAGATAGAAATATAAATTATATTAATAAGGATTTTAGTGATTTTAGGTCACAACTTATTAATTTTTCACAAACATATTTTCCTAACACATATACAGATTTTTCACCAACATCACCTGGGGTTATGTTTATGGAACAAGCCGCTTATGTAGGAGATGTTTTATCCTTTTACTTAGATAACCAAATTCAAGAAAATTTCTTACAGTATACACGTCAAGATAATAATTTATATGAATTAGCTTATATGTTTGGTTATAAACCAAAAACTACAGGTTTAGCCACAACAGAAATAACATTTTACCAACTTTTACCAGCAATATCTAGTGGTTCATCTACTATACCCGATTATGATTATGCTCTATACATAGATAGTAATACTACAATTTCATCACCCAATGGGAATTCATTTATAATTGAAGACTCTATTGACTTTTCAGTTTCAAATTCTTTAGACCCAACATCTGTATCTATAGCCCAAATATCAGCCGGTAACCCTACCTACTTTCTATTACAAAAAACAAGAAAGGCAACATCAGGTACTATAAGTTCTACTACTTTTAGTTTTGGTAATCATCAAGAATTTCCTACAGTGGAATTAAATGTTTCTAATCTTGCTGAAATAATAGATATTGTAGATTCTGAAGGTAATAAGTGGTATGAAGTAGATTATTTAGGACAAGAATTAGTGTTTGATTCTATAAAAAACACAAATATAAACGATCCTAATAATTATGAAAATTTAGATACCCCTTATATTTTAAAAACAAAACAAATCCAACGTAGATTTACTACCAGATTTCTATCTCCTACTCAACTCCAAATTCAATTTGGTTCAGGTAAACCTTCAGATAACGATGAAGAATTTATTCCTAATCCTAACAACGTAGGGTTGGGCCTACCTTTCGAAAAAGATAAATTAACTACGGCATATAGTCCAACTAATTTCATTTTTACTAATACCTATGGTGTTGCACCTTCAAATGTTACTTTGACCGTAAGATACCTAACAGGTGGTGGTGTTAGTTCCAATGTAGAAGCCAATAGCCTAACTAATTTAGATTCTAGTAATACAAGGTTTTTAAAAAATAACTTAAACCCAACCACATCTAATTATATTTTTAATTCATTATCAAGTAATAATTTAGAGGCAGCAAGTGGAGGAAAAGATGGAGATACTATAGAAGAAATTAGACAAAATTCTATTTCTAATTTTAATTCACAATTAAGAAGTGTTACTACTGATGATTATTTAGTTAGAGCTTTAAGTATGCCTGGAAAATATGGGATTATTTCTAAATGTTTTACTCAAAAACCCCAAGTAGGTGAATCGAATTCAACTTTAGATATGTATGTTTTATCTTTTGATGCTAATAAAAACCTAAATACTGCTTCCTCTACTTTAAAAAATAATTTAAAAACCTATCTTAACCAATATAAAATGATAGGGGATTCTTTAAATATTAAAGACGCTTTTATTGTTAATATAGGATGTGAATTTGAAATTATAACTTTACCTAACTATAACAATAATGAAGTATTAATAAAATGTATTAGTACATTACAAGAATATTTTGATATTAATAAATGGCAGATTAATCAACCTATAATATTAAGAGACATTTATGTTAAATTAGATAATATAGAAGGAGTTCAAACTGTTAAAGACATTAAAATAATAAATAAAACAGGAACTAATCTAGGTTATTCACAATATGCTTATAGTATTGAATCAGCCACTTTAAATAAAGTAATATATCCCTCATTAGACCCAAGCATATTTGAAGTAAAATATTTAAATGATGATATCAAAGGAAAAATAGTAACCTTTTAAACTAAAAAATGGCAGTATATAAAATATTTCCCTCTCAAGATTCAACTATATATTCATTATACCCTACAATGAATACGGGAATAGACCCTATTATAGAAATAATGAATCACGCAACATTTTCAGACCCAACACCTTTAGTTTCTAGATTCTTAATTAAATTTCCAACCTCACAATTAAATGATATCATAGAAAATAAAATAGGAAATACAAGTTTTAATAGTAATTTAAAATGTTTTATAGCTAATACCCAAGGTATAGTTATGGATTCTTCCCTAGAAATTTATCCCATATCTGGTTCCTGGAATAATGGTAGTGGAGAATATTCAGATATTCCTAACACAACTAACGGTGTAAGTTGGGAGTACCAAAATTCCCTTAATAATAATCCTTGGCCTACCTCTGGACTTAATTCTTATGTAACATCCTCATTTCCATCTAATGTTGAAGGAGGGGGGGTTTGGTTTACAGGATCAAATGACCCTAATAATTTAAATTTAACACCTACTCAATCTTTTAGNTATAGAAGCCAAAANGACCTAAATGTTGATNTAACNGATATAGTTAAAGTTTGGTATTCAAGTTCTAATTCTATAGGTAATTTTACTGATATTCAAAATGAAGGNTTAATANTAAAATGGGAAGATAATATAGAATTTAATTCCTCTAATGAAGTCCAACCTATACTTCAATTTTACTCAATTGATACTAATACTATATATCCCCCTCATTTAGAATTAAAATGGGATGACCAACAATTTACTACTGGGAGTCTAGTAGAAATTAATACCCCTAATTTATTCATAGGATTAGATAACAACCCAGGAACTTTTCATTTAGACAGTATAAATCGTTTTAGATTAAATGTTAGGGAAACTTCACCTCCTAGAACCTTTCAAACTTCTTCACTTTATACTACTAATAAATTTTTAAATGATACCTCCCTATACTCACTAATAGATTTAGATACTAATGAAGTTATAATAGAATTTGATGATGATTATACTAAAATAAGTTGTGATGAAAAGGGTAATTACTTTGATATTTATATGGGAGGCTTAGAACCGGAAAGATATTATAAGATCCTAATTAAGACTACAATCAATGGTAGTACTATAATTAAAGATGATAAATATTATTTTAAAGTAATTAATGGATAAAAATGGGAGAAAATAAAGTAGATTTATTTAAAGGTGTTTTCAACAAAAACCAGTACCCTAAAATTATAGACACGGACTTTAAGGAATTAGGTGTTAGTAATATTATAGAAGATATCCAATCTCAACCTAGTGTTGAAGAATTCTTTAGATTATATAATGAGCTTTTTTATGATATACCACCTAAAGGAGATATAAATTCCCATGAATATCTAATTAACCAAAGTGAAGAATATATAGGATTCGAACAAAACAACGAAGAAATAGAAGCCTTACAAAAAGAAATATCAGAATTAAGAAAAGAACTATTAGCATCTCAAATTAAAAATACCGAATTAATTTCAGGTCAAAGTTTAAATATAAGTTTAGAAGACTAATATAAATGGATAAAAAAACCACAATACTACCTATAGATAGTACAACATTTGAAGTACAAAAATATAAGACATCTGATCTTGATTTAATAATTAAGTCAGAATTAGATACCTCTTTTTCTTCTATTACAGATTATATAGAATATTATGTATATGATGAAAATCAAACTTTAATTTATCCTTTAGATTCAAATTCCTCATTAAATAATTTTAATATAAAACAAGGGGATGTTTTATTAAACCCTGAAAATGATCTTGAAACTCTAGGATTTGATATAGGGAAATATTTAATTACATACAATTTCTACAGGAAACAATTAGGATCTAGCCCACAAGAAAATTTTTATATAAAAGAAATATCCTCAGATAGAACTGAAATAAGGTTGGGTAGTAATGTTATCGAAAATTCATTAATAATATCTTCTACAGAACAATTTATAAATTATAGAGAGACCCAAAATTATTTTGTTGATTTTTTATTAAATTTTGGTAATAATAAAAATATTATAGCCAATAATATAGTTTTAGATGATGAAAATATTGATGAACCTACAATACTAATTAAATTATATGAACCTTTACCTGAAGAATTTGATTTAAAAACACCACTTTGGGTGGTCGAATCCATTTCTAATCCCCAATCTTATCAAGTAGATTTCCCATTTATCCCTATAATAGAAGATAATTTCACCCTTATATCAGGTCCCAATTTTAATTTAAATGTTACTCAAGAAACAGGTAACTCTAGCCAAAACCTTTCATATAGTAATTTAATATCATCTAATATTACTAGCTCAGTAAACCAAATTAAAAATTTACTAAGTAAAAAAGAAATAAATATAAACGTTAATTATGAAAACTTTAATGAGTTCATTCATTTTTCAACTGCTCTAACTCGTTTAGAAAATTTTTACTACAAGGTAGGTTTAATAGAAACTTATACTAATGAATTAAATACTATATCATCATCTATTAGTAATGATACAGTAAATACAATAGCATATAGTTCAAGTTTAAATATTTTAAATTCACAAATAGACAAAATAATTCATAATTTTGATGGTTATGAATATTTTATGTATTTTAATAGTGGCTCAGATTATTCATATCCTAAATCTAATAATGAACCTCCATTTAATTTATTTCCAACAGGAAGCCCTGAAGTTATTAATTGGTTAGGTAGTGCAGATGAAAATAATGAAGATTATGGAGGAGTTGCTTTATCTGCTTCGTTATATGATGAAGAAAATTTAGACCAACTATATAAATCAATTCCTGAATATTTAAGAGAAGACCCTGATAATTACAAATATGAACTTTTTGTAGACATGGTAGCTCAACATTATGATAATATTTGGTTATATACTAAAGATATTACTAATAAATTTAATGCTGATAACCGTCTAGACTATGGTATATCTAAAGATTTAATAGCAGAGGCAATTAAAGATTTTGGGGTTAAATTATACTCTAACAATTTTAATAATACAGATTTATATTTATCCTTTTTAGGTATATCACCTTCTGGAAGTTTATTCCCCTTTTCGGAGATGACTGGTAGTTTACCAACACCTTCTGGGTATGAGTATGTAGATACTCAAATTTCATCATCTAGTAATGTAGTTCCCTTAAATGATATAACTAAACGCATTTATAAAAGAATATACCATAATTTACCCTATCTACTTAAAACCAAAGGTACAATACAAGGTTTAAGAACATTAATTAATTCTTATGGTATCCCTGATACTATCCTAAGAATAAATGAATTTGGTAATAAAAACAGAAATACACCTACAGATTGGGATTTTAAACAAAATACATTTAATTATAGTTTTGACACAGGTGAAACATCTACTAATTATGTTTCATCAAGTTTAACCCCTAACCCACTTTTTTCAAATTCTAACCCCCAAACTATTCAGTTAAGATTTAAAACACCGGGCATTCCTTTACCTACAAATAATGTTATTAATTCTAATATTAGATATTCACAATCCTTATGGTCCACAAATGATGGAGGAAACTTAGTATTAGAATATACAGGATCAGGATTTATAACAGAATCTTATTCAGGATCAATATCAAACCCATATGATGAATATGGTACTTTAAAATGGATTCCAGCCCAACCAGATAACCCTTCAATTTCAGCAAGTGTATATTTACCCTTTTTCAATAAAGATTGGTGGTCAGTTCAAATTAATATTAATGGGAGTAATACTACATTATATACAGCCAATAAAATCGAAAATGTAATAGGTTTCCAAACCAAAGATACAATTACAATCCCAGACGCATCTTACTATTTTGATTCATCTGTAGCATATTTAAATAAAGACTCAAATATTGTTTTTGATGATGGTACAGTCTATACTCCATTCTCAGGTTCATTTCAAGAATATAGATTATGGTCTACGGAACTATCACAAAGTGCTTTTTATGATTTTGTATTAAATCCATACTCAATTAAAGGAAATGAAGTAAATTCAACTTCTGAAACTTTAATTTTTAGAGCTGATTTAGGAACTCAATTAAATACTAGTAGTAGAACATCCATTCATCCCAAAGTTACTGGTTCACAATCATATGTTACAGAATCATTTTCGGGTGGGAGTTCTTTTTATATTAATGATGAAAATTGGGTAATTAATAGAGAAGACATATACCTAAACCAACCTTCATCAGGTATTAAAAATAGAATTACTGAAAAAGTAAAATTAAAAGATAACAACCTACCAGAACCTATATTATATTCTAATTCTAGTTCTATAGTTTTATCTTCATTAAAACCACTCCAACAAGTATCAAGAGTTGATCCAAGTTATATTTCTAATACTAATTATTTAGAAGTTGCATTTTCTCCTGCTGATCAAATTAATGACGATATTAATGCACAATTTGGGTATTTTAATTTAGGTGAATACATTGGTGATCCTAGACATATGTCTTCTCCAAGTTATAATTACCCTGATTTAAATACTTTAAGAGACAGTTATTTTGAGAAATATATTAAAGGGTATGATGTTGTAGATTTCGTTAGATTAATGAAATTTTTTGATAACTCTCTTTTTAAAATGATCAAAGATTTTACCCCTGCTAACACAAGTTTATCTTCAGGTATTGTTGTAAAACAACATATATTAGAAAGAAATAGACAAAGACCAGCCCAAGCTTCTTGGTCAAACGAAACATATAGTGGTTC
>P_2C_Liq_1_UnCtyDRAFT_1000586_pt1 | contig 15402 bp, 15 predicted proteins | sample Pon2CUnioCityCA_2_FD_10234 | JGI IMG/M metagenome (IMG submission 10234)
AAGAAGTTGTGCGTAAAACCCAAAAGCAATTAGAAGACGAGATTATTGATACTGGTAAAAAGACTTGTATCGACCTGGGGATTCACGGTTTGCATCCTGAGTTGATCCGCATGGTGGGAAGAATGAAGTACCGTTCATCTTATGGGCAAAATCTTTTACAGCACTCTCGAGAAGTAGCCAATTTATGTGCCACCATGGCTGCAGAACTTGGTTTGAACGTAAAAATGGCCAAAAGAGCAGGTCTGTTGCATGACATTGGAAAAGTGCCCGATGATGAGCCAGAATTACCTCACGCTATTTTGGGTATGAAGCTTGCCGAAAAATTCAAAGAGAAAGCTGAGGTGTGCAACGCTATTGGAGCACACCACGATGAAATTGAAATGAATACCCTCATTTCTCCTATTGTTCAGGTTTGTGATGCTGTTTCAGGTGCACGTCCAGGTGCAAGAAGAGAAATCGTAGAGTCTTACATTAACCGCATCAAAGAATTGGAAAGCCTAGGCATGTCACACGCAGGCGTAGAAAAAGCTTATGCCATTCAAGCGGGAAGAGAGCTTAGGGTAATCGTCCAGTCAGAAAAGATCAGCGATATAGAAGCAGATAAGATCTCACTTGATATCGCGCAGAAGATCCAAGCTGATATGACTTATCCTGGTCAAGTAAAAGTGACGGTGATCAGAGAGAGAAGAGCAGTTAATTACGCGAAGTAACCCATATAGAACATTGATATAAAAAGGGAGGCAAATTGCCTCCCTTTTTCGTTTGTGTAACTTTTGTTACCGCGCCTTCTATTTTCAGTATCTATCTTGTTGGTTCAAAATTAATCTATTACAATGAAAAAGGTACTAATCATAGGAGGCGGTACAGCAGGAATTATGACTGCAGCCCAGCTACTAAAAGAAGGATCATTTGAAGTATCAATCATAGAACCCTCAGAATCGCACTACTACCAGCCCGCTTGGACTTTGGTTGGAGCTAATACCTACGATTTCGAAAAAACCAGAAAGGCCATGTCGGAAGTCATTCCGGCAAAAGCCAATTGGATCAAAGATTATGCAGAGGAAATACAAGCGGAACAAAATCAAGTAAAGTGCCGGTCAGGTAAAACCTATGGCTATGATTATTTAGTAGTCGCACCTGGAATAAAAATTGATACCACTCTGATCAAGGGTTTAACTGAATCCATCGATAAAGGCGTGGTCTGCAGTAATTATACCGACCCAAAACACACCTGGGAAGTATTAAAGAATTTTAGAGGAGGCACAGCTTTATTTACCCAGGCCGCTACCCCCATAAAATGTGGAGGGGCACCTCAAAAGATCATGTATTTGGCCGATGATCACTTTGAAAAAGTTGGGATTAAAGAAAAAACTGATGTGGTTTTTGCCACTCCCGGAAGTGTAATCTTTGGCGTAAAACCCATTGCTAAAACCTTAATGGAGGTCATTGAACGGAAGCAAATCAATGTTCGCTATCACCATAAATTAGTAGAAGTTGATGCAGAAAAGCAAATAGCATGGTATGAAGTCACGAAAGAGCCCGGGGACTGCGTTGTGATCGAAGACCGAAAAGGTGACATGGTGGACGAAAGCATCAATTACAATTATGAAGGAAAAAATGTAAAAGTTAGTCAAGAGAGTGGTCGGTATGGAATCCATTTTGACATGTTGCACTTAGCTCCGCCTCAGACTGCTCCTGATTTGGTTAAAAATTCGCCTTTGGCTAATGAGGCAGGTTGGTTAAATGTAGACATTGCTACTATGCAACATAAAGAATATGCCAATGTGTTTGGTTTAGGTGATGCTGCAGCTTTACCTACCGCTAAAACCGGAGCTGCAATTCGCAAGCAGGTGCCTGTAGTGGTTGAAAACATCATACGACTTGCCAAAACTGACACCATCACTGATATGAAATACAACGGCTACAGCTCTTGTCCTTTGGTTACAGGCTATGGCAAAATGGTTTTGGCTGAATTCGATTACCAATCTAATTTTACACCTGATCCCAAGCTAAAGCGGATGTTGGTTTTCAATTCAGATAAAGAACATTGGAGGTTGTGGATGCTAAAAAAATATATGCTTCCGTATTTGTATTGGAACAAAATGATGAAAGGGGAGCGGGTCTAAGTCTTGTTTAGCCTTTAAGATTTTTCAATACTTCTAGACTTTTCGAACCTTTTTTAATAAGCCTCCTAACTGGCTGAAGTTCCCCGCCAAAACCTCTTAAATACTTTTCGATTGAAGGTATCGAACTACCCTCAAAATTGAAATACTCAAGTCCTCGGCTTTTTGCATCTTGAATCGCTTGCCACATCAGCAAGCTCATGGCTCCTGAGTTTTTGTGAGCTTGCATAGATCCACCTACTAAATAATAAGCAGTGGTAGCGTCATAAACGATTGCTATTGCGCTGTGAAGTTGCTCCTTTTCATAGGCCAAGTAAAGCTTTCCACATTCATGCTTTTCAAAGTAATGAATAATTCTTTCAAGATACTTTTCAGCTAGTGGGTAGGGTTGATGCTGTTGCTCAAAAGTTGAACGCATAGCAGTTTCAAGTGCTTCGCTCTTAAAAGCTATTTCTAGTCTTAGACATTTTTCAGCTTTCTTAATTTGTCGTCGTACATTTTCCCTTAAGTTTTTCCACAAAAAGGCTTCATCGCTTTTTAAATTCAATAAGTAGGTGTATTTCACCCGCTCTTCAAAAGCATTCCATTGAAAGGCCAAACCGTTTTCAAATCGCATTGGAAAACTCAGATCTATTTCAGCCACTTTTGGAAGTTGCTTCATCAAAGCTTCATATTGCTTATGCTCATAGCTGATCTTACTGCAGGTTTTTTGACCTTCAGGATAAACTAAGAAAGGACCTGCATAAGGTGTTAAAGGAGCTTGCGCTATCATTTTCCACGGACCTTTTTTTCTTAGATAATAAGGCCATATTGCTTGAATTTCTCCGCCTTTTTCGAGCACGGCAACCTCCCATGAATCCTGAACCACTTCATTCCACCAATTGAAATGCATGCTAAAACCTAACTTTTCAGCCTGATGCTCTGAGAATTTCTTGAAATGTTCTTTGTTTGTCAAAATGGTAATTTGCCCTTAAGGCAAAGGTTCTGATAAATATTCAAACTTTTTAATCTGTCTGATAGATTACTGCTATCCTTTAATTTCTTCTTTTCTTTGCAAAAAAAACCGCTATGTGGCAAAGAATTCAAACCCTCTTTTTAGGTGTAGCTATTATAACCAATTTAGTGCTCCATCTGGTCAATTTCGCTGTAGTGAAAAGCAATCAACTGACTTATGAATTTAGTCTTTGGGGACTTCTAAATACAGAAACTGGTGAAATGATCTATTCTTCTTATCCGCTTTTAGGTTTAAATATGGTTTCAACTTTATTGAGCTTAGTGATCATCTTCATGTTTCAAAAGCGACAATTACAAATCAAATTGGCGAAGCTTAACTTGTCAATTCAAGCAGCCTTTGTAGCGGCAATCTTTTTCTTGCTTGATTTTGCTTTAGAAGATATAGGGCTTCAAAATGCAGAAGTTGAGTATGCAATTGCAACACTCATAAGCGTGCTACCCTTACTTTTCATTTACCTAGCAATTCGCAACATCAAAAAGGATGAAGCTTTAGTTAGGGCAGCTGATCGCATTCGCTAAGCCCTTTTTTCCAATTCGATTACTTCTAGGTTTTGCACTTGAGCATTTTCTAGCTCAAAACGCATAAGGGTTAAAACTTGATGAAAACCTACTTTCCCTGCTGCACCTGGGTTGAGGTGCAAGAGTTTCAGTTTAGGGTCAGGTACAGCTTTTAAAATATGGGAATGACCACAAATGAAAAGAGCCGGTTTTTTGGCTATTAGCTCTGCGTAAATCGATTTTGGAAAGCGGCCAGGATATCCACCTATATGGGTCATCCAAATTGAAACACCTTCTAAATTAAACCACAAGTTTTTGGGGTACTGTTTCCGAACTTCTGTCCCGTCTATGTTTCCGTAAACTGCCCTTAAAGGCTTAAATTCAGCAAGTCTTTCGGCCAAGTCGATCTGGCCAATATCTCCTGCATGCCAAATTTCATCACATTCCTTAAAATGATGAAAAACCCTTGGATGTAGGTAGCTGTGCGTGTCAGAAATAAGGCCAATTTTTTTCATACAACGAAGGTAAGGACTCGTAAGCAATTGCCTACATCTTTGCTTAGCTTTGAATACATGAAATTCCTTCACTTTTGTCAGGATCAAAATAGTTTGAAAGAGCAATTGGGCGTTTTAGTTGATCAATTGAATTTCAGTCAGTTGTTCGTGCTTTGTGATGAAAATACTAAAGAGCATTGTTTGCCAAGTCTTTTAAATGCTATGACATCACTTGGACAAGCTCCGAAGGTATTTTGTATGAAAGCAGGAGAGTCAAACAAGAACTTGGAAACAGTTGAAGAACTGTGGAGCTTTTTCAGTGAAAATTACGCCGATCGTAAAAGTGTTTTGCTAAACCTAGGTGGAGGAGTAGTTACTGATCTTGGTGGTTTTGCTGCAGCAACTTATAAAAGGGGAATTCAATTTGTTCACTTGCCAACAACTTTGTTAGCAATGGTTGATGCAGCAATAGGAGGGAAATGTGGCATCAACTTTCACAGCTTTAAAAACCAAATTGGCACCTTCCAACATCCAAAAGAAATCCTGCTTTACACTCCTTTTTTACACTCATTAGCTGAAGCAGAATGGCAGAGTGGTAAAGCTGAAATGATTAAGCATGCGCTGATTGCTGATCTTGCAATGTGGAACCGAATAAAGCATTTCCGCTTCGAAGAGCACGAAAAATGGAGCAGTCTGATCAAGAATTCAGCTCGTATTAAAATAAAAGTTGTTGATGCAGACCCTTTGGAAAAAGGCTATAGAAAAGTGCTTAACTATGGGCACACCATAGGACATGCGGTAGAGAGTATTTTTATGAAGAAGGAAAAGCCCCTAAGTCATGGTTATGCCATTGCTATTGGTATGCAGATAGAGGCCTATTTGGCTCATCTTGTATGTGGTTTATCCATGTCTTCGGTGCAGGAAATCCATCAATACTTGACTTCACACTACCCGAAAGTTAACATAGAAGCAGCTGATCGAGCTGATTTACTTAACTTCTTAAAACAGGATAAAAAAAATGAAGCAGGTCTTGTTAAAATGAGCTTGCTGAAAGAGATCGGAAAGCCAAATTTTGACCAAACTGTGAGCTTTGAGCAAGCCGAACAAGCTATAGAATGGTATTTAGAAAAGTAAAACATGCGTAGCATAAAGTTTGAATTCCGGAAGTTTTCAGAAGTAGAAATTGAGTTGCCGCTTTCTAAAAGCATTTCAAACCGCTTACAAATTCTTCAGTCGCTGTGGCCTGGTCAATTGTCGATTAAAACGCTATCTTCAGCTGAAGACAGCTTGATCTTAGAACGTAATTTGAATAGTAATGTTAAGAAGATCGACTGCGGAATGGCCGGAACTGCCTACCGTTTCTTAACTGCCTTTTTTGCCATAAAAAAGGGAAGTCAGATAATACTCAATGGTGCGGAGCGTATGCGTGAAAGGCCGATTGGTATATTAGTAGAAGCATTAAGAGCCTTAGGTGCAGATATTTCTTATCTGGGTAAAGAAGGCTATCCACCATTGCTTATATGTGGTAAAGAATTAAGAGGAGGATCAGTTGAGATTGATTCAAGCGTTAGCAGTCAGTTTATTACTGCCTTGTTGTTGATTGCGGGTAAATTTCAAAATGGACTCACTTTAAAACTTAAGGGAGAAGAAAGTTCTGCGCCCTATACCGACATGACTATTTACCTATTGCAAGAAATGGGGCTTACTGTTAAAAGAGTGGAAGAGCGTGCGATTCAATTTGCACCATTAACTGCACCGCCTAAAGCCAAAACTTTAAGCGTTGAGGCTGACTGGTCGTCTGCTGCTTTTTTCTATCAGTTGCTTTTGTTTCACCCAACCTTAAAAAAGCTGCAACTGAATGGCTTGCAAGTAAACAGCATTCAAGGTGATGTCAAAGTGGCTCAATATTTTAAGCATTTTGGTATTGAAACCCAAGAAAATCAAAGGGGGGTGAGAGTTACCCAAGAGCACAGTTCTATTCAAAAAGAGTTAAACTTTGACCTCAGTCATGAACCCGATCTAGCTCCCTCATTAATGCTCAGCGCTGCTTTTTTTAGCAAGAAGTCCACTTTTACAGGCATCAAGAGTTTACGCATCAAAGAGTCAGACCGTATTGCTGCCTTAAAGAATGAATTGGCAAAGCTTGGGATACTTCTAAGTAATGTTTCTGATGATGAAGTTCAGATAGAAAGGAAAGAGCAAGAGAAACCTAAATTAGAGCTAGCTTTTAATAGCTATCAAGACCATAGGATTGCTATGGCTTTGGCACCTGTAGCCTATTTATTTAATGCAATAGAGCTGGATGACCCTACTGTGGTTTCAAAAAGTTTTCCTGATTATTGGCAGCAAGCTGCAAAATGTGGTTTAGTACTCAACTAGCCCATTCGCTTTTTAAGCTTTCTTTTATAGCGTTTGTAAACAATCAAACCATACAGCTGACGAAAGGTAGCAATTAAGTAAGCTAGAAATAAGCCTGACCACAAAACTGTAAGTACCACATAATTTTGATTCAAATAGTTGTAGCCCACCACGGCCGATAGGGTGGCATTAAAAAAATTCAAGAGTAAAGTAACTGTTGCAATTCTTCTTGGAGCCTGTTGAAAAGCAACCAAGTTGAGCAGGCCTGAAAAGATCATTACAGCGCCTAAAAACTGATCACCACGAATGAAGAATTCAAAGGAAAAGCCAATGAATACAATCATGTTAAAGAGGTAGTGCGACTTATGTGTTGGATACTTCTTTTTCACAATTTAAAATTTTACCCTAAGTTGAGCTTTTACTTCAGATCTTACATTACCTTCAATCTCATCCCTACCAGTTCCAATGCTGTTTCGGTCGGTAAAGTAGGTTTGAGCATACCTTAACCATAGGTCAACGCCTCTGGTTAAGTGATATTTCACAACCGTATAAAAGCGAGTTCCTCTCCCATTGTAGGCAGGGATTGAGAAGGCATAAAGAACATCATTCTCATAAGCGTAAATTCTGCTATTGTAAGAATCTGTGTCAAATATAGCGTATCTAATCGAGAAGGAAAGGGGAGAACTTAGCTGTTTGTAACTAATATCTTGATAAATCAGAAATCCATTTTCAGCCGATGTTTGTCCCAGGGTGTAATTTGAGACTTCTATTCTACTTTTAATTTTAATACTTTCAGTGATTTGATAGGCAAAATGCAGCCTGTAGCTTGTCAAGCTTTCATCAACTACTTGGTCAATTCCTTCCGTTTCGAGGCGGTCATTCCTGCCTCTTTTTCTTTGCCTAAACCTAAAGTAGGCTTGCATTCTTCTTGAAGGTCGATAGGTTAATTGTGAATTAATGCGGTGCCCATTTGAGGGTGCATCTGTTTGAAATCGCAGCCAATCAAAGACGAATCGATCAGCAAAAGCAGAGAGGGTAAGGTCCTTGTTTAGACGAGAGTTGAAACCAATAAAAAATCCTTCTTCGTTAGTGTTAATGGTTGATTCACCAATAGCATTACTCTGAATTGGCCTAAAATCCTTTTCAAACCTGCGGTGTTGCAAGGCCAAAGAAAACCGAGGATCCATCACGATCAAAGCTCCATTAGTAAATGCCGTTCCTCCGTCAACGCTTTTCGAGATCTCACCAAAAAAGTTAACGTTTTTGTAGAGGTAATTGTAATCAATACCAAGGTTGGTGTTTTCATTATCTAGTAAGCTAAACTTATTGTAAGTACGTTGCCTCGGAGCAAAATTTGCGTCAATTTGATTGTGCACTGCCGTCAGCCCAATGTTAAAATTTCGCTTTACGTAAGCGAGGTGTGCACCCAAAAACTCATTTCGTACGTTATTTTTATCTCGAAGCTCTGATGGAGTTCGGTGAAAGCCATCTTGTGTGAGTGAAGAAATAGTGACTTCATCGCTAATACTACTTGTATCAGCAGTATTGGTAACAGTGCCATCCACCTTGGTATTTGAATAGAAAACGGTTAACTCTAGGTCGTTTGATGCTAACGTAATTCCACCTCCTCTCAAAAATAAGTCTTCTTGCACTGAAGTATACTGCCTTAATCCTTGCGCATTTCGTTTGAGCGTAAAAATGTCAGGTGACCTGCCAAAGGCCAAACCAGACCAGAAGGTTAAACCTTGTCCAAATTGTGCTTGAAAATCTCCTAAGGCTATTTGCTTGACCTTACCAAGTCCCTGAGCAAAAAAATGAGCGGAGTAAAAGTCGAAACCATTGGGCTGACTCCCCTGAAAAAATTCTTCTCCTGCATCTTTTTCAGCAGTAAATCCAAGGCTCAATTTATTTGAATAGTTGAAACGGAATCTAGTAAAGAGTTTATCGGGGCTACCTAAATAGCGTCTATTTGGATTTTCTTCTAACTCCTCCTCAGAGATGGGAGAAAAGCCCTCTTGTTCTTCTAAGATTCTGGTATAGCGCAAGAACAATTGGCTAGTACCTTCTGAAAGCATGTTTTTTAAACTAATTTGAGGCTGATCCAGATCTCTGTTTACTGCCACAAAAGGTCTGATCATAAGTAAGCTTTCTATATCAAAACCCTGAATGCTTTGTAGTTCTTCAAAAGCAATTAACTTACCGTGCTGTTCAATATGCTTGAAAAGGTTGTTGATCTGTATATCGTTCATTAAGCCAAGGTCTTCAAGCTCTAGGCGGTCGGCTCGATTTAGGTTAATGGGGTTTTGGTAGTAAAATTCCAATTGCTCAAAAAGCGTGGTGAAGTCACCATCTCCTCCTTCGTTTACATCCAATAAAAAGTCTACCCGGTCTTCTATGATGCGGTCCTTTTCATCTTCAAGTTCTTGAGAACTTATGCTCATCGAAAAGAATAGAGCTGCAAGCACACAATAGTATTTGAACAAATCAAATTTCATTACTTAGGCGTGAATGAGAGGGAAATTTGAGGAGTAAAACCGAGTGTGGAGTGAAAGCCTGAAGCAAAGTCTAGTTGAAAATCTTTGTAGTTGAGTCCAAAGCCAAAGGTGCTTAAGGCAGGGTCACTAGCGTAACCAATTCTAAAGTGAATTATTTCAAGTGCTTTGTATTCTAACCCAACTTTGGCTATGGGCGAATAATCGATGTCTTTTACTACTTCTGAAAGAAGGTTGACCTTGCTTGAGATTTCATAACTAAGACCCATTTTAATTAGGGTAGGGTAGCGCTCATCTTGAAAAGTAGAAAGCTTGGCTTGATTTGGATTAACCACCACCGCTGCTAAATTGAGTTCATCGGTTACTTTGGCAAGTATACCAACTGTACCACTCAAGGCACTATTGCTTCCATAGCCTTCCCCAATTTGGGTTGAGAGGTAGTTTAGTTGCACCCCAACTGAAAAGGTTTTGCTCAGTCTTTGACCATAGGAAATGCCAATTTTATTTTCATTGTAGAGGGAATAACCAAATTGCCCAATACTCATACCAAAAGCACCAGATGAAACTGGATAGGCAAAAACAGCCGTGCGGTAGGATAGCTCGTTCAGCAAAAAAGGACTTTCATAGGAGAGTCCGCCACCCCAACTTTCAATAAAACCAAGACCTGCAGGATTATTCTCAGCACTCCAGAAGTCGTGGTGCAAAATTGAGATATTTCCTAAGGCATTGGCCCGCGCACCTGTGGAAACATCATCTCTCCCTGCAAAAGATGCCAAGCTAAAAAGCAGTAGCGGAATGATTATTAGAGGCTTCATACTGTTCAAAACCGAAAAGTAAACAACTTTAATTGATAAAACTGCCACCAGAAATTAAGCTTCTGTTAACCATAAGTTTTATTCTCACTTATATTTGTTGGATGATATTACTTTCAAAATTGATTTTTTGGTTGAGTGGTTGGAAGATCGTAGGCGAAAAACCTGAAGGTCTGCAAAAGTTTGTAATTATAGCTGCTCCACATACAAGTAATTGGGATTTTGTATATGCCAGAGCTGCTTTTTACATGATGAAAATCCCTCTTAAATACACCATAAAAAAGGAACTTTTCTTTTTTCCTTTAGGTTGGGTTTTGGACAAAATGGGTGGAATTCCGATCAACCGCAGTAAGAAGAAGGGAAATATGGTTGCCCAGATGGCTCAAAACTTTAAAAAGCGAGATCATTTGGCACTAATGATTACTCCTGAAGGAACGAGGTCTTATGCAAAAGAATGGAAGAAAGGGTTTTATTACATTGCTCAAGAAGCAGCTGTCCCAATTTTGCTCGGATATCTTGATTACAAAAAAAAGGAAGCAGGCATAGGCCCTTGCGTTTACCCTAGCGGAAATTATGAAGCCGACCTTGAAAAAATCCAAGCTTTTTACCGCACCATTACCGCAAAATACCCCGAAAAAGGAGTGAAGTAGGACTTTTAATGAAATCTTAATTAGAGGATTTTAGTAATTGTCCGATTCAACTTGCTTTAACAGCTAGTTTAAAACCTACACCGTGGATATTGATCAATTGAATCGAGTCGTCCTCTCTTAAGTATTTACGAAGCCTTGATATAAAGACATCCATACTTCTGCCATTGAAATAGTCATCGCTACCCCAAATGCTTTTAAGTGCAAGTTCTCTTGGCATCACTTCGTTAAGGTTTAAACAGAGCAAGCGGAGTAAATCAGCTTCTTTTTTGGTCAACCTTTTTTGCTTACCATCATGATCAAGGTATTGGTTAACGTAATCAAATTGAAATAGGCCTATTTGAAATTCCTTCTGATCTGCTTTTATGGCCTTTGGTTCCCGATTTAATATATTTTCAATACGTGCTTCTAGTTCTTTAAACTCAAATGGTTTAGTCAAATAGTCTCGTCCAAGTTTAAGGCCCCTAACTTTATCTTCAAGCATTGATTTTGCGGTTAGGAAAAGGAAAGGCAATTCGGGTTTGTGTTTTACGATCTCTTCTGCTACATCAAAGCCACTCATTTTAGGCAGCATAATATCTAGAATGGCAAATTGAAAGCTTTCATTAAGGGCTTTTTTGAGTCCTTCTTTTCCATTCGTGGCCCATTCAACTTGGTATTTGAGACCTTCTAAGTTGTCTTTAATCACAAAGCCAAGATTTAAATCATCTTCAACCAAGAGTATTTTAAGTTTATGCTCCATCAAGATTTACTTTTAGGGAAATAGATTCTGAAAGTAGAACCGCTTTTGGGTTCACTTTTCAATTGAATTTTACCGCCGTGTTTTTTCACCATTTTGAGCACATAGTTTAAGCCGATACCAAAGCCTTTAACATCATGTTGATCACCTTTAGGAACACGGTAGAATTTTTCAAATACGTGCTTTTGCTCTTCTCGACTCATTCCTATCCCATTATCGCGCACCCTTAAACGAATGCCGTTTTTATGGTTTTCAGTCGAGATCTCAACTCGAGGTTGCCTTTCACAATACTTTATGGCGTTATCTACTAAATTGAATAGGATATTAGTCAAGTGCGTAGGATCTCCCTTTATAACCGGGTTGTTTGCTTTTAGGTCTGTAATCACTTCACCTTCGTTTGCATCTAGGATTAAACGAAAGCCTGTAACGGTCTTATTTACAATGTCATGTAAATTCACTTCCTCAACGTTCAATTCTACCCTTTTTTCATCTAAACTTGCCATCTGTAACACCTTGTCTACTTGCTTTTTTAGGCGCTCGCTTTCTTCTTTAATGATGTTGGCGTAGTTTTTTAAGCGCTCGGGGTCTTGGCTTATATTGGGGTTGCTTAAGACTTCAGTGGAAAGGGCAATGGTAGAGATTGGCGTTTTGAGTTCGTGCGTCATATTGTTTATGAAGTCAGCTCTTACTTCAGAAAGTCGCTTTTGCTTTACGATGACCCAAATCGTGTAACTAAAGAACGCTACTACAAGTAGCAAGAAAATTGTAGAACCAATCCAGATTCCCATATCATCTACTAAATAAAGGTCTTTTTGTGGGAAGTATACCCCAAAATAATGTGATGCTTTGTTCCAACGTTCACGATTTGAGGTCTGCCTAACCACATTTTTAGCTTCTTTTTCTAAGTTGACCACATTGCCAAACACAATGCTGTCTGTAAAGCAATCATATAAAATAAACTCAAAGGGCAAAGTCAGGTTTCTTGCTTGAAACTCTTGACTCAGCATGTTTTCGAGTAAATAAGGGTGTAGGGTATCGTTAGTAGAAGCAAGAAAGTAGTTGGAACTAATTTGTTTTACAGGTTCGTAAAGGGCTGAAGAGTCTTGGTTCAGTTGTTGGACTTCCCTTACTACATTGCTCAATGCTACGTGGACCCTTTCATTAAACTGTTTTTCTTCTAGATTGTAGGCCTTGTTGACCCAAAAAAGTTGGAAGCTAAAAACACCAATTACCGTAATTGCGGCAAAAAGTATTACAAGGCGAAGGTATTTTCTTTTCATTATTCGCTAAATTAGAACAGAATTAGGCTCCTTAAAAGCAGATTAACGGAAAATTAACAAAAGCATTGAAAGTCAGATGAATTTCCCCCAATATAGGCGTTACACTAATCGGCGAAGCTGTTTTAAAATACTCAACGAAATGGAGTTTGTTGAAAGACGAAAAGAACCCAAAGGGATGCAGGATTATCAGTTTGTGGCCAAAACACTGCCAGATCGAAATCTTATACAGGATATGCTCTATCAACCTGAACCACATTGGGAAATAATAAATGAACTTGAGTGGCTAGATTTTAGAAAAGTATAGATTGGTATTCTTGGTTTAAGGCCTCTTTTTGAACATCTGCTGATGCATACCGTTTTATTAAATGAATCAAATCATTTACCAATGGACTACTTAATTATTGCCCTTAAACTCATAGTAGGAATCAGCATTTTAAATGTTTGGCTACTTCGCTTTTCGAATAGTTCACCTTTTAGGGGTGGAGATGCAGAAAACATGAAAGAGGAATTCGAAGCTTATAATTTACCTGAAAACTTCATGTTTCTTATTGGTGTATCTAAAGTCTCTTTAGCGATTGGTCTGATAGCATCAATTTGGTTTGCTGAATTAGAATTTTACTGTGCGTTGGGTATCGCAGCTTTAATGCTAGGTGCAGTGGGAATGCATGTAAAAATCAAGGACCCGCTTAAAAAGTCTTTCCCTGCCTTCACTTTCTTAGTCTTGTCTTTAGCAATTGCTTTTCTCTAAAACTTTACTGCTTGCAACCCTAAAGCAATTCCAAGGTTGATCAGCATGAAAAGGAAAGATGGAAAAGTTTCTTTGAAAGAATCTTTAATCTTTAATCGTGTGATAAAACCCAAGAGCATTAGAAGAGACAGACCTGATGCGGCTAATACGCCGATGAGAGGAAAATAAAGTCCTAGTAGAAGTCCCGTAGCTCCTAAAAGTTGCAGTATACCTGTTAGTGTTCGGTAGGGAGCCAATCCAAAACGTTTAAACTCTGATTTTAAAAAGTCAGAGTAAAGACAATTAAAGCCATAGAAATAAAAGGCTAAGGCACAAAATACGACACTTATTTGCAAGCTAATCAAAAGCATATTCCTATAACAAAATATCTTTCTCGAAGTTGTGCCGATTGCCTGAATAATATATCTTCGTAATTCACTATTTATTTTACCTATGAAATTTAAGCATTGGAGTGCTTTAGCACTTTTATCATTCGGTTTATTTGCTTGCCAATCAAATGGAGCAAAGGAAGAAAAATCATCTGAAACCATCATAGAAAAAAAGGAGTTTGATGAAAATGATGATTTTCAATATACCGCCGAGCGTTTCGCAGACCTAAAGCTCATTCGTTACCAAGTACCTGGTTTTGATGAATTATCAGTTCAAAAAAAGGAATTGCTCTACTATCTATATCAGGCAGCCTTAAGTGGGAGAGATATTATGTATGATCAAAACTATCGTCATAATTTACAATTGAGAAAATTATTTGAGGCGATTGTCAGCAAGGAAGATAAACTAAATGATGATGCTGAGTTTGGTAAGTTTTTAGTTTATGTTAAACGCTTTTGGTTCAGTAACGGCATTCATCATCATTATTCCAACAATAAATTTGAGCCCGAATTTTCACAAGAGTTTTTTTCTAGGGCAGTTGATGTATTAAAAGAAGATGAATTACCACTAAAGCCCGGACAAACAAAAGCAGATATGCTCACTGAGCTTACTGAAGTGATTTTTAATCCTGAAATAGATCCTAAAAAGGTCTCATTAGATGCTGATCGCGACCTTGTTAAAGCTTCGGCTATTAATTTTTACGGTCCTGAAGTAACACAAGCAGAAGTAGAGGCTTATTACGCAGGATTAGATAAAGTGGATAATGAGGCTCCCGAGTACGGATTAAATACTCAGTTAGTAAAACAAGATGGGAAAATAGTAGCCAATACATGGAAAGTGGGTGGAATGTACACCGAAGCTATCGAAGAAATGGTTAATTGGTTAGAAAAAGCAGCTGTTGTTGCCGAAAATGAGCAGCAAGCACTCACTTTAAATCGTTTAATCAAGTATTACCAAAGTGGAAATGTTGAAGATTGGGATGAGTACAACATTGCTTAGGTTAATGATACCAATTCTCGTACGGATGTGGTAAACGGTTTTATTGAAGTTTATAATGATCCGCTGGGTTATAAGGGTTCTTTTGAGTCAGTGGTTTCTTTTAAAGATATGGGGGCTACCGAACGAATAGAAGCGGTAAGTAAAGAGGCGCAATGGTTCGAAGACAATTCTCCCATTATGGATGAACATAAAAAGGAGAATGTCAAAGGAATCACAGGAAAGGTAATTACTGTAGTGGTTGAGTCTGGAGATGCTTCGCCCTCCACGCCAATCGGTATCAATTTGCCCAATAATGGTTGGATTAGAGAGCAACATGGATCTAAAAGTGTGAGTTTAGGCAATATTGTGCATGCTTATGAAATGTCATCAAAAGAGGGAAAGAGCTCGTTAACCGAATTTGCCTATGATGAGGCAGAAGTTGAAAGAGCTAAAAAGTATGGCAGCATTGCAGATCTTTTACATACCGATCTGCACGAAGTAATTGGACACGCATCAGGAAAGGTTAATCCTGGAATCGGAACGCCAAAAGAAACCCTAAAAAATTATGCTTCAACCCTTGAGGAGGGTAGAGCAGACCTCGTTGCTCTTTACTTTCTTTATGATCAAAAGTTAGTAGAAATGGGCTTGATTCCTTCTTTAGAAGCAGGTAAGGTAGCCTATGACGATTACATTAAAAATGGCTTAATGCTTCAGTTAAGAAGATTGGAGAAGGGTGAACAGATAGAAGAGGCTCATATGCGAAACCGTCAAATGATTGCCAAATGGGTTTATGAGAAGGCTGCATTGGATAGCGTAATTGTGAAAATGATAAAAGATGATAAGACCTATT
>P_2C_Liq_1_UnCtyDRAFT_1000587_pt1 | contig 15400 bp, 13 predicted proteins | sample Pon2CUnioCityCA_2_FD_10234 | JGI IMG/M metagenome (IMG submission 10234)
ACCGGGCGAGGGAGGTGAGCGCCTCGGTGGAGAGGTGGTCAAAGGGCGAAACTCCCCGCAGGAAGTCGACGATCCGGCCGGCAATGGACTCGGCCTCGAGCTCCTCACTCTCCCGGGTCATGGGGTGGCGAGAGCGGGTGGGAGCAGGGCCGGACTCATTACCCTTCGTTCGTACTGTCTTCCTGCGGAAAACATCAGCCCGCGCCGGGGATCGGACCCGGGGGGAACGGGGCAGCCGCCGGGAGGGCGACTGCCCCGCACGCGGGAGGGGAGGGGCAAGAAGGGCGCTGGTCTCAGGAGGAGCGGGGCACCCGCACATCCTCGACCATCTGCTTGATGTGCTCGGGTGTGGGGGCGGTCGCCCGGCTCACGAGGTAGGCGACCACGAAGTTGATGGCCGCGCCGATCGCCCCGAAGCCGCCCGTGCTGATCCCGAAGAGCCAGTAATCGGGGGTGTCCGGGAAGACGTTCGTGCCGGGGATGAAGAACCAACCCTTGTAGAGGAAGATGTACAGGAGGGTGCTGAGCAGGCCCGCCAGCATCCCGGCGATGGCTCCCTGCTTGTTGAGGCTCTTCATGAAGATCCCCATGAGGAGGGCCGGGAAGAGGCTGGCCGCAGCGAACCCGAAGGCGAGCGCGACCACCTGGGCGGCGAACCCGGGCGGATTCAGGCCGAGGTACCCGGCCACGAGAATGGCCGCCACCATGCTCAAGCGGGCCGCCAGCATCTCCGATTTCTCACTGATGTTGGGCAGGAAGACCCCCTTGAGCAGGTCGTGGGAGATGGACGAGCTGATCGCGAGGAGCAGGCCGGCCGCCGTCGAGAGGGCCGCGGCGATCCCGCCGGCCGCGACGAGGGCGATCACCCAGTTGGGCAGGCCGGCGATGCCCGGATTGGCGAGCACCATGATGTCGCGGTCCAGCTCGGTCACCTCGTTGCCCTCCCAGCCGTAGCTGGCGGCGATCGGGGCGAAGTCGGGGTTGTCCGCGTTGTAGTACTGCACGCGGCCGTCCCCGTTCTTGTCCTCGAAGGCGAGCAGGCCGGTCTCCTCCCAACGGTCGGTCCAGGCGGGCAGGTCCTCGAACTTCACGTTGCCGTCCGGGGAGCCGATCGGGCCGGGCTGGACGGTGGCGATGAAGTTCCACATGGCCATGGCCCCGACGGCCGGCGCGGTGGTGTAGAGGATGGCGATGAAGACGAGGGACCAGCCGGCGGACTTCCGGGCGTCCCGGATGCGGGGCACCGTGAAGAAGCGCACGATGACGTGNGGAAGCCCGGCCGTCCCCACCATGAGGGAGAGGGTCAGCAGGAACATGTTCATCTGCGACATCCCGCCGAGGCCGGTGTAGGGNCCGAAGCCGAGCTCCACGAGGGTCTTGTCGAGGGCCTNNAGNACNTGGGTGTTGTTGCTGGNGAGGTTCGACCCGAGCCCGATCTGCGGGAGGGNANTGCCGGTCAGCTGCAGGGCGATGAAGACCGCCGGCACGGTGTAGGCGAAGATCATCACGCAGTACTGGGCGATCTGCGTGTAGGTGATCCCCTTCATCCCGCCGAAGACCGCGTAGATGAAGACGACGACCATCCCGGAGAATAGGCCGACCTCCACGGACATGTTGAGGAGGTTCGCAAAGGCGATCCCGACCCCGCGCATCTGCCCGATCACGTAGGTGATGGAGATGACGAGCAGGGAGATCACCGCGATGACCCGGGCCAGCCGGGAGTAGTAGCGGTCCCCGATGAACTCCGGCACGGTGAACTTCCCAAACTTGCGCAGGTAGGGCGCGAGGAGAAGCGCCATGAGCACGTAGCCACCGGTCCAGCCCATGAGGTAGGCCCCGCCGCTGTAGCCGAGAAAGGCGATCAGGCCGGCCATGGAAATGAAACTGGCCGCGGACATCCAATCGGCCGCGGTGGCCATCCCGTTGGCCACGGGGTTGATGCCCTTGCCGGCGACGTAGAACTCGCTGGTGCTGCTGGTGCGGGCCCAAATCGCGATGCCGATGTAAAGGGCGAAGGTCGCGCCCACGACAATGAAGGAGAGTACTTGCAGACTCATGAGGGGGGTAGGGTTCGTGGTGGGGGTTGTCTCGTGAGCCCGCTTATTCCTCGTCCACCCCGAATTCCCGGTCGAGCCGGTTCATCCGCCAGGCGTAGAAGAAAATCAGGATGAGGAAGGTGTAGATCGCGCCCTGCTGGGCGAACCAGAACCCAAGGGGATAGCCACCGATGGACAGGTTGTTCAGGGGCTCGGCGAACACGATCCCGAGACCGAGGGACACGAAGGCCCAGATCGCGAGCGACCAGAGGATGATTTTCAGGTTCTTCCGCCAGTAGAGGTGACGGCTTTCCTGCTGGGAGGGGGTCATTTCCGACATAGGTGTTCAGGTTGGTTGGGGAGGAACGATCTCCGGAGGACCGGAAATCAACGGGGACAGAAATCGAGGACCTCTTCCTCCTCGCCTGCCGGAACGCATCCCGCGCTCCGCGGGCCCAGCGGAACGGCCCGGAAGAGAGGACCGGAACGGCTGCAGGGAGCACGGAGGTGCGTTGCGGGGGGATACCGACAAGGGGGCTTGGGTAGGGGCTGTCTCGGGGTAGCGTGACTCGCGGGGAGTCGACGGGGTAAGGCTTCGATTTGAGGTCCGGAATGGTCAAGCGAATTTTTTTGCGCGCTTCATTGACCCATTAGGTTGTCTCCCTCCCGGGGCCCCTTATGCCTCGTCGTTCGCCCGCTCCCCCACCCCGGCTTGCAAAGGATTCCAGCTGTGGTAGGATCTTCCCATGCGCTTTTGGTTCCTCCCCGCTCTCGCCGTCCTCGCCGCCGTTCCCTTCCTCTTTTCGGAATCCGAACCCTCCTCCACCATGTCCAGCGACACCCCCCGCGCCTGCAGCATCTCCCTCCCCGAACACGAGTGGGCGGACCTCCTCACCCCCCACCAGTACAAGGTCCTCCGCGAGCGCGGAACCGAGCGCCCGTTCGCCAACCCCCTCTACGACGAGAAGCGCCCGGGCATTTACATCCACCCGGTCACCCTCGTGCCCCTCTTCTCCAGCGAGGACAAGTTCGAGTCCGGCACGGGCTGGCCGAGCTTCACCCGCCCGATTCGCGAGGAGGCGGTCGGGGAGGAGACCGACCTCTCCTACGGCATGCGGCGGACGGAGGTGTTCTCGGCCGATGACGGCGGCCACCTCGGGCATGTTTTCAACGACGGGCCTGCGCCCACCGGGCTGCGCTACTGCATCAACTCGGCCGCCCTGGCGTTCGTGCCGGCGGACTCTCCCGAAGAGATCCCCGCGCTCATTGAGGAATACCGCAAGCGCTCGGAGGAGCGCATCGCGGAGCTCCAGGCGAGGGCCTCCGTCGAGGGGGACGGGAGCGAATCCTGAGGGCCGCCGGAGCGCGCACCCCTTCCCGCCGCCACCCTCCCCGACTCCGGACGGGGGGACTTCCGTCCAAAACAGCGCTGCCGCGGGCAGTCCTTGCTTTCCCTCCCCGGGCCGGGTGGCGTAGAAACAACGCCATGTCGCTGCCCGATATCCTCAGCCTGTCCCGGGTGCCCTTCCTCTTCCTGATCGCGGCCGCCCTCAGTGTACCGGGTCCCCCGCAGGGACTCGCGATCCTCGCCTTCCTTCTCTTCGTGGTGGCGGCGCTCACGGACTGGCTGGACGGGCTGGTCGCCCGGCAGCAGGGCACCGTCTCCGACTACGGGAAGCTCATGGACGCGCTCACCGACAAGATCCTCATGGTCGGCCTGTTCGTGACCTTTCTGGCCACGGGCCTCCTCCCCGGCTGGACCCTCCTTTTCCTCCTCCTCATCCTCGCCCGCGAATTCCTCATCACCGGCCTGCGCATGCTCGCGGCGGTGCGCCAGGTAGTCCTGGCGGCCGAGGGTGCCGGCAAGCTGAAGATGGTCCTCCAGGTGGTCAGTGCCGGCCTGCTTCTCCTCGGGGCGGCCCTCCCCGCCGCCGCGGGCTTGTTCTCCGTCCTCGGCATCATCGCCTTCGTCGCCGCGGCCCTCCTCACCGCCTACTCCGGGGGCCTCTACCTCTGGAAGTACCGGGGCCTGCTTCTCCGCGCGGGGGAGGCCGCATGAAGGAGCGGCACCCCCTCTGGAATTTCCTGCCCTCCTCGGTGGTCGTCCCGCTGGCCACGCTGGGTCCGCTCGGACAGCTGAAGGCGCCGGGCACCTGGGGGAGCGTGGCTGCCATCCCGCTCTACGCGGTCCTCTTCGCTCACCTGCTGCCGGTTCCCTTCCTGCTCCTCAATGTCCTCCTCCTCTACCTCGCGGTCCTCGTCTGCGGGGAGGCGGAGGTCCGTCTGGGCCTGCGCGACCCGGGCCGGATCGTCCTCGACGAGTTTGCCGCCTTCCCGCTGTGCTTCCTCGGCTTCACCTTTCCCGCCAGCACCATCGGGGCACCCTGGATTCTCGGGGGATTCCTGCTCTTCCGCCTCTTCGATATCGCCAAGCCCTTCTGGATTTCCCGCCTGCAGCGCCTCCCGGGGGGCTGGGGCGTGGTCGCCGACGATGTCGCCGCCGCCGTGGCGACCAATCTTGTCCTCCAACTGATTGCCCTGTTCTTCTTTTCCCATGGATAAGGATTCCGAAAAACGAAACCGCATGGACGAGGTGTCTCCGGAGGTCCGGCGCAAGGCCCAGCGAACCATCTGGATCCTCTACGCCATCATGGCCGTCCTCGTCCTCCTCCCCTTCCTCATGCTCCTGTTTGTGTGAGAAGGATCCACCCCTCCCGAACGCAGCCGCGCCCCTCTCCATTCCATGAGTGAAGTGCCCGATCCCTCCGCCGGTGCCCACCGGCAACTCCGGCATCCCGACCTCGCCCGCGACTTCCAGGGCAAGGTGCAGAAGTCCATCGACTGGCTCGCCTTCCAGCTGGCCGCCCACGCCTCCGCTTCCGAGGACGACTACGAGGTCCACGCGCGCCAAGTGCGCAACGACGCCCGGCTCGACCGCCACCTCCCCTTCCCGACCGCGCGCGAGGTGGCCCGGGAGATCCTCAGCCGGCAGACCATCACCGATGCCTTCCAGCTTTCGCTGGCCGCCCTCCATCAGAACCACCTCTTCCTCTGCCTCTACAAGATCAACCGCGAGGCCAATGCGCCCCGCCTCGAGGTCCAGCGCCAGGCCCAGGAACGCCAGCAGCAGTTCCAGAAGGTCGCCCTCCGCCGGAAGTTCCAGATCCTCCGGGAGGAGTACGGGATCGAGTGCCTGCTCGACGCCTCCATTCACGGGCTCTCCATCCTCGCCGAATCGCTCGTGAAGCAGCAGACGGTCGCCACTCCCGAGATCCTCAACCGGCAGGGTCTCTTTTCGCTCTCCTTCTACACCTCCCTCGAGGAGGCCCGGGCCGGGGAGGTCGCCGGAACCCTCCTCCTTCAGCAGGGGGACTCCCTGGTCTTTTCCGGCGAGATCCTCCTGCAGGCCCTCGCTACCGCCGGCGTCTTCGCGGAGGACCTCTTCGCCCGCACTGCTTCCCTGCTGGGAGAGCAGCCCCACGGCTGACCCCACCCGCGGGAGGCGGACGCGAAACCGGCGCACCGGGGCCTCCCTACCCACGGGACAGACCCGCATCGACCCCACGCCCCGCCCGGCCGCGGCGACCCACCGCCGGCCACCGCGCGTCCTCCGGCCGAATCCCCGGTCTGGACTCACCCCACCGCCGGCTGCGGCTGGGTCAGGCAATGCAGGCCCCCTCCGCCGAGGAGAAAGGGTCGGCTCTCCATCCCGATGATCTCGCGGTCCGGGAAGTGCTCGCCGAGGATCGCCCGGGCCCGCTCGTCGGAACCGGGCTGCCCGAAAGCGGGGACGAGGAGGCCGGCGTTCACCGGGTAGAAATTCAGGTAGCTCGCCGCCAGTGGTTCGCCGCGGTGGAGAACGGGATCCGGGGCCGGCAGGCCCACGGTCTCCACGCCCCGCTCCCGGAGGTAGGCCTCGTTGGCGAGGGCCCGGCGCCGGGCCTCCCCGGCGAGGCCGGTTGCCTCCGGCACGAGGACAACCCCCGTCGGAGCCCAGGCGGCCACCTGGTCGACATGGCCTCCGGTATCGTCGCCTTCCATGCCCTCTGGCAGGACGAGCAGTTCCCGACCCCCGAGGGAGCCCTGGAGGGCGGTGGCCGTCTCCTCCGCCGACCGACCGCCGAGTCGGCCGGGATCCTCCAGCACCGGAGCCGTTGTCAGGAGCCGGCCGGTCCCGTCCGTGGCCACCGCACCGCCCTCCCAGGCGAGCGGGCTCTCCTCTGCGCGGGCCCCGGCGAGACGGGCGACCGCGCGGCCCACCGCGGCGTCTCGCTCCCAGGGCGCGAACCGCTGCCCCCAGCCGTTGAAGGACCAGCAGACCCCGACGAGCCCTGGGGGGTCTTCCCCCTCCACCACAAAGCTCGGTCCGGTATCCCGCGCCCACGCGTCGTCGAGGGGCAAGGCGTGCACCCGGGCCCGACCTCCCACCTCGGCGCGGGCTTCCTCCTCCCGGGAGGGATCGACCCCCAGTTCGACGGCCGGCTCGAGGGCGGCGAGCACATCGATCAGCCGGACGAAAGCGTCCCGCACCTCGCGGTAGTCGGCCGCCGACCCGTAGAGGTACCGATCCGCCCCGCGCGGCCAGAAAATCCAGGTGGCCGCGTGGGATTCCCACTCCGCCGGGAATCGGCGCATGCGAACGGGGTACCGGGCTCCGGACGGGGCTGGGCCGGGTCAGGCCGGAGCGCCGGCCGGCTCGGGACCGCTCCCGAGTTCCTCTTCGCCGCTGCCGGCCTTCTTCTCCGGTTCCTCCTCCCCGTCTCCGGGACCGGGAACCGTCATGGGCTCGGGGGGCTCGATCGGGGACTGGATGGCCCCGGTCTCGAGAATCTCGTGGACGTGCTTCCCGTCCACGGTCTCGTACTGGATGAGGGAATCGGCGAGGGTGTGCAGGTGTTCCCGGTGCTCCTCGAGGATTTGCTCGGCACGCTCGTACTGCTGTTCGACAATCTCGTGGATGGCTCCGTCGATCGCTTGGGCGGTGGCCTCGCTGTAGTTCTGGTCGCGGGAGATCTCCTTGCCGAGGAAGACATGGTCCTGGTTCTCCCCGAAGGCGATCGGCCCGAGCTTGCTCATGCCCCAGTCGCAGACCATTCGCCGGGCGAGCTTCGTGGCCATCTTGATGTCCCCGGAGGCCCCGCTGGTGATGTCCCCGATCACCATGTCCTCGGCGATTCGCCCGCCCATGGCGACGCAGATCTGGTTGAGGGCCCGCGCCTTCCCCTGGTTGAGGATGTCCTTGGTCGGGGTGAACATGGTGCTCCCGAGACTCTGCCCGCGCGGGATGATGGTCACTTTGTAGAGGGGCATCTTCCCGTCGTCGACGACGGCCTGGATGATCGCGTGACCCGCCTCGTGGTAGGCGGTGATCTTCTTGTCCTCCTCGTCCATGAGCCGCCGCCGCTCGCGGCCGAAGGAGATCTTGTCGCGGGCCTCGTCGATGTCCAACATGAGGACTTCCTTCCGCTTCCGCCGCGCAGCGATGAGGGCAGCCTCGTTGAGGAGGTTGGCGAGGTCGGCCCCGGCAAAACCGGGGGTCGACCGGGCGACGACCTTCAGATCGATGTCCTCGGCCATCTTGATCTTCTTCGCGTGCACGGCGAGGATCTGCTCCCGCCCGTTCAGGTCGGGGGGATCGATGCCCACTTGGCGGTCGAACCGACCGGGGCGGAGGAGGGCCTTGTCCAGCACGTCGGGACGGTTGGTCGCCGCGATCACGATGATCCCCTCGTGATCCTCGAACCCGTCCATCTCCACGAGCAGGGAGTTCAGGGTCTGCTCGCGCTCGTCGTTCCCCCCGCCGAGCCCCGCCCCGCGCTGACGGCCGACCGCGTCGATTTCGTCAATGAAGACAATACAGGGGGAATTCTTGCGGGCTTGCTCAAACATGTCCCGCACGCGGGCGGCGCCCACCCCCACGAACATCTCCACGAAATCGGACCCACTGATGGTGAAGAACGGAACATCCGCCTCGCCGGCCACCGCCTTGGCGAGGAGGGTCTTCCCGGTACCGGGTGGGCCCACCATGAGCACGCCTTTGGGGATTTTGCCCCCGATCTTCTGGAAGCGCTTGGGGTCCTTCAGGAAGTCGACGATCTCGCTGACCTCTTCCTTCGCCTCGTCACATCCGGCCACGTCCTTGAAGTGCACCTTTTCCCGGTCGCGGGTCAGCATCTTCGCCTTGCTCTTCCCGAAGCTCATCGCCCCCTTGCCGGCGTTGCGGAGCTGCCGGACGAAAAGGAAGTAGAGGAGCCCGATGATCAGGAGGAAGGGGACGAGGTTGATGAGGAGGTCGGTCAGGAAGGTGCTCGCCGGTTCTTCCCGGAAAAACGGCCGGATCGTGGTGTACTCGTCCGAAGTAAGGCGGCCGCGCGCCTGGAAGAGGATGGGCTCGATGCTGGAATCCCCCTCCAGCTGCCCCGCCGTGTTGCCGGGAGGCGCCATCCGTCCGGAGATAAGGTACCACTCGTTCCCGCCGTTGGGCTCGTTCTTGATCGTCCCGGTGATGATCCGGTTGTCCTGGGCGGCCTCGAGCACCTGCGGGATGCTCATCTGAGTGACTTGGCCGCGCTGCGAATCACTCAGGGCATACAGGGTGAAGATCGCGGCGAGGATCCCCAACCAGATCATGAGGACCTTCGGCTGGAAACGGTCGGGCTTCGGGCCGCCGCCCGAGGCTTTTTTTGGTGAATTTTCTTTGGCCATAGGAATGCGGCGGAAACCCCGCCTTTTTCGCTAACTTCGCGAAGGGGGACGGTAAGTCAAATGCAGAACCGAAGCGTGCCCCCGGTCGACCCGGAAGGGCTCTGCCGGCGGAAGACCGGGCACCCACACGATCCCCTGCCCGGGAATCTCCACGACGGGAAGCAGTCGCCGGACGAGGCGATCGATACGACGGTCCGTGAAGAGGTCCTGCAGCTTGCGCGTGCCGGGTGCCCCGAGGGGCCGATAACGATCCCCGGCCTCCCAGCGACGCACCCGCAGGAGGGGATCACCACGCACCCCGAGGAAGGCCTCGCGGCCGGGGTCCGCCTGCCAAAGGCCGGCGGCCGGTTCCGCGTTGGACAACTTCCGCCGGTCGAGACGGTCCCCGTCCGGTCCGTGCAGCTGGACAGAGGGCGGCCAGGTGACGGAAGCCCACCCCACCGGGACCTCGCCAGGCCCCTCCCGGCGGAGCCACTCTCCCTCAAGGTGCAGGCGGGAACCGCCAGCGACACTCCAGCGGCCATCCCCACCACGACCCAGGGTTACCACGAGGGAGTCCACCACCGCGGGAGCGACTGGTTGCTCCCATCGGGCAAAAATCCGTTGCAGGACGAACCTTCGCAGGGCCGGGCTGCGCCCCCGCAGTTCGCCCACGCGGAGCTCCTCCCCCGCCTCCGCAGCCCCCGCTCCCCGCAGGAACGGCTCCGCCTCCTCCGCGAAGTGGTCCGCCCACTCGGCGAGCTCCTCCTGGCTGCGGAGCAGACCGGCGGCCGCTTCCCGCCCGAGAGCCGCCTCCCAGGCGGGCAGGACTTGGTGGCGGATCCGGTTCCTTTCCGGGCCAAGGCCGTCGTTACTGGAATCATAAGTAGGCTCGACTCCCCGTTCCCGCAGGAAGGCGCGAATCTCCGCGGCCGACCACCCGAGAAGGGGGCGCAGGCGCCAATGGGGAAAAGGGGTCCGGTGCCGGGCCACCGCCCGGGGTGCCGCGAGGCCCTCGGGATGACTGCCCCGGGCCAGCCGGAGGAGCAGGGTCTCCACGGCATCGTCCCGGTTGTGCCCGACGAGGAGATGACGACAGGGCGGGGACACCTGCAGCTCCCTCCCGAAGAAAGCGAAACGCGCCGCCCGCAGTTCCGCCTCCGGGGCGGGCCCTGTCTCCGCCCGGCTTCCCACGGCACAGGGAAAGCCCTCGCCCTCCGCCCACGAACGCACCCGGGCGGCCTCCTCCGCCCCGTGGGGCCGCACCCGGTGGTCGAAGTGAAGCACGCGGGTGCGGGGAACCCGCCCGGGGAAATGGGCGGCCCACCAGTAGAGGAGGAACAACGAGTCGGGACCGCCGGAGCACGCCAACGCCCACGGCCGATCCCCGTCGTCCGCCCGCAGGAGATCCTCCACGGCTCGGGGACACCGCCCGAGGGGGAAGCGCTCCCGCAGCTCCTGCCGGAGCGGGGCCATCGCGCGCCGCCCCGCCGCTCAGGGGAGCGGGAGGGTCTCCTGTCCCATCCGGTCGGCGAGCACCGCCGGCAGCCGGACCGCCCCCGCTCCATCGTACCCGTTCTCGAGGAGCGCCGCGAGCACTCGCGGGACGGCCAGGGCGGACCCGTTCAGGGTATGCAGGTACTCGGGCTTGGCCCCGGGCTCCCGCCGGAAGCGGATGTTCGCCCGGCGGGCCTGGAAATCCGTGAAGTGACTGCAACTGCTCACTTCGAGCCAGCGCCCCTGCCCGGCGGCCCAGACCTCGAGGTCGTACTGGCGGTGGTGCGGGAAGCCCATATCACCCGTGCAGATCTCGAGGACGCGGTAGGGCAATCCGAGCTCCTGCAGGAGGACCTCCGCGTCCCGGAGGAGTTCCTGGTGCGCCGCCTCCCCGTCCTCGGGCCGCTCCCAGCGCACGATTTCCACCTTGTCGAACTGGTGGAGGCGGTTCAGGCCGCGCACGTGGGCCCCCCAGCTGCCCGCCTCCCGCCGGAAACAGGGGGTGTGCGCGCAGTGCTTGAGGGGGAGCTCCGCCGCCGGCAGGATTTCCCCCCGGTAGAAGTTGGTGACCGGGACCTCCGCCGTCGGGATGAGGTAAAGCTCGTCCCCGGGCACGGTGTACATCTGGCCCTCCTTGTCCGGCAGCTGGCCGGTCGCGCGGGCACTGTCCGCATTCACGAGGAGGGGAGCGAGGAGCTCCTCGTAGCCGCGCCGGGCATTCTCGTCGAGAAACCAGTCCACGAGCACCCGGACGAGGCGGGCGAGGGGCCCTCGGTAGAAGGGGAACCCTCCCCCGGTCACCCGCACGCCCCGCTCCATGTCGAGGAGCCGACCCATCCCGGGCAATTCATCGTGGATGGCGGCGACGGGGAAACTTCCCGGGTCCGGCCCGCCCCGCCGGATCTCCACGTTGTCCTCCTCGCCCCGACCCACGGGCGCCTCCGGGTGCGGGACATTCGGCAGCTCCAGGCACGCCTCCTCCCACGCCCGGTCCGCATCCCGGGCGGTCGCCTCCGCCTCCTTGACCCGCGCCGACAGCTCCTTCATCTCGGCCACCTTCGCCCGGAAGGCCTCCGAACCCTTCTCCAGCGCGGCCATCTCCACGTTGGCGGCCTTCTGGCCCGCCCGCCGGGTCTCCGCCTCCCGGATGCTTTCCCTCCGACGCGCGTCCAGCTCGAGGAGGGTCCCGAGGTCGGACCCGAACTTCTTCTTCGCCAGTTCGGCACGGAGCACTTCCGGTTTCTCCCGGATCCAGTGGGGATCGAGCATAGAAACGGATCCCAACAAATTCCCCGACCCGCCGGAAGCGCAAAACCCCGCCAGAACGCGGGGACCCGCCATCGGGGACGGGATTTGTCGGCGTTTCCACGATTTCCGCGAACCGGGGCCCGCCCCCTCCGGAAGGGCTCCGCAAGATCACAGGCCTTCAACCCGGCCCCGCATCGGGTCGGCCCCTTCCCCGCGGGCTCTTCCTCCGGGGACGGCCGCGGGGGCCGAGGCGTGGAGGCGGGGCGGGGTCCCCAAAGGAAAAGGGGGCCGCTCCTCGGAAGAGGGCGCGCCGGGGAGGCGCGGCCCCGCGGGAACGCTTGCACCGGTCGAGGCGGAGGGAGCGGGGAGCGGGCGCGAGGGGCCCGGGACTTGGGTCCACGGGCTTCTGTCGTTCCTTGGGCCGTCCCACGCTTTCCCCTGCGTGCAAATCGGGGCAGCTGTGCTAAGCTCCCGCCGTGGACGCATCTTCCCCCTCCCCCACCCCGCTTCTCGTTGCCGAGGGAATCAGCAAGCACTACGACCCGCAGCCGGTGCTCCGCGGCCTCTCCCTGCGCTTGGACCCGGGAGAGCGGCTCGCCCTGATGGGTCCCTCCGGCTCGGGCAAGTCCACCCTGCTCCACTGCCTCGGGGGCATCGAGACCGTCGACGAGGGCCGCATCCTCTTTCGTGGCGAGGATCTCGCCGCGCTCGACGAGTCGGCCCGGGCCGCCCTGCGCCGCTCCGCCATTGGCTTTGTCTTCCAGTTCTTCCACCTGCTCCCCACCCTCTCCGCCCGCGAGAACATCGAGCTTCCCCTGGAGTTCGCCGGGGTGTCCTCGCGCGAACGCCGCGAACGGGTCGAGGACCTGCTCGCCGCGGTCGGCATGACTCACCGCGCCGCGGGCACTCCCTCCGAGCTCAGCGGGGGCGAGTGCCAGCGCATCGCCCTCGCCCGGGCTCTCGCCATCCGCCCCCGGCTCCTCCTCGCCGATGAGCCCACCGGGAATCTGGACACGGCCAGCGGGGAACGGGTGCTCGACCTGCTCGCCGAACTCTGTACCTCCGCGGGGACGGCCCTCGTCATGGTGACCCACCAACCGGAAACCACCCGGATCTGCGACCGCGTGCTGCACATGCGCGATGGGCAATGGATCGGGGAGCCCACCCCCGCGGAGGAATGAGGGCCCGCCCCCTCCCGCACGCGTCGGCCTCCCCGGCTCCTCCGGGTCCAGCCCGGAGGCTCGGCGCGCTCTGGCGAAAGACCAGCCTGCGCCACGCCCGCAACCAGCCGTGGCAAACCCTCGCCCTGGTGGCGATCCTCGGGTTGGGCGTCGGAGGCTTCCTCTCCATCCAGATGGCGAACCGGGCGGCCGTGACGGGCTTCGAGGGCTTTACCGATGCGGTCACCGGCCGCAGCACCGTCACCGTGGAAAAGGCAGTGGGAACGTTTTCCGCGGGGGAGCTGGGCCGGATCCGGGACACGGTCGGGCTGCGCCCGGCCGAGGTGGTCCCGCTGGTCGAGGGCGAGGCGGCCACCGCGGGGACCGATCCGGGCCGGCCGCTCCGCCTGCTCGGGGTCGACCTGGTCGGGATCCAGAACGCGCCGGTCGCCGACTCCTCGGCGGACCTCCTCCCCCCACCGGGCGAGGAACCGGGACTCTGGTCCATCCTCCGCGACCGCCGCTCCGCTTGGGTCGCCCCGGAGGTGGCCCGGCGCGAGGGGCTCTCCCCGGGGGAGACGTGGACGATCCGCGCCCGCGGTGAGGAGCACGCCCTCACCGTTCGCGGAGTCCTGCCCCCCGGCGAGGGCGGGGTGTCCGTACCGCCCAACCTGGTCGTTCTCGACCTCGCCGCCGCCCGTTCCCTGCTCGACCGCGGTGGAGTCGACCGCGTCGAGATCCTCGTCGACCCGGAACTCCCCGACGCCGAGGCCCTCCGCAGGATCCTCGCCGAGGAGTTGGCCGGGGTCGGCGGGGGAGCCTGGCAAGTGCTGCTGCCGGGACAACAACAGGCTGCCGGGGCCCAGATGACCGCGGCTTTTCGTCTCAACCTGCTGATCCTCTCCCTGATCGCCCTCCTTGTCGGGCTCTACCTGATCGCCCTGGGAATGGACGCGGCCGTGGTGAAACGGCGTCGCGAGATCGGGATCCTCCGCTCGCTGGGGTTGACCGCCGGGGAGATCCGCAAGCTCTGGGCGCTCGACATCGCCGCCCTCGCCCTCGCCGGCACCGCCGCCGGCCTGGTCCTCGGGAGCCTCGGCTCACAATTGGTGGTCCGGGCGGTCGCCCGCACCGTGAACACGCTCTATCTGGAGACCACCGCCGCCAGCGCCCGGCTGCAGGCCGGCGATGTCGGCATGGCCCTGCTGCTCGGTCTGGGCGGAGGCCTCCTCGCCGCCTGGCTGCCCCTCCGCGATGCCGCCTCCACCCCGCCCGCCCAGGTGCTCAGCGCGGGGCGCTTCCGGCCGGGGCTCGGGCTGCTCCGGCGCCCGGGGCTGGGGCTGGTCCTCGTGGTCTTCGGCCTCGCCGTACTCTGGCTGCCGCCCGTGCCCCTGCCAGCGGGCAGCCGGTTTCCGGTGGCCGGCTATGCCGCCGCCTTTGCCTGGTTGATCGGGGGAACCTTGCTGGTGGCGGGGATCGTCCGGCCGGTCGCCCGTGCCCTCGCCGGTCGGCGCTCCCTTCCCCCGGCGCTTCGCCACGGCTTCCAGCGCCTCCGGGCCGCCTCCAGCCGCCACCGGTTGGCCGTGGCCGGGCTCTTCGTGGCCACGGGCATGGCCCTCAGCATGGGCATTATGGTCGGCAGCTTCGAGAGCACGGTCGTCCGCTGGCTGAATGTCCGCTTCCAGGCCGATGTCTACCTCTCCGCCCCGGATGCGGGGGGCCAGCCGGGGGTCCCCTTCGCCACGGTCGAGTGGCTGGAGGCACAGCCGGAGGTACGCGCGGTGCTGCCCTCCGCCCGCTTTCCCGTTCCCCTCGAGGGGCGTACGGTCCTTCTCGCCGGAGCCCGCTATCCCGACCTCCTCGAGGAGGAGGAATTCCTCTGGATCGAGGAACCCCTCCCCCTCAGCGCCCAACCGGCGGACGCCGACAGCTTCGCGGTTGTCAACGAAACCTTTCGCTACCGCTTCGGGAAGGGCCAGGGGGACCGGGTCACCCTGACCACGCCCGCCGGTCCGCGCACGCTCTGGATCCGGGCCGTCAAGGCCGACTACGGAAACGACCGGGGCCTCCTCGAAACCGACCTCAGGGCCCTCCGTTCCTGGTTCGACATTCCCTTCTACACCAACGCGGTGATCCACACGGAACCGGGCGCCCCGATCCCGCTGGAGACATGGCGGGCGCGCGAAACGGGGCTCCAGTTTCTCCGGCAGGGTGAGCTGCGCGCGACCGCCCTGCGGATCTTCGGGGAAACCTTCACGATTGCCCAGGCCATCCAGGTGCTGGGGCTGGGCGTCGCCTTTGCGGGACTCGCCCTCGCCCTGCTCACCATCATCCGCGAGGACGCCGCCAGCCTCCGCACACTCCGCTGCCTCGGGCTCGACGAGCGGAGAATCGCCAAGGTCCTCGCCACCGAGGGCGCCGGGCTGGCCGCGGTGGCCGTCCTCGGAGGACTCGTCCTCAGCCTCGCGCTCGCCGCCCTCCTGATTTTCGTGATCAACCGGCAATCCTTCGGCTGGACCCTCCTCTACCGGCTGCCCGCCACCGAGATGGCCCTCCAAGCGGTCGCCATCGTCGCCACGGGCGCGCTGGTCGGCTGGCTCTGCGCTCGCTCCTCCCGCGCCCGCGATCGCCCAAGCTCCCCCGACTCATGATGATCTCGCCCGTTTCCCCGCACCGACCCTCCCGGTTCCGCCGCACCCTCCGCCACCTCGGGGCGGGTGCACTCGTCCTCGGCACCATGGCCATGGGTACCTTCGCCGCCGCGACCTCCCCCGG
>P_2C_Liq_1_UnCtyDRAFT_1000588_pt1 | contig 15372 bp, 16 predicted proteins | sample Pon2CUnioCityCA_2_FD_10234 | JGI IMG/M metagenome (IMG submission 10234)
TTCTCCCGGTGGTAGCCACTCCCCTCGAACATCAGAATGTCCGGCCCAGAAATCCAGTAAACGGTGAACGGGATTCAGGAGTTCGTAGAGATGCAGTCGTTCTTCGATGGAGGTAGCAGGTAAACTCATCCCCAAGAACGCCGGCAACTTGTCCTCCTCCACAAAGAGGTCAAAGAGATTCCACTGCCGCCAGTTGACCATACTGATGAACTCTAGGTCAGTCTTCTGAAGTAGCTCAAATAGATTGGGTATGGTGTAGCCGCGATCTTCTCGTAATAGGTAGTTGGCTAAGAGGCCTTCAGGATTATTCTTGATTCGTGAGTTCCAAACCCTCTTTTTGAGATCAACAAAGTCTTGCAGGGCTTCCATCGTCTCTTGAGATAGCTCCATGGCCATCTCATCGGTGACATCATCTTCCATCAAGCCCATCATCTTAAACAGCTTCTGAGCGCGGAAGTAGTTTACCCGTTGCAAGGCACTGTGGAGGTTACCACGAATAATCCCGTGGGGTTTCAGTACCGATTTTAGGGCCTGAAGTCCCGCTTCAGGGTCTGGGAGTAAGTAGAGAACTTCATCACAGTTAATGTAATCAAATTCCATCTCCAGGCTGGCGATGTCTTCGATCGCCATCGCCTCGAACTGGACATTTTCAATACCGTGATAGTCCAAGCGAGTTCGGGCTAACTTGACGGATTCTTCAGAAAAGTCAATGCCGACAATTTTCGCGCCGGGATTGGCATAGGCGAGAGCCAGCGCCTTGTAGCCACTGCCGCAGCCGGCATCTAAAATTAGGGTGTCTTTTGGGTCAATGACTTGTTGATTACGGTGATAATAAGCACTGGCAAAATGATGTTTATAAAGATAGCTGGGATTATCTTTTGGGGTTTTATCGAGGGGTTGTCGAGGATAAGGAGACCGTTCAAACTGTTGTTTTACGGCTTCTAAGTGCTTTTTGATTTGTTCATTCATGACTAATTTAAGGTTAATTGAATTGGAGGTTTAATGACTTTTCTTTTTTTTAATTTGACTCCTGGTTTTCCCCATCCTCAAACAGTTCTCGGGCTTTATAGAAGGTTTCCAAGCTATGGCGATCGCCGACAAAACGCCAGTGCCAGGGTTCATAGGCGATGTTCTGAGGATTATCGGGGGGAAACGATAACTCAAAACTATAGTAAGCGGCATTGTCTCGCAACCACTTAAAGGCCGCTGTATTCTCATCGTGTTATCGGAAACAATGCTTTTGAGATCCTCGGGGGCGGCTTCTTGATAAGGGAGATGTCCCAAAAGGTCTGGGTTCTCTGGGCTGGAACTCTCGTCAGTTGTCTCCGAAGCGGTGTTGTCGGGGGCTGAGGGGGCTGTCTGGGCCACTTGGACTGGAGATTGCCACAAATACCACCCCAGTCCCCCTAGGGCGACGCTGGCCATGGTGGCGACTAAGAGGAGGAGGGGACTCCCCGCCGCTGTTGGGGTTGGGCTAGGGGTTGCTGTGGGGCGTTCGAGGGGGCGATCGCGTAATGCTTCGGGAATGTCGTCAACCATGGTGGAGGGAAGGGACTCAGACGAGGGACTCGGCCGTGTTGCGTGTTTCAAAACCACTCTCCTACAATCGAGAGATTCGGAACTATTGAGGATCACCTTAAGGGCGATTCCTCTCACCACAGTAAAACAAAGGGACCCCAATTGACAGCTTTCACTGCTCTGACGCTCACCGCAACCCTATTGGCAACGGTTCCCTTGTCAACAGATCCCCCCTATAAGTTTAAGGTCATCCGCGAGGAATCGGGCTTACGCCTTTATGGCAATGGGGTTGATTGGGTACAGGAGTTGGATTTAACGGCGGGGGTGTCTTTGCAATTGTTCGATCCCCGTCATGTGCAAGATTGGGGAGAGGGGGCTGATGAGTCGGGCAACCTTCCCCAATATGATACTGGGGTCAGTGTCGCCATTGAGCCGCAAGCGATACAAGTCCATTGGCAGGATTTAGAGGAGCGTTGGGGCGATCGCGCTTTTTCGGTGACGAATGGTCAGTTTTTTGGCTCTGAGCCTGTGCAATTGGCCTTTCCCCTCAAGGCTGACGGGATTATCTACAGTGGTGGCTATGCGGGATTGGGAGAATATCCCGGAGAAAAGCAAATGCTGATGATTCAGGGCCAGCAGGCCCAGATTTTGCCGTTTCCGGAAGTTGGTTATCCTGAGAATCCTCTGTTTTCGCCAATTCCCAATCTCTTGGTGGGCCTAGACGAATGGGCTGATAAGGGCATTAAACGGGCCGTGGGGCGGACGTTTGTGGGAGTCGGCGATCGCAACCAAGATGGCATTTCAGAAACCCTCTGGATTTTCAATTCCCCTGAAGCCACCCAACTGCGAGCCTCTCGGGTGCTGCGGGCTTTGGGTGCTGAAGGGGTGATGATGTTAGATGGGGGCGGCTCAACGCAATTAGTGGTTCAGGGAGTTGAACGACTCTCGTCGAGTGATACCAGTCCCCGAGCGATTCCCCATAGTTTAGGGGTTATTTTACCGAGGGGGTTAATTGGCGATGGGCCGGCGGAAACACCCGGGCTGCATCATCGGGAATCTCAACCGTAACCCGTGCGCCAACGGGTAAGCCGAGGATCTCGTGACTGCGAGCGTGAACACAGTGGCCCGAGGGCATTTGCAGACAATAGCGATGTTCGCGGCCCAAGAATTGGCGATCGCGGATTTGAACCTCTCCTGACTCATCGGGCTGTACTCTGAGATCCTCTTCGCGAATCATCACATCGCCAACATCCCCGGACAGATCTCCGGTGGCTGCGACAGAAAAGCGTCCGAGTTCTGTTTCCCACTGACTCCCGCAACGGCGGGCCTGCAAGAAATTGGCTTGAGTGACAAACTCAGCCACAAAGCGCGAGGCGGGTTGGCGATAAATGGCTTCTGGGGTATCGAGTTGTTCTAAGCGCCCTTGACGCATCACCCCTACCACATCGGAGATGGACATGGCTTCTTCGCAGTCATGGGTGACAAACACCGCTGTCATATCCGTTTTCTTGAGAATGGCGCGAATCTCGTGGCGTAAATAGAGGCGCACCCGCACATCGAGGTTACTCAGGGGTTCATCGAGAAGCATCAACACGGGCCGAGGGGCGATCGCCCGGGCTAGGGCCACCCGTTGTCGTTGGCCTCCCGAAAGCTGGTGGGGGTAGCGATTCCCCAGTCCATCGAGTTCAACGAGACTCAGGGCCTGCGCCACCCGCTGTTGAATGTCACTGGCTTTGAGTTGCCGTTTCTTGAGGCCAAAGGCAATGTTAGCGGCAACCTTGAGATGGGGAAATAGGGCATATTCCTGAAACACCATGCCCAGATTACGTTTTTCCGGGGGAACCCAGCGCCCCTGGCCGGCGATCGCCCGTTGCTCTAAGATAATTTGACCCTCATTAGGCCGTTCAAAGCCGGCAATCAGGCGCAATAGGGTTGTTTTACCACAGCCGGATGGCCCCAAGAGAGAGAGAATTTGCCCTTTTTTCAAGGACAAATTCACCGTATCCACGGCGGGAACGGCTGTTTGGGGATAATGCTTCGTTAAGCCATCAAGCTGGAGAATTGTATCAGTCATAGGGAGGGGCGATCGCGCGCGCAATTACGAGAAATTGAGGCAAGCAACACTAGAAATAATTATAATTAGTCGTCGAGTCGAGAGCGAGCGGTTTCAGGGCGACAGTCTACCGGATTTCTCTCCAGATAACGAACCTAGCCGCCTCAACCCCCCTAACCCAGCCTTGGATTGACTCCGACGGTTAACCAAAATTTAGGGTTGCTTATTGAGACTTTATACTGTTTAACGGCCAATCCTGTCAAGCTTAGAGCGGCTTCGCCTTCGCAGCAAAAAAGGGTAGCACAATTGTACTACCCTTTGATGATTTAGTTAGGATTGCTAGCTAAACCAGCAAGGCCGTGAAACTCCGTGAAACTAGGCGGAAACCGCAGACTTGGTTTTCGCAGCCAATTCACCACTAGCATATTTCGCCGCAAATTCATCGAGAGGAATTTGTTTGATTTTGGTGGCGTTGCCAGCGGTACCGAACGCATCATAGCGTTTAGCACAGACTTGCTTCATGTACTTAATCGAAGGCTTCATGAAGTGGCGGGGATCGAAGTTGGTGGGATCTTTAGCAGCCGCTTCACGAATAGCAGCGGTAATCGCCAAACGGTTATCGGTGTCGATGTTGACTTTGCGCACACCGCTCTTGATGCCTTTTTGAATTTCTTCGAGAGGCACACCGTAGGTTTCGGGGATAGCACCGCCGTACTGGTTGATCATATCCAACCATTCTTGGGGAACCGAAGAGGAACCGTGCATCACCAAGTGGGTGTTGGGGAGACGGCTGTGGATTTCTTCGATGCGGCTGATGGCCAGGATTTCACCGGTGGGTTTGCGGGTGAATTTGTAGGCACCGTGGCTGGTACCGATGGCAACAGCGAGGGCATCAACTTGAGTGCGTTCAACGAACTCAACGGCTTCGTCGGGATCAGTGAGGAGTTGCTCACGAGTCAGAGTGCCTTCTGCGCCGTGGCCATCTTCTTTGTCACCTTTACCGGTTTCGAGGGAACCGAGACATCCGAGTTCACCTTCAACGCTGACGCCAACGGAGTGAGCCACGTCAACTACGGTTTTGCTGACATTAACGTTGTACTCAAAGCTAGCGGGGGTTTTGGCATCCTCTTCCAAGGAACCATCCATCATGACGCTGGTGAAGCCGTTACGGATAGCTGAGTAGCAGGTGGCGGGGCCATTGCCGTGATCTTGGTGCATCACGATGGGGATGTGGGGGTAGGTTTCCACCGCCGCCATCACCAAGTGACGCAGGAAGTTTTCACCGGCATACTTACGTGCACCGCGAGAAGCCTGAAGAATCACGGGGCTGTTGGTTTCGTTCGCCGCCTCCATGATGGCCAGGATCTGCTCCATATTATTGACGTTGTATGCGGGGATACCGTAACCGTTTTCTGCCGCGTGGTCGAGCAGCAGACGCATGGGGACTAATGCCATAAAAGTTCTCCTTTTTCCTGTTAAATTTTGCTTTTTGTAGCTAGTCTCTCGTGAACTAGCCCATCGAATACACCAATCTTAAGATATATTTCACACTTTGGCGATCTATTTTGACGGCTAAATTTTGCCTAGGCTCGTGATTTGGGATTATAGGCTGAAGTATTAACTGGGGTAATCCCCCACCAAGGGGGCGATCGCGCCTGATAATGCTTAGTAATCTTAGGGATAAAAAATTTTAATAAAACTCAGGAAACGCCGACAGATTCGACGTTTCCTAGGAGTTGGCTGGCCCTGAGAAGGCCAAAGTTCTCGAAGATTAGGGGCGTAAACTGGGCTGGTTCACCCCTTGGAGGGCTTCGACGAGGCCGCGAACAGCGGCGATGGCTTCAATCTCACTCTCTAGGCGGTTGACAGCCGAACCCACACCGACACCGGCGGCCCCAGCGGCAATGGCCAGGGGTGCTGTCACATTGGAAATCCCCGAAGCACAGAGAACTGGAACCGAGACGGCCCGAGAAATTTCGGCGGCGGCGGCTAAGGTGGGGGCTGCTTTTTCAATTAAGCCCAGGGTTCCGCCATGACGGGGTTGGCTACTGGTTCCCCCTTCGGTTTGAATCAGATCTGCCCCAGCTTCAACTAAGGCCTCAGCCAGACGGACTTGTTCATCTAAGGGCAAGATATGAGGAACGGTGACCGAAAGGGTAATCTCGGGGAGTAAGGCGCGAGTGGCCCGGGTCAGTTCCAAGACTTCGGGGGCCTCGAAACGACGACCTTGGGCGTAGAAGGCATCAAAGTTACCAATTTCAAGCAAATCCGCCCCAGCCGCAACGGGTTCGAGGAATTGGTTGGGGTCAACGGCTGATACACAGATTGGTAGATTTGTCAAGGATTTCGCGAGACGAACCAACTCCGCATCGGCGGCGATATCGAGGAAGCTGGCCCCGCCGAGATGGGCGGCTTTGACGGTTCGGGCCACGGAGTCGCGGTTAAAGTTGGTTAATCCCGTGATAATTTTCAGGGCTTGGCGGCGACGAAGGCTATCTTGAACAGATGCAAGCAGGGTCATGGAACATTCCTAATTCAAACAGTGTTGACCATTTTGCCATCAAATCCACCTCTCTAGGATATCGGCTAAGCTGCTGGCGGCCACCTCCCAGTTGAGGCGGGTTTCAAACTCTTGGCGGGCGGATTGGGCCAATTGTTGATACTGTCCTTGGTTGAAAACAGCTTCAATATAGTCACAATAGTCAGAGATGGATGCTGTGGCGGCAAATCGTTGCCCATTCACTCCCTGACGGATGATGGTGCCGATTCCCCCTACATCCTGGGCGAGAACCGGAACCCCGAAGGCGTTGGCTTCGCAGAGAACATGGCCGTAGCATTCGGCTTGGGCGGGAAGTAGGAGAAAGTGAGATTGGGCCAGGAGTTGGTCGAGACTGGCGGCGTCTTGAGGCTGTTGACGGTTGAGAAAACCGACACAATGGACGAAAGAGGGTGGGGAATTTGGAGGTTGACAGCCGACGAGGGTGAGTTCGCTGGGATACCCCCGTTGGTTGAGATGTTGGGCGACTCCTAGGGCGATGTCTCCTCCTTTACGCTGCCAATCGACGCCGATAAAGAGTAGTTTACAGGGTGGGTTGGGCCGCGATCGCAGCCAATGGTCAACTTGACTCGAATTGGGAACGGTTGAGAGATTAGCCCCAAAGGGAATGATTTTAATTGTTTCGGGAGGAAGCTGATAGGTCTGTTGGGCAATATCGGCGGCCCAACTAGAGGCAAAAAAGAGACCTTGACAGCGGTTAAAAGCTCGTTTGTCGAGGTCATATAATTGACGGCGACTGCTTGAACAAAGATGTTGGTAGCCAGGATAGAAGTCAATCAGTCCGGCGTAGGGGGTATCAGTCCAAAGGGCGAGGGGTTTGGAGGTGTTTAGATAGGCGATGAGGTTACTATCTGAGGTTAGGATAAGGTCGGGGTTGAGGCGATCGCATTGGTGTTGGAGTTGTCGCCCATAGTCTCGGTTGAATTGAGGTTCTGCCCAAGGAAGATAGGTGTTTTGCCGAAGNTTATGATAGCGACGTTTGAGTTTGGGNAATAGGGCAGTCTGTTCCCGTTTTTTNTCGAGGGTATGGACAGAAATAACGTTGTGATGGCGGTTGAGGGCATCGAAGATGGATTTACATTTTTGTCCATGTCCAAGTTTGTTGCGGGGCAGGGTTTTAGGGTTGAGTTGATTGAGGTTGAATTCGGTTATATAGGCGATTTTCATGGTTTATTTTAGATGAATAAAGTATATGGTTTTTAAAAAATGTTTTTTGTAAGTTTTTAGGATTTGAGGCAATTAAAACAGTTTATATTAAATTGAGTAGGGGCAATCCCTTGTGGTTGCCCTGCCCAATTTCGATATATTAAAAACAAATTTTACACCATTTTTTGTACCATTTTTATAGAGTTTCAAGAAGTTTAATCAACGAGTGACCGGCGGTTTGCCAATTGAGAGTGGCTTTATAGTTTTGATAAGCAGCTTGGGCGATAGTTTGATACTTTTCGGGGTTTCTGAAACTATCCAAAATAAGCTGTCCATAGCCTTGAATTGGGGTATTTGGGGGCAAACACCAGCCAGTTTTTTGGTGTTTAATAATGCTGGCAATTCCTCCAGTTTGATGCGTGAGACAAGGAAGGGCAAATCCTTGGGCTTCGCAAAAGACATGACCGTAACTTTCGGCTTGAACGGGAAGAATAAAGAAATGGGAATTTAGGAACAAGTCTTTCAGTTGCTGATATTGCTCAGGATTGCCTTTGTCGAGATAGCCAAAATAGCGAATTTGGGGAAATTTTTCTAAGATAGAGTCGGGAACAATTCCTGCAACTGTTAACTGAGTGGGGACGCTATTTTGATTGAGCCATTCGGTAACAGCGAGGGCGATATCTCCCCCTTTGCGAGTCCAATCTACACCAACCCATAATAACTGACAAATATCTTGGGGACGTTTGGCGATCGCCGCCTGAATTTCCGCCTCATTGGGCATCTCTTGCCAATTCGCCCCCCAGGGAATCACGGCAACTTTAGATAATGGAAGTTTATACGTTGAAATGGCATGATTTGCCGCCCAATCCGAGGCATAAACAACCTTGGAACAACGGTTAATTGCCTGTTTTTCAAACCTATAGATATTTTGGCGAGTCTCTTGAGAGAGGTTACTCATATAGGGATAGTAGTCCATTAACGCTGAGAGGGGGGCATCTGTCCACAACACCATTGGCGTTTTGGGGGCGAGGGTGGCGATGGGTAAACAGTTCTCGGCTGCCAAAATTACGTCATAGTCAATTTCGTTGAGTTGGCTTTGAACTTGACGATTATAATCGCGGACAATTGCCGGTTCTGCCCAACGATAGTAGTCTCGCTGTTTGATTTTATTATAAAACTCCCATTTCAGTTTGGTGATGAGCGATCGCGGTTTCGTCAATCCGCCTACATACTCGATATCAAAACCCAATTGTTCCAGGGTTTGGGCGATAGAGAAGCCAGCCTGACATAAGCCTAACTGAGTGGGGGGCCAGGTGCGGCGATCGCGGACATTATAAATCGTCGTATAAGCGAGTTTCATCGTCCTTGTCAATCCTAAAATCAAAGCTAAGTTGCGTTTTCACAGATAAAATGGACTCAAAAAACGACCGATCCGCTCTTGCAAATCACAGGCTTTGACAATATCATTATCAAAACAGCCACGATGCTTCAAATAATACTGAGCTAACTTGAGTCCATCAGAGAGGAAATAGAGAGGCATCAACCCGTGAACCTTAGCCCCATTCCGGGCAATTCGCAAAGCATGATTGGATAACCCCGCTGTGCGAGAGATTTTGAGTAAATAATCTCGCTGGAAACGAGATTCGGGTAGATGATGCCAAATCTCCATTTTGGGATGATGCCAAATTTGCCAATGGCTATTTTGCATATAGAATAGGGCTTCTAAATCCTCACAAGCCCCGACATAGGTTTTCCCCGCCTCATCTCGCCCTTGGAGGCGGAGAGTTTGTGGAACTGACTCTCGCCAAGCCCGTTTACGAATCACCGAACCGGGGGCGGCGGGAACTAGGCGGGGTTTGGCGGTTCGGGCATAACAAAAGGGGCGATCGCCACGATTATAGACCGCTAAACGCCGTTTAACGGCATCAAAATAGTCAGGAGGGGGGGCATCGAGTTTGGGGTGAATAATGCCGCCATATGCCCCAATTTCCGGGCGCTGAACGCCGAATTGAAACGCCTCGCGAACCCAGTTTGCAGCGGGCAAATTATCATCATCAAGAAATCCCACCCACTCCTCGCTGGCGGCCTCCTCAATGGCCCGACGGCGGGCGTGAGTGGTTCCCTGACGAGGTTCAAATACCCATCGTAAACGGCTATTTTCGGGGGCGAGATGCTTCCAGTTATAGGTTTTAACTATCTCAGCGGTGCGATCGCCACTATTGTTATCGACGACTAACACTTCCCAGGTGATAGACTCGGTTCCTTGCTGTCGGGCTAAGGCGTCTAAGACTTGGGGAACTCGGTGTTCTCCGTTGTAGGTACAAATGGCGACGGTGAAATCCATGGGAATAGTTGATAGTTAATAGTTAATAGTTAATAGTTGATAGTTGATAGAAAAAAATATTTAGGGTTGCCCTTTTTCTGTTTTGTTGCTGTTGGGGGAGTTGTTGGGTTGGTGTTGTTGTGTCCAGAAAAAGAAGGGACTGGTGAGACAGGCGATGTAGAAACGAAGTTCGGCTTGGGCGACGATATCTTCTTGCAACTGGGTTCGATATCGCAACAGATGACGCAAGATGCGACGGGTATCGTTGAGACTATAGGCGAGTAGGGCGAGGGGACGCAGTAGGGGCGAAAAACTTAACATCCGGGTTCGGTAGCGACTTAGGCCAATTCCCCGCATTAGCGTATAGAGATAATCGGCTTGGAGTCGCCAGGGGGGGATGAGGTGATGGACTCGTAACTGGGGGGCGTACCAGATGTCCCAACCGTGGCGTTGTAGGTGAACTAAGGCTTCTAAATCTTCTGAGGCTAGGGCGAGATTCGTGGTTCGCCCAACTAGGGTTAGTCGTTGGGGAACAGAGGTTAACCAGGCTTGGCGACGGACGACTAATCCCGCCCCTGGGGGGAGAAGTCGTTTTTCTGGGGGGTAGCGTCGGGGTTCGCTACCGCGATCGGTGATGGCTAAAAAAGGGGCGATGCGATCGAAGTTGGGCGGGGGTTCGATACTATAGTCGGGGAGAATGCGACTTCCGTAAGCCCCGATTTGGGGATGCTGTTGGCCGAAGGCGACGGCTTGATGAATCCAATCGTCATCGGGGAGGTTGTCGTCATCGAGGAAGCCGACGAGTTCTCCTTGGGCGGCTTCGATGGCCCGTTGGCGGGCAAAAGCTAGGCCCGGTTGGGTTTCTGGGACAATTCGCAAGGGAAGGCGATCGCAGTAGTGTCTCGCCACTTCCGTTGTGGCGTCGGTACTGCAATTGTCGATAATGAGGAGTTCCCAAGATATGGACTCGGGGGTGTGTTGAGAACAGTCACAGAGGCGATCGAGAACTCGCGGTAGGCGGGTTTCGCCGTTGTAGGTACAGATGGCGATCGTCAAATCCACAGAATCTTGATTGAGTGAGGAAATTGAGGAAATTTCAGGATGAGATATGCACTTGGTGTTGATTTTGGTACATCGGGGGTACGGGGGATTCTGATTGACGCGGCGACAACTCCGGTTTGGACGCAACGAGTGGCGTTGGAACAACAAACGCCGCAAGCCTGGTGGGGGGCTTTGGTGATGGTTTTAGATGGCATTCCTGAGGGATTTCGGCAACAGATGGCGGCGATCGCCCTCAATGGAACCTCGGGAACGGTATTTCTTTGTAATCAGCAGGGAGATCCCATCTCCGATATCCTACTTTACAACGACTCTCGGGCCATGTCCGTTGCCCCGGAGGTCCAACAGCGAGTTCCGCCCCGTCATCCGGCGGCTAGCAGTACTTCGAGTTTTAGTAAACTCATCTGGATGCGTCAGATGTATTCTCCGGCGGCGAACAGCTATTTTGTCCATCAAGCCGACTGGCTAAGTTTCCGACTCCATGGCCAACTCGGGATTAGCGATTATCACAACACTCTGAAACTCGGTTATGATCCCGAATCTCTTGTCTATCCTGATTGGATTCCTCAAGATAGTCCCCGACTTCCTCGGGTGGTAGCCCCCGGCGAGGCGATCGCACCCATCACTTCAGCCATCTCGCAACGATTTCAGCTTCCCCCCGACTGTCAGGTTCACGCCGGAACAACTGATAGTATCGCCGCCTTCCTCGCTAGTGGGGCGAAGCAGCCGGGAGATGCGGTTACATCTCTCGGGTCAACCTTAGTTTTAAAACTCCTCAGTCGTCAACGAGTCGATGATGGTCGCTATGGGGTTTATAGCCATCGTTTAGGAGAGTTGTGGTTAACGGGGGGGGCGTCGAATACTGGGGGGGCGGTGTTACGGCAATTTTTTACCAATCAGGAGTTACAGGAGTTGAGCGATCGCCTCCCCACCACCCCCAGTCCTCTGCAATACTATCCACTCACCCAACCGGGGGAACGCTTCCCCATCAACGACCCCAATTATCCCCCAAAGTTGGACCCGAAACCCGAGGATTCCTTGGCATTTCTCCACGGACTTCTCGACAGTATAGCCCGGATTGAAGCCCAGGGCTATCAGCGTTTAGGGGAACTCGGGGCAACGCCTTTGCAACGAGTGTACACCGCTGGCGGTGGCGCGAACAATGCGGCTTGGCAACAACTCCGACAAGCCCGCCTCGGGGTTCGAGTCATCCCGTCTCAAGAAACCGAAGCGGCTTATGGAACCGCCTGCTTAGCCCTCACTCCACATCTCTAACCGCCTGAGAAATTCCCCGACACACTCTTGCAGTTTGGGCAAGAGTATTAGGGCCTTATCTAAATTCGGCTTCAACTGTTGATAGTCCAGAGTGGTTCCATATCCATGGCGAAAGAAATGTCGAAATCCTCGTAATGAATTAAGTAAGAAAAAGCCTTCTGAGTCCAGGAAGGCGGGACGAATATCAGGAACATCAACGGTCATCCGTTTGAGAAGCAAACGATGCCATTGACTACCATCACTGATATTGTTTTCAAAGTATTTGGCAATAATCTGTAAGAGTTCTTCGGATGCACCATAAAGGTTGTGAATTTGATAGGCGATACTCTCTAGGCGTATTTCGTCATCAGGATCAACTGAGTTTGCTCGAATTTTTAATTTCTGATCAATGTCTTCAAGAATGCTCATTTGGGCATTTATGTCAATGGTCAAGACACGTCGTTTGGCTTCGTCCATAACACTCCAGTTTTGCGAATTTTATCGGCAAAATGACATTTATCTAAGGGTATCACATCCACATCTCGGTTGAAATCCGTCATGAGAAAGCTAATCATAGAAAAGAAGCCCACCGGATCAGCTTGTTCCACGGCGATATCAATATCCGATTCCTCATGAAATCGATTGGGATAGGTTAGGGAACCAAAAATATAGGCTTGCTGAACTCCATACTCTGAGCCAAATTTGTCGAGCCATGCTTGAACATCTTTGAGTATTTTTTGACGCTCTTTTTCATTTTTAGCGGCTTTTTCTTTTAGGCATTTATCGAGATAATTGGTGTTAGGAGTCATGGTTTAAGAAAAAAGGCAAAAGGCAAACGTGGTAGGGTGTGTTCCGGTATCTGTTAACTTTGACATTAGACGACTCACTTAAAACTTGCCGGAACGCACCATTGTCGAGAAGCTATCACCCCTTAATTCCACTACTAGCATTCGTCGAAATAATATAACGCTGAACCAAAACAAAGAGAATTAAAACCGGAACAATCGAGAGAATTGCCCCGGCAGAAATGAGTCGCCAATCGAGGGAAAATGCCCCAGAAAGTTGAGCAACCCCGAGAGGTAACGTATAAAGTTCTGGACGGTCTAAAACAATCAATGGCCAGAGAAAATCACTCCAAGAACCAATAAAGGTAAAAATCGCCAATGTCACCAGGGCGGGGCGAATCGCCGGAAGCATAATTCGACCCCAAATTCCCAATTCAGAACAGCCATCCATGCGGGCGGCTTCTTCGAGTTCCTTGGGAACAGCGGCGAAGGCTTGACGGAGGAGAAAAATACCAAACGCGCCCGCTAAATAGGGAAACATAATCCCTAAATAGGTGTTGTTTAAGCGCAATTGAACCGTTAAGACATAGAGGGGAACCATGATGATTTGAAAGGGAATGGCGAGGGTAGCCAAGATACTGGCAAAAATCACCCTTCGCCCGCGAAATTCTAATCGGGCGAGGGGATAGGCGGCGAGGGAACAAAAAAGGAGATTGCAGACGACAGTGCAGATGGCCACAAAACTACTATTAAAAAGATAGCGGCCAAAGGGTTGACTTTTCCAGACCGTGCTGAAATTCTCTAAAGTGGGATGTTGGGGAATCCATTGCGGTGGAAGTTGAAAGAGGTTTTCTTGGGGAGATTTTAGGGCGGTACTCAATAGCCAAAGCAGGGGAAAGAGCATGATCACGGCGATGAGGCTGAGGAGGAGATAGAGAAGTAGGGAGTCTCGCCAGGAACGGGTGGATTGAGTCATGGGGGCGATCGCGGTAGGATGAGAGGGACAATCTGGGGGAGTTATGCTGACATTTACCTATTCGAGCCAAATTGACGCAGCGATTGAAACGGTTTGGCAGTTTCACGAGCGGGCCGATATTCTGCAAATTCTAACTCCCCCTTGGCAACCGGTTGAAGTGGTGCGACGGGAAGGCGGCTTGGATGTGGGGGCGATGACGGAGTTTAAAATTTATCTCGGGCCGTTTCCCGTCACCTGGTTGGCTCGTCATACGGAGTGCGATCGCCCCTATCTCTTCACCGACGAACAACTCGACGGCCCCATGGACTATTGGCAACATCGCCACCAATTCAGTGAGGAAAACGGCCAAACCCGCCTCACGGACAGTATTACCTATGAAATTCCCCTATCGCCGCTCTCGGAACCGTTGCTGGGATGGTTTGTCGGCGATCGGCTTCGAGATATGTTTCGCTATCGCCATGAGGTGACGAAACGCGAATGTGAACGCCAAGCCCACTAAAACCCACCCCAGAGGCAACCCATGCAAAACACCGCAACCTATAGCTGCGCCTATTGTGGCGAGGAAAACAGCACCTTCGTCGATTGGAGTGCCGGGGCGCAACAATCCTACGTCGAAGATTGCCAAGTCTGCTGTCGCCCCAATCTCCTCTATGTCCGTTTTGACGAGGAATTGCAGGATGTGACGATAGACAGTGAACCCGAGTCTTAGGGATTCGTCTCCTCATTGGCTGAGAAGCCAACCCCTCGAAAAACTGGGCATTTGCGAGATTTGAGTCCAGCACAGCGTTAACGCAAGTTCCCTGATGGACTCTAGGCTCATGAGACGAATTTGGGATTCAGGGTCGGTGAGAGAATCTCCGACGACCTCGCTTCAAGATTCAGACACTCGATTTCTCGAAGAAATCGGGTGTCTCCGTCTGAGGGGTCGCCCTGGTTTTTGCTATCCTGGATTCACGTGAATCGACAAGTTTAAAACAACTATGATTCAAACCATTACAAAACCCGTCTCCTTCGATGAATTTGTGGACTGGTATCCCCAAGATTCCGCCTGCAAATACGAACTCTACGACGGAACCATTATCGAAATGCCGTTAGCAACCGGAACCCACTCCAACATCACCGGATTTATTACCGGCGAACTCCATTTTGAAATTAGACGGCTCAAATTACCATACTCGATTCCCGGTGATTGTTTGTTGAAACCCGTCGAGACGGAATCAGGATATCAACCCGATGTAATCGTCCTAGATAAAGAGGCGTTAAATCAAGAACCCCGTTGGCAAAAGGAGTCAATTGTGACTCTGGGGAGTTCTGTGCGGCTGGTGGTGGAAGTGGTTAGCCAGAATTGGCACAATGATTATATGAAGAAAGCGGGAGATTATGAAGTGATGGGGATACCAGAATATTGGATTGTGGATTATCTAGGATTGGGAGGACGGCGGTTTATTGGTAATCCTAAATCCCCGACTCTTTCGGTTTATACGATGGTTGATGGGGAGTATGAAGTCGCGCAATTTCGGGGAGGCGATCGGGTGGAATCGTTGACATTTCCTGAACTGGAATTAACTGTTAAGGATATTTTTGAAAATCCCTAGGGGCGAACTGCACAAGAGAGGGAGAGAAAACCTATACTGGATGAGAGGATGAGTGGAGAAGCCGGAGATGGTGATGCGTCGAGTATTGAGCTTAGGTTTGGCGTTG
>P_2C_Liq_1_UnCtyDRAFT_1000591_pt1 | contig 15344 bp, 15 predicted proteins | sample Pon2CUnioCityCA_2_FD_10234 | JGI IMG/M metagenome (IMG submission 10234)
CTCCTTTGAATATGCTTACATAAGTATCTGTAACTTCTCCTTTACCGTCTAACACTTCTATCTCAAACACCTTATCTTCAACAGGTTCTTTAATGTCAATAGATTTCTGAACAGGAACTACAAACTTTGCTAACTGTATATAATACTTTACAAAGTCAGGGTCAGATAATGATTGCATTCTATTGTTTAATTCCATTAAATTATCATCTAATATTTCCGCAATAGTCTGCTTTACTTTTGTTGTTACCTTGTTGGCACTTCCTTTTGGTCTGCCTTCTAAATTTTGCTTTCCTTTAAAACTCATCTTATTTTATAGTTGTTTACTATGGTGTTTAATGATATAACGTAAATGCACAGTTTATTTGGATCAAGTCATAAAGTTGTGGGATTTGATATTTAGGCGAAAATATTTGTGAGTCTAAAAAGGAAGAATTCTATATTCCTACCCCCTCTAAATTGTTCTCTAAAAGCTTTAATTTTTGCATTAAAAGATTCAGCAGAAGCGTTTGTACTTCGATTGTCAAAGTAGTTAAGAATATTTTTATAATGGATTGACATTGTTCTAGCAATGGTATTAAAGCTTTTAAATGCAGCTTGTCTTACTTTTTCATCCCATTTTGCGAGTCTTATTAATGCAGAAGTTTTGTTTTGAGTGTTATTGAATATCCAGGAAAGGTTTTGACATAATTTGTAAGCTTTTTCTATATCAGGATATTTTTCAAATAAGATATCAGCTCTTTTTTGCTGACTTTTAGTCCATTTATTACTGGACTTATAGAGTAAATACCTACTTCTAGCAAGTAGTTGCTTTAAGCTATCGCCATTGGATAATAATTTTGGACTATATTTTTTATTTTTAGCTCGGGCGTATTCTATAGCATCATTTTCTCTGTCAATTGCTTCCCATCTGTGTTTTATTCTTATTTCTTGTAATGCGTCTAAAGCTAATTTTTGAACATGAAAACGATCAATTACTAGGGTTGCATTTGGGAATGATTTTTTGACAATTAACCCCATATTTCCAGCCATATCTAGCGTAACTTCTTTGACTATTTTTCTTTGTTTTAGTGGAATTTTATGAAGTATTTTTATAACTACCTCTGCTTTAGTTCCCTTAATCATAGCTACTATTGATCCTTTCTTTCCTTTAGCCTTTTTATTGGTAATGATGGTATATAAATCTCCATTAGAAAAGGCAGTTTCATCTAGTGATAAGTGAGTTCCTAAATTTTTAGGAAATAACAACCATTCTGTAGCATGTTTCTTTTGATTCCAAGAATTAAAATCGCTTAAAGATTCTTTATATTGTCTTTGCAGATTTCTTGGACTAACACCATAAAAGTCGGCTACAGTAGAAGTATTAATTGCATTATTACTGATTGATTTCTTTTAAAAAATCAGCAAATTCACTAGTTATACGAGTGCCTTTTGCTACTAAATTCCAATCTCTGGTTACTACTTTATTGGTGGATTCATTCCACCATCTTCGTCTCGTTATGTGAAGAAAAACTTTATTACCTCGAATCGGAAAATCTTGAATTGTAGCTTCAGGGAAAAAACCTTTTGAATGAAGTTTTATATCTTTAAATTCTTCTGGAACTTTATTTAATTCTGTGAAATAAAAATGAATTTCTTCTTCTTTAACCTCGTGTTTGGTCAAATCAAAATAACTGACNAAAACTTCCGGTAATAAAAATTTTGCAATCGATAGTAAAGTGTCTGAGGACATAAAAACTTTTTTAGCAAAGTTCTTTAATTTTTATGTACTCCACAACTTTTGGTATTGATCCCGAAAATGAGGTAGCCAAAACCATTCAAATGTTTAATGAATTGCTTGTTTCTCCAAAAACACAGTTAAATGGCTATGAGTTTAAAGAAGTTACAAATCTGTTAACTAAGATAAATAATGAATTCTTAAAAGTTTCTGATGATTACTCTTTAAGAATTATAAGAAGTCACCTACACATTTTAATTACATTAATTCATAGAATAAAATCTAGAGGTTATGATAAAGTTCAATTAAGTAATTATTTAAGAGACTTTATTAAATTTCAAGACATACTCGAAAAGAATTATAGTAAAAGCAAAAAAGTTAATTTTTATGCGGATAAGCTAGGATTCTCTTCAAAAAAATTGAACAGTATTGTAAAATACATCACCAATAAATCTGTAAAAGAATTTATAGACGATGTGATTATTATTAAAGCAAAAAAATATCTTTTATATTCAGATTTATCTGTAAAAGAAACTGCATTTAAAATTGGGTTTAATGACCCAAGCAACTTATATAAATATTTTAAAAAACATACAAACCTAACTCCAGAAGGGTTTAGAAAGCGATATAGTGGTTAGTTTTTCCCATTTTTACAGTTTAAAGACTAAAAATAACTATTGTGTAATAATGTAATCTTTTAATTTTGGTATTATATAATTATAAAAGCAATTAAAATTGTATCCCCCAACTTTCGTACTCAAATAAGATAGGGATTATTTGAGAAAGTTTATAATTTTATCCACCTCTTTTCATCTGAATTTAGGTGGTTTTTTCTATATGAAATCCGATTTCTTTTTTTTGTTTTAATGGTAAATGATGGTTAAGAAATAGCACTTGATTTTGAAAAGAAGCCTCGATCAACCAATAAGATCCTTTAAAATATGCATTTAAAACTGTTGCTGAATAATCACTCGTATCACTAATTTTAATTTGATGTGGATATAGTAAGTGTTTCTTGCCGTTGATTTTAATTTCATTTATATCATCAAAAAGCGCAGCAACGTATTTTTCTTTTGGGTTATTGTAAATTTCTTTCGGATTATCATTTACGATAATTTTGTTGTTTTTAATCACTATTAAGGTATCTGCAAAAGAAAGCGCATCGTTTTTATCGTGCGTAGCTACAATACAAGCAATTTGTTTGTCTTTTAAATAACCAAATAAATTTCGCCTTAACGTGTTTTTTTTAAAGTTATCAATCTGACTAAAAGGCTCATCTAAGAGTAATAATTTAGGTTCTTTTGCTAAAGCTCTAGCAATAGCTACACGTTGTTTTTGACCACCACTTAAGTGTTTTACTTTAACGTTTTCAAAAGCTTTCATTTCTATTACATCCAACAATTCTTGGGTACGTATTTCACTTTCTTTAGGATGAAAACGCGACAAGTATTTTTTTATATTTTCTGATACAGAAATATAAGGCATCAAATCGAAATCTTGAGCTACATATTTAAATTTATCAAAACCGGGTACCAAATTAAATTTAGGCCCTAAAATTTCTTCATTGTTCCAAAATATGCTTCCTTTTTGTAAATCTAATAAACCGTAAATTGCTTTTAATAAGGTAGATTTTCCACAACCACTCTCACCCATAACACATAAATGTTCGCCTTTTTTTAAAGTGAAATTAAAGTGATCTAAAACCGTTTTATCTTTAGAGTATGAAAATGAAATGTGTGTAACGTGAAGCATAAAATGTTATAAAAATCGGTTATACCAGCTATCTTCTATAGCGATTTCCCAGAAATTTTTAAAATCATAGTTGTTGGTAATGAGATTATCAAAAATGATAGTTTTTGCAGTAACAGCCTTGTTTTTTACCAATTTTTTAAAATCTTTCAACTCTTTATATTGTATAAACTCTCCTTGTTTAAAACAAACATTCATTTTATCTAAAAGTTGTACATCATAAGTTTCTTGAAGTTTTAAAATAAAAGTAACAGAGGCATCAATATCTGTATTTGTTAAAGCTGATGTTGCATCATCTGCAACCAAAACAATAAACCGATTGTATAAGAATTTATAAGACGCTTTAAAAGCGTCGTCATCTTTTTTCCAATGGTCAACAAATGTTTTTATGGTGTTTTCAATTTCTTCAATTTCAGTTTTGTAAAACTTTCGGCTAGAAGGATAAACCCATACTTTAGCATCATCTGTAATCGATTCGTAATCAACAAACATATTCCTTTTTTAAGAGTACAAATATACGCAAAGAAAAACCGCAAATTTGGTTTTCAAATATGCGGTTTATAGTTGTAGGTTAAAATTTAAACTTCTTTTAAAGAAGCTTTTTGTATCATCTTTACAAAATCGTCTTGAGTGCTTTTGCCTTTGTCTTTATTATACCAAACCTGTAAATCTTGTTTAAATTGGGCGTCTAAGGTTCCGTTCTTAGCTTTATAATCAGCAACCATTTTTGTGACAACAGTGGGTCTTGGCCCCCAAGTATCAATGATGTTATGGTTGCTGTCTAAGGCGATTAATTTTGGAATGGATCTTCCTCCATTCGTTAAAAACAAATCCATTAACGCTAAATGCTCATCACGCAAAACTAATTTAAGGTTGATGTTGTCATTCAGTTCAGCCATTTTATGCAATACAGGTAAGTTTTGTGCAGCATCTCCACACCATCCTTCAGTAAGTACCAACCAAGTTTGTGGGGCTGTTATTTTTTCGATTTCTAACCTCGTTTCGTCAGAAATTTTAATCGTTTTATCCAAACGTTTCATTCTGCGATCATTTAACATACTGTAATTGATTAACTCTTCAGATTGATTTGGCCCTGTTGCTTTTCCTTCAGCCAATAAAGTTTGTACTAAATCTCTGTAATCTTGATAAGTATATGCGTTTGTTAAACTCTGTTCGATAATTTCTTTCATCATTTTAATACTAATTTAAAAAACGTTAGACGTAAATTTAGCACAAACTTACAGCTTCTTGATTTGTTGAATAATGACTTTTGTCATTGATTCTAAATCGAATTTATGTTGCCAACCCCAATCTTTTCTGGCTTCAGAATCATCGATAGAAGAAGGCCAACTATCCGCAATTTTTTGTCTAAAATCTGGCTTATAGCTGATTTCAAAATCTGGTAAGTGTTTTTTAATTTCGGCTGCAATTTCTTTAGGCGTAAAGTCTATAGCTGCTAAATTATAGCCATTTCTAATTTTTATATTTTCAGATTTTGCTTGCATTAACGCAATAGTTGCGTTTACGGCATCATCCATATACATCATTGGTAAGCGTGTGTTTTCAGACAAAAAACATTCGTATTTTTTATCTTCTAAAGCTTTAAAATAAATGTCTACGGCATAATCTGTTGTGCCTCCACCTGGTTTGGTTTTCCAAGAAATAATACCCGGATAACGCAAACTGCGCACATCAACCCCAAATTTTTCATGATAATAATTGCACCAAAACTCGCCAGAAACCTTGCTAATTCCGTAAACGGTAGACGGTTCCATAACTGTTTTCTGAGGTGTATTTTTTTTGGGGGTTGTTGGCCCAAAAACAGCAATAGAACTGGGCCAGTAAATTTGTTTTATGTGTTTTTCTTTGGCTAAATCTAAAACAGCAAGCAAAGAATTCATATTCAAATTCCAAGCTATTTGAGGATGCTTTTCTGCAGTAGCAGATAACATTGCTGCTAGCAAATATACTTGAGTTATGTTATATTTTTGAATTACTTGTAAAATAGCAGCTTTGTCTGTAGCATCGATAATTTCAAAAGGGCCAGAATTCATTATTTCTTCATTTGCTTCTCTAATATCTGAAGCAATTACATAGGTATTACCATACAAAAGACGCAATTTTTGAGTGAGTTCTGTGCCAATTTGCCCACTTGCACCTAAAACAAGAATACTAGTTTTCATTTTCTAAAATTATGTTATTAACAATAACAAATGTAATTAATTTTAGTATTCGTAATTAAGTTTACTTAAAACATTTATTTATTATTGAATTGAAAATTACAATGCATAAAAATTTAAGTTTTTGATAAGAGCATCACCCTTAAAAAATGTTTATTTTTACAAATTAAAATTCTATTTTGAAATACTATATAGCCCTTATAACTTTTGCTGCTTTTTTTTCATGTGTTAAAAAGCAAGAGCAAACAACAACTAGTGATATTACAAAACCGCTTTTGAGTGTTGTTAATGAGTATTCATCAGCAGAAAAGGTTAGCCCTGTTTTTAATAAAGATATAGAGGATTGGGAGGAGTTAAAAGCTGTTGATCTTTTTTTAGGAAGATTTAAAAAAGTTTCTGCAAACGAGGTTTTAAGTAATGCTTTAGAACTAAAGGGTTTGGTTAAAAGTTTAAAGGATAGTATAAAACCCACCTGGTTTGATGATGATTCTTTTACAGCCAGAATAAACATTTTGTATAACGAGACGTTGAGACTGGCAGATATGACAACGATACCCGCTATAAAAGCAAATGAAGTACACCAACAAACAGAAAAAATTATTAATGCTTTTTCTGCGGTAAATGCCAAAGTAAATACCATTTTATCTAAAAAACGTTTTGAAGATGAAATAGGAGTAGACATTACATTTGTTGGTTTAGATTCTACAAAAATAGATAGCGTTACTAAAAAAAGTATCCATAAAGAATTGCAGCCTAAACCTGTGCTCAATCGCAAAAGTATTCCTAAAAAGACAAGCTTTCCGCAAAAGGTAAAAGTTAAAAATTAATGAAAAAACACACAACTATTTTATTATTATCTCTTTTGATGATGGCTTGTAAAGTATCAAAAAAAGTAATTTCTAATGAACAACATAAAGCGATAAAAGCTGAAATTAATACAACGCTAAATAATTGGCATTTAGCGGCAACAGAAGCCAATTTTGATGATTATTTTGGTAAAATGGACAGTATTTCTGTATTTATTGGCACAGATGCTTCAGAAAATTGGAATAAAATGAAATTCGCGAAATTTAGCAAGCCTTATTTTGATAAAGGCAAAGCTTGGGATTTTAAAACTTTAGAACGTAATGTTTATGTAAATGAATCAGGAGATTTTGTTTGGTTTGATGAACTGTTACATACGTGGATGGGCACTTGCAGAGGTTCTGGAGTTTTAGAAAAGAAAGCAAATGGTTGGAAAATAAAGCATTATGTGTTGTCTGTTGCCATACCTAATGATGATGTTCAAAAAGTAATTGCTGCAAAGCAGAAAAACGACTCTATTTTTTTGAAAAAGTTTAATTAGTCAACAATTTCATTAACTATTTTATAACTCAGCTCGTTTTCAAAACCTTTTCGCATTAAAAAGCCAATAAGTTTTTGTTTTCTTTTGTAGATATTAGATTCAGAAATCACTGCATTTCTACTTTCTGTAATGCTATAAATAGTATTTAAATACTCTTTTTCATCAATTTCTTTTAAAGCTGTTTTTATGTTATACGCAGAAATATCTTTAAATTTAAGTTCTCTAACAATTCGTTGTTTTCCCCAGTTTTTGATTCTGAATTTTCCACGGGCAAAGCTTTTGGCAAAACGTTCTTCATTTAAAAAGTTGTTTTGCATCAAACTTAGCAAAATCATTTCTTTTGCCTCAGGAATTAAATTAAATTCCCTCATTTTTTGCTCTACCTCTTTGTGACATCGATCTTGATAGACACAATATTGCTCTATTTTGCGTTTTATTTCATGGATTGTAAAAGATTTTTTTTTAGCGATCATTGCCTCGAAAATACAAAAAGGATTGAAATCTCAAGACTTCAATCCTTAATTATATTTAATTTTATTGAAACTAGTTACCCTATTTCCTAAATTTGTTCATCCATTTCTAATTGGACTGAACTTTTAGACCCTTTTAACCACATTTTAAACTGTGTAATTAAGAAGAATAAAATAGGAACAACCACTAAAGTTAAAAAGGTAGCTACAAACAATCCGTAAATTACAGTCCAAGCTAAAGGGCCCCAGAAGATTACGTTATCACCACCCATATATATTTTAGGATCGAACTCACTAAAAAGAGAGAAAAAGTCGATATTTAAGCCGATTGCTAACGGAATTAATCCTAAAATGGTAGTAATTGCGGTTAGTAAAACTGGGCGTAAACGCGCTTTACCTGCTTTAACAACACTTTCAAAAAGTAGTTCTTTTGGTAAATAATCTTTATCACCTAAATCTAATTCTTCCTTTTTTCGGTCGATTAATAATTGCGTATAATCTAAGAGGACAACTCCGTTATTTACCACAATTCCGGCGAGTGATATAATTCCCATCATTGTCATCATAATTACAAATGATGATCCTGTAAGTACAATTCCGCCAAATACCCCTATAAAACTCAAGAAGATAGCAATCATAATAATTCCAGGTTTAGAAACTGAGTTGAATTGGAAAATCAAAATAAAGAAAATTAAGGCCAAACCTTTAAAGAACGCTCCACCTAAAAAGGCTTGTTGTTTGTTTTGTTCTTCAATTTGTCCTGTATAATCTATTTTAATGTTTGCAGGTTTTTCAGTGAAGTTTTTCATTTCTTCTCTAATCTGGTTTACAACTGCAGCTGCATCTACATAACCAGGAGCTAATTGCGAATATACAGTAACCACACGTTTTGTATCTCTATGTTTTATAGCGCTAAAACCAGAACTATTGCTTTGTTTCGCTATTGCTGAAACAGGAATAGCTCTTACTTGGCCAGATGCCATATCTCTAAAAGTAATTTTTTGATTAAACAAAGCGCTTTTATTGTATCTAATATCTTCTTTAAAGCGAACATTAATATCGTAATCATCGCCATCTTCTTTATAAACACCTGCTTTTGCGCCAAAAATTGCATTACGCAATTGCTGGCCAACTTGCCCAGTAGAAACACCTAATTCTCCCGCTTTTTTGCGATCTACAATTACCTTCATGGAAGGTTTGTCTTTGTTTACATCGATCTTTAACTCATCAACTCCAGGAACATTTCTAGTGTTTACATAAGCACGCATTTTTTCTGCGGTTGCAATCAATTCTTCATAATTATCACCTTCTAATTCGATGTTAATTGGCGCTCCAGTTGGTGGGCCATTCGCATCTTTTTCTACAGAAATTAAGACTCCAGGATAAATACCTGTTAAAGCTTCTTGTACTTTTTGTCTTAACTCTTCGCTATCTAAACCACGCCTGTATTTGTATTGACGCATAGAAGCTGTTATTTTACCTTTATGAGGCATTTCTGCAGCAGAACCGCCATCTGTTTGCGGATTTCCTGCACCTTCACCTACTTGAGAAACCGAACTTTCTACCATAAAGTTTCGGTCGCCATCCATATACAATTCTTGGTTTAAGATGCCATATACACGTTGTTCAATTTCTTTGGTGATTTTATTGGTTTCGTAAATATCTGTTCCTTGTGGATATTCAATATACACTACAACTTGATTGGGTTTGTTGTCTGGAAAAAACTCAATTTTTGTTCTTTGCTCTCCTACAGACCAACCAAAACCGGCAAAAGCCGCAAATAAAAGTATAAATGTACCAATAGTAATTGCAATAGGTTTCCAGCCTTTTAAAGCTCCTTTCAGGGTTTTTTCGTAAGCATTTTCTAACCAAACTAAAGTGTTACTTTGAAAGTAGTTGGCCGCTTTTCTTAAGAATAATCGGTACACCCAAAGCATAATTGCTGAAAAAATCATAACAGAGCCTAAAGCTCTATATTCGCCACCAAATATTAAAATAAGCAACCCAATTACCCCAATTGTAACAGAAATGATAATTGCGTTTTTTAAAGGCATATCTTTATCTTCTGTGGTCATAAATTGAGAGACCAAAACAGAGTTAAAGAAAATAGCAACCACTAAAGAAGACCCTAAAACTACAGAAAGTGTAATTGGGAAATAAATCATAAATTGTCCAAAAAGACCTGGCCATAAACCTAAAGGAACAAAGGCAGCCACTGTGGTTACTGTAGATATGATAATAGGATACGCAATTTCGCCAATACCTTTTTTAGCGGCTTCGATTCTGGTTAAACCTTCTTCATCCATTAAACGATATACGTTTTCTACGACTACAATTCCATTATCTACGAGCATTCCAAGTCCCATAATTAATCCGAATAGAATCATGGTGTTTAGGGTATACCCCATTGCACCCAAAATCATAAGCGACATAAACATAGACATTGGTATCGCAAAACCCACAAATAATGCATTTTTAAAGCCTAAAAAGAACATTAAAACGGTTACTACTAAAATGATTCCGAAGATGATGTTGTTTACCAAATCATCTACTTGACCAATGGTTTTGTCAGATAAATCGTTGGTAATTGTAACCTCTAAATTTTTTGGAAAATACTCCTCAATAGCTTTGTTTACAATGATTTTAATTTCATCTGCAGCAGCAACCATATTTTTACCTGCCCGTTTTTTTACATCGAGCATGACTACTTGTTTACCATCTTTTCTAGCAAAGGTAGTTTTGTCTTTTTCTCTAAAAGAAACTGTGGCAACATCTTTTAGGTAGATAGAATTCCCTTTTTCCGATTTAATTACAAAATCTTCTAATTCGGATGGTTTTTCTATTTCACCTAAAATTCGGATGGTTCTACGTTGTCCGCTTGCAATTAAATTACCAGCAGAAGAGGTAATATTTCCATTTTGTANAGCACTAACAATATCGTTGAAACTTACTTGCATAGCCATCATTTTATAAATATCTACAGCAATTTCAACTTCTTTGTCTTGGACACCTCTAATGTCTGCTTGTTTTACTTCTGATAAATCTTCGATATCATCTTGTAAATATTCTGCAAACTCTTTTAACTTTTGAAGCGGATAATCTCCAGAAATATTAATATTTAGAAATGGTACTTCTTCAGAAATACTTAAATCAAAAGCATTCGGATCTACTTTTGCGCCATTAAATGTTGGCCAATCTTCACCTGCTTTTTCGGTATCTAATTTGTCTTTTACACGTTGTTTGGCAACTTCAACATCCATATCATCATCAAATTCTACGATAATCATAGAATAATCTTCTTGAGATGTTGAGGTAATTTCTACAACACCACTTAAACCTTTTAATTGGTCTTCAAGTGGGTCTGTAATTAGCTTTTCTATATCTTCGGCCGTATTTCCAGGATATAAAGTACTGATGTAAATTTTGGTTTCTTTAATTTCTGGAAAATCTTCTCTTGGCATACTAAAATATGCAGAAATTCCAAGAACAAGAATCAAGAAAATAGCAACATACATTGTGGTTTTGTTATTAATTGCCCACGATGAAAGCTTAAATTCTTTATCTGTTTTTTTGTTTTTAGTCATTAGTCGTTAGTTTATAGTCTTTAAACATAAGTTGTTAAGACTTGTTGTTATTTTAAATATTTTATTAATCCGTTTATCATTTTTGATAATTCTTCAGCCTGTTCGCGTAGTTTAAGATTTAGATTTTCATCGATATAATTTCTTCTGTAGGCAATTGTTATACAAACAACACATTCTTTTAATGAACCCCTAGAAATTCTTAAAAACCTAGTGAATTGTGCATTTGTATCTCCAGAACCTTCAGCCACATTAAAAGCTATTGATTGCACTGCTCTTATAAATTGAGATGTTAGTCGATATTCTTCATTTTTAGGAAATTTTTCAGTTACATCATAAACATCATCAATAAAAGTCAATGCTTTTTGATACAACTTTAAATCTTCAAAAGAAAATTTCACGGAACTCATAACAATATATCTTTTTACTTACAGTATACTTTGAACTCTAGTCTAATTGCTATCGTCTAAAGTCTAACTACTAATTTTCACTTCTTGATTATCCTTAACACTTCTAGCACCTGCTTTGATCAAAATATCTCCAACTTTTACACCGTTTAAAATTTCAATAATATCTCCTTGTGTTTTTCCTGTTTTTACCACAACTTGTTTCGCTGTTCCTGTATCGCCATTAATATTTTTAACTACATACACATATTGCTCACCCTCTGCATTCTCAGAAATAATACTTTGAGGAATAAGTATAGCTTCTGGACTTGTATAATCGTTTATTTTTAATTTTGCTGTTAAGTTTGGTTTTATGCTTCTATCTTTATTTGGCACACTCACTTCTACTTTAAAAGTTCTATTGGCGGCATTAATAAAATTGCCCGTTTGTCGAACTGTTGTAGCTATTGTTTTGCCTAAAATAGGAAACTCAATGGTTACAGTTTTACCAGGTGTAATGGTGTTAATGTATGTTTCTGGAACATCGGCTTCAATAAACATATTTGCCAAATTTACGATTCTAAAAACCTCAGAACCTGGCCCAGGTGAAACAACTGTTCCTTCATCTTTAATTACATCATCTATAATTCCAGAAAAAGGTGCTCTTATGGTCGATTTATCCAATTGTTTTTTTAGTTGTGCTAAGGCATTTTTTTGTGCTTCGAAATTGGTTTTGGCTTGTAAAAACTGAATTTCAGAACCAATTTTTTCGTCCCATAATCTTTGTTGACGTTCGTAAGTAGTTTTTGCTAATGCAGTTGTAGCCTCTAATTGTGCAACTTGTTGTGCCATTCCTCCATCATCAATTGTGGCTAAGGCTTGCCCTTTCGTAACGTTTTGCCCTTCTTTAACATAAACTCTTTCTAATCTACCTGGCATTTCTGGGTAAATCAAAACATTTTGTTTTGTTTTTACATTTCCTTGTAATTCTAAATAGTGTGTAAAAACATCATTTTTTATGATGATAGCAGTTACTAGAGGCATTCTTTTAAGCGTATCTAATTTTTCAATTTCTACATTTAAAAGTTTTATATTATCAGAAATTTCTTGCATTTTTTTATCCAATTCAGATTTTTTGGTACGAATCTGTTTTAGGTCTTTTGTAGCAATTACTTCTTCTAAAGTTTGTACTTTTTTATCGCCTTCACAAGAAGATAAAATGAATAGTGCTAATACTAGTGAATATATTTTTCTCATTTCTGATTTGGTTATTTAATTGGAATATTTAATGCGTTTTCTAACGTTGCTTTTTTAGCAATGATATTTAACATTGCTTGCACATAAGCGTTTTGTTGTGTGTATAATTGGTTTTGAGCTTGAAGCAAATCGAAACTTGTTGTAATACCTTCGTTGAATTTTATTTGTTGTTTTTTCTCGATTCTTTCAGCAAGATTTAAGTTTTTTTGTGCGGTTTGATAGTTGTCGATACTCAATTCATAATCACTCTTTGCACTTTGCGCGGCTAAACTTAATTTTTGTCTGGTTTCTTCTAAACGGATATCTGCAGTTTCTAAATTTATTTTGGCTTGTGCTGTTCTTGCTTTTCTGCCAAAACTACTAAAAATAGGTACGTTTAAACTCACACCTAATAAAGACGATTGAAACCATCTTTGCTCACCTTTGAAAAATGTAAAATTGTTTGCAAAAGCTTGTGTACCATAATTTACAAAAGCACTTAAACTTGGCAAGTTTTTACTTTTTTCTAGTTGCATCATTAAACGTTTTGTTTCTCTGTCGTTTTCTGCAATTTTAAAATCGATATGATTGTTGATGTTAAAATCTTCGACCAATAAATTAAGATCTGTATTTGCAAGTACAAGAGACTCTAAACTGTCTGTTAAAACAAGATTTGTTTCGATAGGATTGCCAAGAGCGATGTTCAGCATTTTGTATGCAATGCCCTTTATTCTTAAAGAAGCCTTGATGTTATTTTCTATGTTTCCTTTAATAATTTCGAATTGTTCTACATCTTCTTGTTCTGTCAATCCATTTTTATAACCAATTTTTGCACCTTTAAGAATTTCATCATTAACAAGATTGTTTCTTTTTAAGATTTCAATACTTTTTTCAGTAACCAAAATAGTACCATAAGCGTTAATAACAGCTTCTCTTGTCAATAACTCTGTTTTTTCTTTGGCTTGTTCAGAAATCTTTAAAAAGGTTTTTGATGCTTGTAAACCCACTAAGTACGAACCATCAAACAATAATTGCGTTAAGGTAACAGAGGCATTTACGTTTTGTTTTGTACCAAAAATAAATTCTTCGTTTACACCATCGCCATTAATATCGGCAACACTTATCGGTTGTTTTATAAAATTTTGATAATCTACGCTTCCGTTAATTTGTGGCAAGCCTATGGTAGTGGTTTCCCAAACTGTTTCTTTGGCAACTTTAATATCGTTTTGCGCTGCTTTAGCATTATAACTATTCGTTATCGCAAATTTAATGGCTTCATCTAAAGAGAGTTCCATCGTTTTGTCTTGCGCATTTAACGAGATAGAAAGTGCTAAAAAAGAAATGATATATATGTATTTCTTCATTTATATTTGGTTATTAATTAATTGTTGTTTTAGTTTTTTTATTCCTTTTTCTGTGCAAATTCCTCTTAAATGATACTCATAATAATAGTTCATTAAAGTAGTCATCGAATAATTTTTTAAAGGAAACATATCTTTATCTTTAATACCCGTAAGGCCAATAAAATAAATACGAGAAATAAATTCTATATCAATATCATCTCTGTAAACACCTAATTCAATGCCGTATTTTAAGTTTTCAATAACGCAACCCTGCATAATGTCAAACTGTTTTTTTTTGAGTGATATATAGGTTTTTGGGTAGTATTTTTGAAGTTGATATTGAGGTGAAGATTTTTCGTCCTTTAAATGGGTCATTACAAATTGTTTGATATCGAAAAGTTCATCAATGGGGTTTCCTTTTAGGGCACAAATTTTATTAATGCCATCAGAAATAACACAAAAGGTATGGTTGGTTACCGCATCTACCAACTCTGTTTTGTTTTTAAAGTACTTGTAAATTGTTTTCTTAGAAACACCAAGGGCATTGGCAATTTCATCCATAGTTACACTTTTAAACCCAAGGTTTAAAAACAACTCATTCGATTTTTCAATAATCTTTTCTCTCATAATTCGCGACAAAAGTACAACAGGAAACTTTAGAAACAAAAATAGTTTCCAAAGTTTTAATGATTTTTTAACATTTCCATAAAAAAGTAAAAATTCTTTACAGTATTTTTACAAAAAAATAGAGATTTGGACATTTTACATTATCAGCAAGAATTTTTAGAGTTTTTAAAATCAAAGAATTGGGTTCAAGAGCCCAAAAATTTGTACGAGCCCATAGATTATATTTTACAATTAGGAGGCAAACGAATTCGGCCTGTTTTAACACTAATGGCTGCAGATATTTTTGGTGATGATTATCAAAAAGCATTACCAGCAGCTTTAGCTGTAGAGGTTTTTCATAACTTTACTTTAGTGCATGACGATATTATGGACGATGCGCCTTTGCGAAGAGGAAAAGCGACTGTTCATGAAAAATGGGACATTAATACAGGCATTCTTTCTGGTGATGCGATGTTAATTTTAGCCTACAAGTATTTTGAAGATTATGAGCCTGTGGTTTTTCAAAAATTGGCAAAATTGTTTAGCAAAACGGCTTTAGAGGTTTGCGATGGTCAACAATTAGATGTCGATTTTGAAACTAGAGAAGATGTTACTATTGATGAATATATGAATATGATTCGTTTAAAAACATCGGTTTTAGTAGCAGCGGCTTTAAAAATGGGCGCAATTGTTGCAGAAACTAGTGAAGAAAATGCGAACTTAATTTATGACTT
>P_2C_Liq_1_UnCtyDRAFT_1000592_pt1 | contig 15329 bp, 13 predicted proteins | sample Pon2CUnioCityCA_2_FD_10234 | JGI IMG/M metagenome (IMG submission 10234)
AAGATTTAGGTTTTCCTGGATGGATGTGGGGGGTTATTTTCTTTGCTCCACGTGCCTTTGATGCCATTTTAGATCCTATCATGGGTTTTATCTCTGATAATACACGTTCGCGCTGGGGTCGTCGAAGAAAATATGTATTTATAGGTGCCCTATTAATGGGTATATCCTTCATCTTATTGTGGCAGGTCTACCGCGAAAATACATTGACCTACAACTTTACGTATTTCATGCTTTGGTCGTTCGTGTTCTATTTAGGTCTTACCATTTTCGGAGTGCCGTACGTCAGTATGGGCTATGAAATGAGTAATGATTTTCACGAGCGCACGACAGTGATGGCAATCTCGCAATGGATTGGTCAATGGGCTTGGGTCATAGCACCATGGTTTTGGGTTATTATGTACGATCCCGATTGGTTCCCATCTGGAGATGTGGCGACTCGGACCCTGGCAATCTGGGTAGGGGTTGTATTTACGATCTGTGCGATGGTACCTGCGATTTTCATTAAAGGAGAATCCACCTTAGACCGGACCGATTATGAATCCCTGAGCCTTGGAAATATCCTTCGCAGTCTAGGAAGCATTCGCAGAAGTTTCGTTGAGGCATTTGCACTGCCTTCCTTCCGTAAGTTGTGTATCACGACGTTCTTAATCTTTAACGGTTTCAATACCATAGCGAGTTTTACCTTTTTCATCATAAAGAGTCATTTGTTTAACGACGATGCCTCAGCCGTGGGAGTTTGGCCTACACTCTTTGGTAGTGTTGGTGCACTCGTGACGACGTTCTTAGTCATTCCCATTGTAGCTAGAATGTCAAAAAAATTAGGCAAAAAGCGTGCTTTTATCATCTCTCAGAGCATCTCGATCATTGGATACATTATGCTTTGGTTCTTGATGGTTCCAGGGAAACCGTACCTGTTTTTATTCGCACTGCCGTTCCACTCTTTCGGTATCGGTGGTTTGTTTACCATCATGATGTCTATGACGTCAGATGTTTTGGACATTGACGAATTGAAAACCGGAAAGCGTCGTGAAGGTGTGTTCGGTGCCATCTACTGGTGGATGGTGAAGCTTGGCTTTGCTTTTGCCGGAGCATTAAGTGGATTGATTCTCACGCTGGTGAATTACCAAAGTGGTGCAGTGGCGCAACCGGAAGGCGCTGTAGACCAATTAAGAATGGTCTTCTCTGGACTACCTATACTCTGTACGCTGATCGCTATTGCCGTGATGTGGAATTACGGTGTTGATGAAAAATATGCGCGTGAGGTCCGCGCGAAATTGGACCAACGAAACCAATAAATCGATTAATTTTTAAGGACGAAATCATGTCGTTTAGAAAGGAAAAATTCATGTCATTGGCCGGTATTACGGCTGTTGAGCATCCTTTAGAGGAGCTAAAAAGTATTAGTCGAGAGTTGCTAGATGCTGGAATTCATGGCATCTGCTTTAGCGCCTATGACGAAGGCCAGCAGCCCGGTGACCAGCTCACGGAAGCTCAGGTTCGAAGAAAATTGAGCATTCTTAAGCCGCACATCTCGTGGGTACGCACCTTTTCCTGTACCGAGGGTAATGAGTTCATCGCTCAGATTGCACATGAAATGGGTATCAAAACTCTAGTCGGTGCATGGTTAGGGGACGATTTGAGAAAAACGAAGCGGAGATAGCAGGCCTTATCGCTTTGTGTAAGGAAGGTGTAGTCGATGTCGCTGCCGTGGGTAACGAAGTGTTGTACCGTGAAGACCTTGAAGCGCCGGAATTAGTAAAATATATTGAGCGTGTAAAGGCTGAGGTTTCTAGCGTGCCCGTGGGTTATGTAGATGCCTATTATGAATTTACAGATCACCCAGAAGTCAGTGATGTCTGTGATGTTATTCTGGCGAATTGTTACCCGTATTGGGAAGGCTGTGCTTTAGACTATTCGTTAATGTACATGAAACAGATGTACATGGAGGCAAAGATTGCCGGTAAGGGCAAGCCTGTATTAATCACAGAAACCGGTTGGCCGAGCAGTGGTCAAAGTATTGGTGGTGCGCAGGCCTCTTTTGAAAATAGCTTGAAGTATTTCATCAGTGCTCAGCGCTGGTCTGCTGCCGAAGACATTCCGATGTTCTATTTCTCTTCGTTCGATGAAAGTTGGAAGATTGAGAAGGAAGGCGATGTAGGTGCCTCTTGGGGCCTTTGGGACAAAGATGAGCAGCTGAAGTTTTAACTCAGCCAAACGTACTTAGAACTGCACGATTTAGTTGCATCTTTGCAGGATGGAACACAAAAGCGGTTTTGTTAATATCATTGGGAATCCCAACGTTGGGAAAAGCACCCTCATGAACGCTATGGTCGGTGAGCGACTTAGCATCATCACGCCTAAGGCGCAAACGACGCGTCACCGCATCTTCGGAATCCTAAACGAGCCGGAATATCAGATTGTATTTTCAGATACTCCAGGTGTTATTCAGCCTGCGTACAAAATGCAAGAGCACATGATGAAATTCGTGTCAGATGCTTTTGAAGATGCTGATGTTTTCTTGTATTTAGTGGAACCTGGTGATCGTGCATTGAAGGATGAGGGCTTTTTTCAAAAATTGGCCACCACCGCAGTTCCTGTGCTGTTGATTGTCAATAAGATTGATACCACCACACAGGAAGCGCTAGAGGAGGAAGTTGGGTACTGGCAGACCAGTTTGCCAAATGCTGAGATTATTCCCATTAGCGCCCTCGAAGGGGCGAATACGGACTACTTATTGAGCCGACTTAAAGAATTGGTCCCGGTGAGTCCGCCGTATTTTGATAAAGACGCGCTCACGGATAAAACGGAACGCTTTTTTGTTAGTGAGATTATTAGAGAACAAATCCTTCTGAATTACAAGAAAGAAATTCCGTACAGTGTTGAGGTAGATGTTGAGGAATTCAAAGAAGAAGAGGATATTATACGCATGCGATGCATCATTTATGTTGCCCGCGATTCTCAAAAGGGTATTATAATTGGCCACAAGGGAAGTCGATTGAAGGCAGTAGGAATAGGTGCGCGTAAACAGTTGGAAGCATTTTTCGCAAAGAAGGTGCATGTGGAGACCTTTGTTAAGGTGAAAAAGAATTGGCGCGACAACGATTTACAGTTGAAGCGCTTTGGATATAAGAATTAATTATCTTTAATCCTGATTCTAAAATATTTGCTTCGCTTGTTGTTACGATTACTTCCCCTTTTTACCTTCTTTTTTTTCTCCCATTTATTGGCACAAACCCAAGATTCTTTGGTTCTTCAACCGGGTGCGTTAGACGGCAAAGATGCCATTGTTTGGAGCGTTACCCCAGATTCCACCTGGGGATGGAACCAGGAAGCGACCCTAACTGCCTGGACCTATCAGGGGGATCCGTCGTATAAGCGTTTTTATATTGAGTTTGACTATTCGAACATTCCTGCTGGGGCGATCATTGATAGCGCATTTATATTCTATAATAACAACCCTTCAGCACCATCACACGGTGGGTTGCACAGCGGTTCGAATACATTTTGGGTGCGTCGTGTTACATCCTCTTGGGATGAAGATTCCATCACTTGGAATAACGCGCCATCTTCCACCACCACTAACCAAGTGCAGGTGGGAGCTTCAAGTTCCAATACGATGGACTACAAGATAGATGTAAAGAATTTGGTCGAGGACCAGCTGCAATACGGGAATCACGGCTTCTTCATGCGTTTGGTCACTGAAGCAACATGGCGTGCCGTAGTTTGTGCTTCGAGCAATGCTGCAGATTCGACCAATCATCCGGCCATAAAAATTTACTACACCGAATGTAACCCTCCCGTTGCAGCTTATACCTACAACGCTACGGGGAATACGGTAGATTTTATTCCACTGTTCAACGCCCCAACTGGGGTGAGCCATCTATGGGATTTTGGCAACGGTAATTTCTCCATAGCGGATACCCCGACCTACACCTTTCCCTCAGGGGGTGTACATACGGTTTGTCATACGGTTACAACTTCTTGTAGCGCCGATACCGCTTGTCAACAGGTCGTGCTTTGTTCTCCACCTACAGCATCCTATACACACTCCGTAGATTCGAACCAGGTATGGACTTTTGTGCCTCAGGATACCACCGCTAGTTCCTATTGGTGGGATTTTGGTGACGGTACGTTTTCAAACAACATGATAGCCACACATTCATATTCGGTCGCAGGACTGTATCCCGTTTGCTTGTCCATCACTAATACTTGTGGCGTGGATACTATCTGTTTGATCTTTGAAGTAGCCATGGTAGGTATGGAAGAGCAGTGGAACCCAGAATTGACTGTTTACCCCAATCCGGTCAATAGCATTTTACATATTGAAAATGCAGGCGAAGATCCCTTACTATACTACGAGATATATGATATGAGAGGAGTTTTGGTCCAATTTGGTTCGAGTCCAACCACTCCTGTAAACCTCGAAAAGCTATCTTCAGGCACCTACCTTCTGAAAATAATTCAGAGGAATGGTACTTCTATAGTGCGTATTGTTAAGAGTTAACGACCTTTGCGCCAAGATTGAAATCGACTTATGAGTAACATCGTTGCCATTGTGGGACGCCCAAATGTTGGGAAAAGCACACTATTTAACCGTCTAATCCAACGCCGTGATGCTATCGTTGATAGTGTTGCCGGTGTCACACGTGATCGCCATTACGGCAAGAGCGATTGGAATGGAAAGGAATTTTCTGTCATTGATACTGGCGGTTATATCGAAGGCTCGGAAGATATTTTCGAAGCTGAAATTCGCCGTCAGGTAGAATTGGCGCTAGAAGAATCCACTGTGGTCCTCTTCGTTTTAGATCTGCAAGCAGGATTAACGGAATTTGATAAAATCATTTCTGAATTGCTGCGCAAGACCGAAAAGCCAGTGGTATACTGTGTGAATAAAGTGGATAATAGCATGCTTGAATTAGATGCTACGGAATTCTACGGCCTAGGTATTGAGAAATACCACACTATAAGTGCAGTAAACGGGAGTGGAACGGGTGATCTACTCGATGAATTGGTTTCCTACATGGATGAAAATCCAGTAGATGACTACGATGATCTGCCTAAAATGGCTATTGTCGGACGTCCAAATGCAGGTAAGTCATCCATAGTGAATGCGTTGTTTGATGAGGAGCGCAACATCGTTACGGAAGTTGCAGGTACGACTAGAGATACGGTAAACACCCGCTTTAACAAGTTTGGTTTTGATTTCATGTTGCTGGACACTGCCGGTCTTCGTAAGAAGGGTAAGGTGCATGAAAACTTAGAATTCTACTCTAACATGCGGTCTGTACGTGCCATCGAACATGCAGATGTATGTATGATGATCGTAGATGCAACCCGTGGATTTGAAGCACAAGACCTCTCCATCGTTTCCTTAGTAGAAAAGAATAAAAAGGGTTTAGTTGTTGTTGTAAATAAGTGGGATTTAGTAGAAAAATCGACCAATACTATTCGCGATGCAGAAGCCCATATTCGCAAGAAATTAGAGCCATTCACTGATTTCCCGATCATCTTTACAAGTGCACTCACAAAGCAACGTGTCTTAAAGGCATTTGAAGAAGGGGTCAAGGTATACGAGCGTAGAAAGCAGAAGATATCCACCAGCAAGCTGAATGACACCATGCTGGATATTATTAAAGGATTTCCGCCACCAGCCGTTAAAGGGAAATATGTCAAAATTAAATTCTGTACGCAGTTGCCGACAAGGACGCCTCAGTTTGCCTTTTTTGCCAATCTACCACAATATGTGAAAGAGCCCTACAAACGCTTCTTAGAAAATAAGATGCGTAAGGAGTTTGATTTCCACGGTGCCCCAATCGAAATATTTTTCCGTCAGAAATAATTACAATTGATAGGTAATGACTGCATTGCCTTGTGCGATGACTAGAACGGGTGGACCGGTCGTGGTCAAGCGTCCGGCTTTTGCGTTCGATCCATCGAATTGTGTAATGTTCGAAACGGGCTCGTTGAGTAGGGTAACGTGAATAGTATTGTCGTCGCACATAATAATGCCCGTACCTCCAGGATAGGCTGCTACAGACATGATGTTTCTTTGATCAATGGCTAGGTTGTATGTTCTGTTTGCGCTTTGTACGGTGATAGCTTCGTTGGACCAATAAATACGGCCATAGCTTTGTTGTTCTAAGCCTATTAAATCGTTGAGATCGTGCTCTAAAATCTCGACTGTTCCATCCCACCGTTGTTCTTGAAGCTCGCCTTCTTCGCCTACGCGAATAATACTAGGTAAAGTGCCTGGAGAAAATACCCAGGGCTTTGTTGTTGCGGGAAGTGCATTGGTTTTAATTCTGCTTTCTCCACGTCTGTTTAAAATGAACGCCTGTTCTAGCGTTGAGGTAATGATGTAATCTTTCCCGCCGCGTTGGTATAAAAATGGACGTTGCGTGAGGGGTCCATTGGACGCGTCGGTTTTCCAGCCCTCCACCCGTTTACCATCACTAGTAAAGTTGTACAACCGATCACCACAAGGGACAAGGAACCTGTAGTTTCTATTCTTATCGTAATCCACTACCGTAAGGCCTAAAGTCGTCGTCGAAGGGAGTTCGATGGGGAAGGCTTCCACATTTCTTCCCAATAGATCAATGCAATGGAGTTGGTTGGAAGTGGTAAAGACCAATTGGTATTTATCATTTTTGAATAAATCTACTTGCTGGATTGGACCCACAACCGCCTCACCTAATTTCTTCGACCACTGTACTTCACCGGCTTCGTTCAGCCAATACAGTGTATTAGTCTCGTCTTGTACGACCACATTATTCACTCCGGATCGATGATTTTTAACGAGAAATGGCCCGGAAATGACAGGAGCTTCTAATGATATAGACCACAGATAGGAGCTGCTTACGGCCTGCTCTTTTTGACTTTGAATCGAGAGTGAACCGAACGCGAGAGCCTCTTTTACTTCTACAGAACCCACTAACAGAGCATTATTAAAGTTTCCTGGCCATTGTTCGCTAGGGCAAAATGCGGTTTCTGTGAATCCTTTTAAACTAGTGGCGAAAGTAAGGTGGTCCGCTTTGTTTAGCGCTTCAGAGAGCGGATCAAAAGCTTCCATAGCATCCCAAGTTTTACCTAAGCCAATCTCACTCATATAGACCTCAAGGATTTTTGCATTTGGTGCAATAGCTAAGACCTCATCATTGATGGTCCATGACGGGGTTCCTAGATCAGAAAAGAACCAGCCGTAGAGGGCGCTGAATAAAAATTTATGCTGCTCTTTTAATGTGCCACTCGTGCGTGCGTCCACAGTAGCGGTAGTTGAAGACAGTTCTGTGAGTAGCGCGCCTACTTCCTTTGAACCACCTGTTTTAAGTGGTAATAAGCAAATGGTAGCATCGCCATAGCCAACTCTAATAAAGTCACCGGTTAAATTTGTCGTGCTGAAAAGGATGGGGTCCACATTTGCTTCAGTTGTGATGCGTTGTGCGGGTTTAAGTCTCTGTTTTTGAGCTCTATAGCTGTTAAATGAGCGCAGCCAGACATCCATTCTATCCGTTTTCATACCCAGCGCATAAGTGGATGAGGAAGCGACAAAAGCACTAAGTGTCGCGGATCTCACACTTCCCGTAAATGTGTTGAGGAAGACTTGGGCACTATCTGGACAGAGCGAAACAGAAGTTCCGATGAGTTTATTCTTTCGTAAAGCAAGATCAATCTCACTCCAGGCCGCAATGTGGGTCATCCAACTCCAATCCTGTTTAAAGAACTGGCTCCCGAGGGCTTCTATTTCTTTGTGCTGAATGAACAGATTCATGACATCTGCTTTTGATGCACTGTTCCATAGCGAAGTGAATTGGGCATCTTTCGCTAGACTGAATCCATTGGCACGCTGGTTTAACAAGTCTTGTAGAAGTGCCGATTTTTTGCTGATGGTCCACGTAGAACCGACTTTGAACCCATACAAGCTGTCAATGGAATAAATGGTCTCATTTTCGGTCATTGAGCCGCCCTGGCCCAGCGTATCTTTAAAGGTCCAGATCCAATCAAATTTATCCGCACCGGAGGCAACCAAAGCACCGTCCAAGGTCCATTGCTGTATTTATTTAGCGCAGCGACATCAATAGCTTGCACGTAGGGTAGGGCAATAGAATCAGAAAAGGCAGTGAATTTTTCAGCGTCATTAACACGTACAATAAGCGGCGCATCCACGGGCAACATTGCAGGAGCGGAAACGGGCGCGGCATCCTTACCACATTGCGTGAAGGCGATTGCTACAAGAAGTAAAGCACTGAGTTTGACCAATTTCATTTGCGGCGAATTTATACCTAAAGCTACGCTGCCGTTGGCACTACTTTAGGGTGTAAATCCTACAGTTTTTCACAAATCGAAGAGGTTCAATTGGCTCGGTAGAAGTTGGAAGCTTTTGCGGTGGTGTTCCGTGGCTCCGTGGCTCTTAATACCTTCTCGATGTGCTTTCGTTGGGTAGCCGGCGTTGCGCTCCCAGCCGTAGTGCGGATGGGCAAGTGCCAGTTCGCGCATAACATCGTCGCGGTAGGTTTTTGCAAGGACCGAAGCGGCTGCAATATTCTGGTAGGTAGCGTCTCCTTTGACTTGGCAGTGGTGAGGGATGTTTTGATAAGGATGAAATCGGTTCCCATCGACGGCGATAAAGTGGGGTTGGGGGTCCAATTGTGCAATACTCCTATGCATCGCTTCAATACTTGCGTTCAAGATGTTCATCGAATCTATCTCCTCCGGACTAACGTGGGCAACTGCCCAGGCAACCGCTTCCTTTTCTATGATGGGTCGAAGCAGGTTGCGTTGTTTTTCTGTCAACTGTTTAGAGTCGTTGAGCAGGTCATTTTTAAAATCGGGAGGTAAGATTACTGCAGCAGCCGTTACTGGCCCAGCAAGACAGCCACGACCCGCTTCATCCGTTCCGGCTTCAATGATGGCTTTAAGTGAATGCTGACGTTTCATTCGTGCAATGCTTCGATGAATGCAGCGGCACTCTGTTCCCAATTAAAAAAGTCACCTCGCTGCAGCGCTCGCTCGCGCCAGGTCGAATTTTCTGTAGTGATTTGTTGCAACGCGGCGCTCCACGCCTCCACATCATAAGTAGAAACGAGCAATCCTGCAGTACCCACCACTTCAGTCAACGCACTGTTTTTTGAAGCGATGACAGCCGTTCCACACTGCATGGCTTCGACTAATGGAATGCCAAACCCTTCCATGGCACTGGGCATGCAATAGGCAGTGGATCCACCGTAAAGCGCTTCAAGCGCCGGTCCTGAAAGTCTGCCCAACCAATCGATCCGGTCTGCATGTTTCAAAGAATTCCGAACGGCCTCGAAGGCAGGGTCTTTAAAGTGTGCGGCACCTGCAATTTTTAAGCGGTGAGTGGCAGTGGGGTGTTTCGCGACCCAATGATCGAATGCCAGCAAAAGTGTGCGAAGATTTTTTCTAGGAGTAAGTGCGCCTACTGCACAGAAATAGGGAACTTCGGTTTCCATTTGGCCCGGTTTCATTTGCTGTTGTGGCGCATTATACGTCAGTGCAATTTTTTCGGGAGGTATACCATAGGTGTTCGCGATGTCCTCAGCGCTCCATTGGCTAACGGTAAAGATTTGTTGTGCTTGAGCAGCACCCTTTCGAATCTGTTTTCGGTAATAGGTGGCTACATTTTTTGGAACCCATTCTGGGTGGTGTTCAAAATTTAGATCGTGAATGGTGAGCCATTGTGGTATTGTGGTTTTTGCAGGAAGTCCATCCGGCGACCAATACAAATCGATACGAAGCTTCTTCAATGCGCGAGGCACGGAAAAGTCATTCCACAGAGTCCAGAGCAAAGGGTGACGCGCCTGCGGAGCAACAACATGGAAGTGAACATTTGGGAAGTCTAAAGAGAATTGGTCCGTAGCAATGCCACGGTCGAGCAGCAAATGAAATTCATGCTGAGGAAAAGTGGGAATGATTTGCTCAAGCATGCGCAGGGTATAAATCCCTGTGCCTTCGAGTTTGTTTGGCAACAGCCATCGAGCATTAACCGCAATTTTCATAGTTTCAAATGTACAAAAGCAGCGACTTGCACGTTACTAAAGCGGTATATTCGCCGACAATTCCTTGTTGAGGACAAAACCATGGCCAATCGATTGTTGGATTTTCTTAAAGAACCCACCACTGCTTCCATAGCGAAGGGCAGCTTCATTGTGCTTTTCTTTAAGGTTGTTGGCGCATTAGGAGGCTACGTATTACTCTTCAGCTTGAGCGCTACAGGCGGTGAACGCGAGGTCGGGGTCTATGAAGTGGCTTTTACGTTGATTCTTATCGGCTCAACCATTGGACGTTGGGGGCTCGATACCCTATTGGTTAAAGCGCTCGGTCAGCAGCAGATGGAAGAAGCACCGTCAAGGCCGTTGTATTTAAAATTATTCACCCGTGTTTTAGGGGTTTCCGTACTTATTTCTGCTGCAACCTTTATTCTTGCCGCAACCTTTACCGATCTATTTTTCGATCAAACCCCTACCGCAGTGCTGACCACCGCATCTATCGCGATTGTTCCCTTTACCTTAATGTTGTTCAATGCTGAAGCGTACCGCGGATTGCACAAGCCTTTACTTTTTTCCTTGAATCAACACGGGACAGTGTATTTAGTGATTGCCTTGCTTCTGCTTATTGCACCCTGGTCCGATTGGAGTGGTGGTGCTATGGGAAGTGCCCAATTGGCCCTTATTGCACTGGTGGCTTTGAGCACGCTCTTCTTTTTATTGTCTTTCCAGCATATTCTGCGTCTGTGTAGTCCAGAGGCACCCGTCCCTAAGGCCTATTTGGGCGGATTATTCGCCTCGGCAACGCCCATGCTGATCTCCTCCGCGCTTTTTTTGGTCATGAGTTGGTCGGATACACTAATGCTGAGCTATTACCTCCCTGAAGAATCCGTAGGAGTGTACAGAATTGCGTTTAAGATTACAACGTTAATCACTTTTGCCCAATTCGCGCTGAACACCGTAGTAACACCCATGATTGCGGGGCTTCATTCTGGCGGATCAGGAATGGGCCATCTCGCTAAAAGGGTAGCAACCTTGAACCTGTACACCGCAGGCCCGATCTTTTTATTGATTGTTCTTCTCGGTCCTTTTTTGATCGGGTTGTTTGGGGTCGAATCAGCGGATAAAGCGTATCCATGGCTGCTCATTTTAGCTTTGGGCCAATTAGCCAATGCTTTCGCCGGTCCCGTTCTTAACGTATTGAACATGACCGGTTATGAGAAGAGCGCACGCAATACTATGCTCGTGATGGCAACTGCAAATGTTGCAATGAATGCACTTTTGATACCGCTTCTAGGGCCTTTGGGTGCTGCAATTGCGACGGCCTCCACCATGATCGGTTGGAATCTTTGGGCCGGTATCCTTGTTTACAAATACCACGGCTTAATTACCGTGCCGTTTTTGGCTAAAAAGAATGCGGTATGATGAAATCAAAGGCGAATCTTTTTCTTATCGGCGCAGCGAAATCCGGAACCACTGCACTGGCCGCGACTCTAGGACAGCATCCTGCAATTGCACCGCTGCCCATCAAAGAGCCCGGTCATTTTAGTACGGATCTTCGTACCCCCGTTTTTTCCTCACGCTACAACCGACTCCTGCAATGGGATGAAGCGGCGTATTTTAAAAAATCACCCCTCGAAGAACGTCATATTGGGTTTGTAGAAAGCGAATTGAATTATCAAAAATTGGTCAATCAAGCCCTTACGTCAAACCCCGATTCGAAGTATGTTTTAGATGCCAGCACAGCCTATCTATACAGCGCTAACGCCCCGGCTCAACTTCGTCATTATGCTCCGGATGCGAAAATTGTGTTGCTTTTACGCAATCCCATCGACCGCGCCTACAGCCATTACACGATGGCCTTAAAATATGGGATGGAGCAGGAGGGACCGTTGCAGGCATTCAAACGTGAGGCAGCATTGCACTCGGCGCATTGGGGACAGGACGAATGTTATTTGGAATTGGGCCACTACGCAAAACAGTTGCAGCGCTGGTTGGAATGTTTCCCGCTGGACCAATTGCACATTATCTGGTACGACGACTTTACCGCAAATCCGCAAAAGGCGATGGACGGGCTCATGAAATACCTGGACTTGCCTACTTTTGTACTCCAGCAAACGGACCAATTAAATGTGGGCGCCGTTCCGAAATACGCCACCCTGAACAAATGGGCCATGCGAACTTTAGGTCCACTGCGCGAAAAACTACCAAAGTCGCTAGTGCATTGGCTCAAGAAGAAAACACAGGTAGCCGCCCCGGAATTGGACCCCGAAACACGAAGCTTTTTAGCAGAAGCTTTTACTGAACAAATAGAACAATTAGCTGCCTTAACCGGCAAAGATTTAAATCATTGGAAATAGAAAATTATGGAATACAGTAGTGCAAATTTGATTGCGTTTTTCTACAAAAACCGAAAGCCACTTTTAGGCATCCCATTCCTTGCAATGGTGGTCGCAGTTGCCTTCAGCGGACCAAAGTTCATTAAACCTCTTTTTGAATCTCAGGTTATCCTTTTCCCATCTACCACCAATTCGGTATCAAAGGCCCTTCTGCCGCAGTCGAACGGATACGGTGATGAAGATATTTTTGAATACGGTGACGAGCAGCAGGCCGAGCAACTCCTGCAAATTCTGAACTCGGGTGAAATTAGAGACTCTGTCATTCAAAAGTTCGACCTCATGGCGCATTATGAGATTGATGAAGACACAAAATACCGTAGAACGAAACTTTTCAAGGAATACGCAAGCAAAATTGAATTTGCCCGTACCCAATTCATGTCGGTTGAAATCAATGTCATGGACACGGATCCTCAAATTGCCGCCGACATTGCGAATTACATCTCGTTCCTAGTAGACAAGACCAAACGCAGAGTTTCTAAAAGCCGCGCGGAAATGGGCTTAGAAATTGTCAAAAACGAATACCACAGCTTGCAGGGTGAAATCCAGAAGATGGAAGGTAAAATCACCGAACTCCGCTACAAAGGGGTGCACGATTACGAAAGTCAAAGTGCCGTTTTCAATGAGCAATACGCCATTGCATTGGCTGCTGGTGCGCCTTTGTCTCGTGTAAAAGCTCTGGAAAGTCGTCTGGATACATTGGCAAAATACGGTGGGAAGTATGTTGCGATACGCGATGAATTGCAGCTGTTGAAAGAAGAGGAAGTAAAACTTAAAACTAAGTTTGATCAAGCGAAGGTGGATGTCAATCAAAACCTTCCTGCAACCTTCAAGGTAGATTCAGCATTTCCTGCCGAACGTAAGACCTATCCAAAACGTAGTATTCTTATTCTCGCGGTAGGTTTCGCTACTTTCATTATGGTCGCATTCCTGTTGCTCGTTCGCGGGACATTGCAGGAATTAAAGAAGCAGGCCTAGTATTGTGCTAGATTCACTGCAGACCACTAAAAGGGCCAATTATTGGCTCATTGGGATCACTCTGCTGCTCGTCGCGCTAGGAGTGATGTTCGAACAGTGGTATGCTTTCCTCATTCCGCCCGCATTATTTGTGGTGTGGCTCACCTTGTACCGATTAGATTGGGCCATGTGGTTCGTTGTTCTCGCAACGCCCTTATCCGTAACGCTCGAAGATCTTACGGGCGGTTCGGGGTTGTCCGTGCCAACAGAACCTTTGTTGGTGCTGATCACTTTCATCACCCTGGTTAAGATGTTCTTCTTTTCAGAGTATGATAAACGCATACTTCGTCACCCCATCAGCATAGCGATTTACTTTTATTTGGCTTGGATGGGGTTAACATCAATCACTTCGGAATTGCCCCTAGTCTCTCTAAAACAATGGGTTTCTCGCATTTGGTTTATTGTTCCTTATTACTTCGTCCTAGCGCATCTATTCTTAAAGAACGACCGCAACAAAGAAATCTTTCTTTGGTTGTTTCTCGTTCCGTTGGTTGCCGCAACCATCTACACCTTATTCGTACACAGTCAGTATGGATTTACCAAAAAAACCTCTACATGGGTCATGTTTCCCTTGTTTAAAGAGCACACTTCTTACGGTGCCGTTCTCGCTATGTTCTACCCAGCGGCACTCTTTCTTGCTTTTCGTAAAAGCTCGTGGGGTATAAACGCAGTAGCCATACTTTTGCTAGTGATTTTAACGATTGCCATTGTCTTGAGTTACACCCGTGCCGCTTGGTTATCCTTAGTTGGGGCCGGTTTGGTATATATGGTATACGTGTTGAAATTGTCCCGTACCCAAGTTTGGTCGCTGACTTTTCTAGCACTTCTAATCGCAGGGCTGAACTACTCCTACATCGCATCGAAGTTTGAGCGCAACAGAACCGATTCCTCAGATAACCTAAATGAGCACGTAGCCTCAGTAACTAACGTAAGTACGGATGCCTCCAACCTCGAGCGCATTAACCGTTGGAATTCAGCCATACGTATGTTTAAAGACCGTCCTATGCTTGGCCACGGTCCAGGAACCTATATGTTCTTATACGCCCCGTATCAAAAGCCCTCTGAAAAGACCATTATTTCAACCAATGCAGGCAACCGCGGTAACGCGCACAGCGAATACTTAGGCCCAATGGCAGAGAGTGGTATTTTTGGTCTGCTGACGCTTTTATATATCATCTATCAAGTAGTTCTTAATGCTGTCGTTTCTTACCGCCGTTTGCCTACAATTCGACATCAGGGATTATTGCGCGTCGCTTTTTTAGGTTTAATCACTTATTATCTTCACGGGTTTTTGAACAATTTCTTAGATATGGACAAGGCAAGTGCACCGTTTTGGGGATTTACCGCAATCATTGCCGTATTGTCCATTCGGTCAAAATCGAAGGCAAATACATCGACTTAACACTATCTTAACATTAGTGTTTTCGGGCTTTTTCAAACGTTCGTAACCTGCTTTAATTCATCCGGCTGAATTGCGGATATCTCAATCGAGACATCGAAAACTTAAACAAACACGATTTTTTTAGCTTCTTACTTGCAAATAAGCAGTAGAAGCCTCAATTTTAGGATTGCTTAACATACGTTTAACAGAAAAACAGGTACAATGAAAAACAAATTGTCACTGTGGTCAGTACTACTATTTGTACTCACAGCAAACTTTGCCATCGCGCAGTCGGTTTCTGGGGTAGTTAGTGATGCTGGTTCAGGAGAGCCACTACCAGGGGTAGCGGTTTCAGAAAAAGGTACTAATAATGCTACCTTAACAGACTTCGACGGTAAGTTTACCATCAAGGCTGCGAATGGCGCAACTTTAGTATTCTCAACTATGGGGATGGAAACAAAAGAAGTGGTTGCTTCTTCAGATTTCCTCCAAGTTTCATTAGAGGCTGCATCAAGCCAACTCGATGAAGTAGTA
>P_2C_Liq_1_UnCtyDRAFT_1000593_pt1 | contig 15316 bp, 12 predicted proteins | sample Pon2CUnioCityCA_2_FD_10234 | JGI IMG/M metagenome (IMG submission 10234)
GACGACCACACCATCAAGTTTTACTTTGCCGAGGGCATCTCGCGGCGCTCGCTGATTGACCAAGTGGGGTTTGTGCCTGCGTGGTCCAAAAAATGGTATGAAGAGAGCGGCGCGCGGCTGGACGAGAGCCGCCTTGAAGTCTCTCCTGGCTCGGGGCCTTATGTGATCGACCGTGTCGATGTGAACCGCTCGGTGATCTATAAGCGCAACCCCGACTATTGGGGCAATGATCTGCCGATCAATAAGGGCCGGCACAACTTTGACAGCATTCGTATCGAGTATTTTGCCGATGCGACGGCGGCTTTTGAGGCATTTAAGGCGGGGTCTGTGACCTATCGCAGCGAGAGCGACCCGAAGCGCTGGGCTACGTCATATGACTTTCCTGCGGTGAATGATGCTTTTGTGAAGCTGGAAGAAATCCCTGACGGGATGCCGCCAGCCAATACGGGCATTATCATGAACCTTGATCGTGAAGTTCTCAAAGACCGCCGCGTGCGCGACGCTGTGGCGCTTGGCTTTAACTTTGAGTGGACAAACGCCTCGCTGCTTTACGGGCTGCAACGCCAGCAGCAGTCTTTCAGCACGGGCACGAAATATGAGGCCAAGGGCGCACCAGAGGGCGCGGAGCTTGCGCTTTTGCAGGGGCTTGCGGCGCAGCCTGACCCCGAGGTTCTGACCGGTGCGCCGCGTATGCCGCACACCTCGCAGAAAGAGCGCCTGAATGATCGCCGCAATCTGCGCGCGGCGATGAAGCTTCTGGACGCGGCGGGCTGGGCTGTGGGCGATGATGGCAAGCGGCGTAATGCGGACGGTGCGCTTTTGAGCCTGAACCTTTTGTTCAACTCGTCTGACACGCCGACCAACAAGGCCTTGGCGGAGAATTTTGTCAGTAATCTGCAAGTGATGGGGATTGATGCGACTTTTGAAGTGGTTGACCCGTCGCAATATACCTCGCGCGAGCGCGACCATGATTATGATCTGGTGCTGGATGGCTATCCTGCGCTGTTTGGTGTGGGCACAGGGCTTCAGCAGCGCTTTGGCTCGGAGGCGGCGAAGCTTTTGTTTAACCCCGCCTCGCTTGCCAGTCCTGTTGTGGACGAGATCATCGAGAAGGCGCTTTTGAGCGAGACGCAAGAGGAAGAAGACATGATGCTGCGCGCGCTGGACCGTGTGCTGCGGCACGAGTTTTTCCTGATCCCGACGGGGTATGTCGCCGATCACTGGGTCGCGTATTGGGACCAATACGGGCGGCCAGAAACGATCCCGCCGTTTGCTTTGGGCACGCTTGATTTCTGGTGGTATGACGCCGACAAGGGCGCCAAGCTGAAAGAGCAGGGGGCGCTGAGGTAACCTTATGGGTGCTTATGTCCTGCGGCGCTTGCTGCTGATTATTCCAACGCTGTTTGGCATTATGCTGATCAACTTTGCGCTCACCCAGTTTGTTCCGGGGGGGCCTGTGGAGCAGGCGATTGCGCGCGCACAGGGCGAGGGCAATGTCTTTGGCAGCTTTGCGGGGCAGGACGGCTCGGAAAGCACGCTGGGCACGGGCGCGAGCGAATATGTCGGGGCGCGGGGCTTGCCGCCCGAGTTTATCGCCGAGCTTGAGCGCGAGTTCGGCTTTGACAAGCCGCCTCTGGAGCGGTTTTTCCTGATGCTTGGCAATTATATGCGGTTTGATTTTGGCGAGAGTTATTTCCGCTCGGCGACTGTGATCGAGCTGATCAAGGAGAAGCTGCCTGTGTCGATCACGCTTGGGCTTTGGTCGACTTTGATTGCATATATGATCTCGATCCCGCTCGGTATCCGCAAGGCTGTGAAGGACGGGACGCCCTTTGACACTTGGACAAGTGGCGCGATTATTGCGGGCTATGCGATCCCCGGATTTTTGTTTGCGATCCTTTTGCTGACGCTGTTTGCGGGCGGCTCTTATTGGCAGATTTTCCCGCTGCGTGGGCTGACCAGCGACGACTTTGAGAGCTTAAGCGCTTGGGGCAAGGTCAAGGATTATGCGTGGCACATTACGCTGCCTGTGCTGGCTTCTAGCATCGCGGGCTTTGCGACGCTGACGCTTCTCACGAAGAACAGCTTTCTGGACGAGATGAAAAAGCAATATGTGATGACCGCGCGGGCCAAGGGGCTCAGCGAGCGGGCGGTGCTTTATGGGCACGTGTTTCGCAATGCCATGCTGATCGTCATTGCGGGGTTTCCTGCGGTGTTTATCGGGGTGTTTTTTGGCGCGTCGCTGATCATTGAGACGATCTTTTCGCTGGATGGTCTCGGGCGGCTTGGTTTTGAGGCGGCTGTGGCGCGGGATTATCCTATCGTCTTTGGGACGCTGTTTATCTTCGGGCTGATCAGCCTTGTGGTCGGGATCATCTCGGACCTCATGTATGTGCTTGTTGATCCGCGGATCGACTTTGAACGGAGGGAGGGATAATGGCTCTTTCGCCGATCAATGCGCGCCGTTGGCGTAATTTCAAGGCCAACCGCCGCGCGCTTTGGAGCCTTTGGGTCTTTTCGGTTCTGTTTGTGATGAGCTTGTTTGCCGAGTTTCTGGCCTATGACAAACCCATTCTGGTGAACTATCGCGGCCAATATTATGCGCCGATCTGGAACTTTTATCCAGAGACGGAGTTTGGCGGGGATTTTCAGACCGAGGCGGTGTATCGCGACCCTGAGGTGCGCTGTCTGATCGCCTCGGGCGGGCTGGAAGACTGCTTTGACGACCCTGACGGCATCCTTGAAGAGATTGCTGCGGGCACATTTGCCGTCGAGGGCTTTGAGAAGGGCTGGGCGCTTTGGCCGCTTATCCCTTATTCGTTTGATACGGCTGTCGAGCGCCCCGGGGCTGCGCCTTTGCCGCCCAATGGCGAGAACTGGCTTGGCACCGACGCAACCAAGCGCGATGTGATGGCGCGGGTCATTCACGGCTTCCGCCTCTCGATCCTGTTTACCCTGATTGTGACGGGTCTGGCCTCGATCATCGGGGTCGCGGCGGGGGCTGTGCAGGGGTATTTTGGCGGCTGGATTGACCTTGTTTTTCAGCGGATCATCGAAATCTGGACCTCAACGCCGCAGCTCTATGTGATCATCATTATGTTTGCCATTCTGGGGCGCTCGTTCTGGCTATTGGTGTTTCTGATGGTGCTGTTTGGCTGGATGTCGCTTGTGGGCGTTGTGCGGGCTGAGTTCTTGCGGGCGCGCAACCTTGAGTATGTGCGCGCCGCAAAGGCGCTGGGTGTGGGCAACACAACGATCATGTTTCGTCATATGCTGCCCAATGCGATGGTCGCGACGCTGACCATGCTGCCGTTTATTGTGACGGGGACGATCTCGTCCTTGGCGGCGCTGGATTATCTCGGCTTTGGCCTGCCCTCGAGTGCGCCGAGCCTTGGCGAGCTGACGCTTCAGGCAAAGCAGAACCTTGAGGCGCCATGGCTGGCCTTTACCGCGTTTTTCACTTTTGCCGTCATGCTGTCGCTGCTGGTTTTCATCTTTGAAGGCGTGCGCGACGCGTTTGACCCGAGAAAGACTTTCCGATGAGTTTGCTAAACGTCAAGGGCCTCACAGTGACCTTCCGCCAAGACGGCAAGGCCAATCAGGCTGTCAAAGGGGTGAGCTTTTCTGTCGGGCGCGGGGAGACTGTTGCGCTTGTGGGGGAGAGCGGCTCTGGCAAGTCTGTGAGCGCTTTGAGCACGGTGGCTTTGCTTGGCGAGAGCGCCGAAGTGGGCGGCTCTGTCACCTACGACGGGCAGGAAATGATCGGAGCGAAAGACAGGCTTTTGCGGCAAGTGCGCGGCAACGATATCAGCTTTATCTTTCAGGAGCCGATGACCTCGCTCAACCCCTTGCACACGATTGAAAAGCAGCTTGGCGAGAGCCTTGAGCTGCATCAGGGCCTCACGCGGACAACGGCGCGGGCGCGTATTCTGGAGCTTTTGGAAAAGGTCGGCATTCGGGATGCGGCACGCCGCCTCAGCGCCTACCCTCACGAGCTAAGCGGCGGTCAGCGGCAGCGCGTGATGATTGCTATGGCGCTGGCGAACAAGCCTGACATTCTGATTGCCGATGAGCCGACCACGGCGCTGGATGTGACCATTCAGGCGCAGATCCTTGAGCTTCTCAACGAGCTGAAGGAAAGCGAGAACATGGGGCTTTTGTTTATCACCCATGATCTGGGGGTTGTGCAGCGCTTTGCCGACACCGTCTGTGTCATGAAGGACGGTGAGATTGTCGAGCAGGGGCCGGCCAAGGCCGTGTTTGATGCACCTCAGCATGAGTATACCAAAAAGCTTCTGGCGGCGCGGGCTGTGGGCGTTCCGGCGCCTGTGCCCTCGGGCGCAAGAGAGATTGTGGCGGCCGATAAGCTCCGGGTCTGGTTTCCGATCAAGTCGGGGTTGATGAAGCGCACCACAGGCCATGTGAAGGCCGTAAACGAGGCGAGCCTGTCTGTGCGTGCGGGCGAGACGCTGGGCATTGTCGGCGAGAGCGGGTCTGGCAAGACCACGCTGGCGCTGGCGATCATGCGGCTGATCGGCTCGGAGGGCGGGATCACCTATCAGGGCGAGGATGTGCGCCGCTGGAGCACCAAGAAACTGCGCCACTTGCGCCGCGAGATGCAGATTGTGTTTCAGGACCCGTTTGGCTCGCTCAGCCCACGGATGAGCTGTGCCGAGATCATTGCCGAGGGGCTTGGCGTGCATGGCAAGCCTGAGGGCAAGAGCGCGCGTGAGCTTGTCTCTGAGGTGATGGAAGAGGTCGGACTCGACCCTGCCACGATGGACCGCTATCCGCATGAATTCTCTGGCGGGCAGCGCCAGCGGATCGCGATTGCGCGGGCAATGATATTGCGGCCCAAGCTTGTTGTCCTGGATGAACCGACGAGCGCGCTTGATATGACGGTGCAGGTGCAGATTGTCGATCTGTTGCGCGCGCTTCAGCGCAAATACGGGCTGGCCTATCTCTTTATCAGCCACGATCTCAACGTGGTGCGCGCAATGAGCCACAAGATGATTGTGATGCGTCAAGGCGATATCGTGGAGGCGGGCACGGCGGAAGAGCTGTTTGAGCGACCCCGGACCGACTATGCCAAGACGCTCTTGAGCGCGGCGCTCGAGCTGAAGGCGGGTGGCGCGGCCGGATAAGCTGTTGCGCTGCGCTGGCGCGCATCGCGGGGGGCCTCGCTGCGCTCGGCCCGTTTTAGCCCCGCCCCTCTTGCAGGGAGAGCCCTGCTTGGCGCGCGCTGTGCTGGGATATTTGGAGAAAGAAAAAGGGCTTCTCAGATCGCCGAGCTATGGCCTGCTTTGCTTAGATCATAGGCGTCAAAGGCGCGGGCTATGAGGCGGGTGAGCGGGCGCATCTCTTCGGGGATATAGAGGCCGTCAGCGCTTGTTTTGAGGCGGTTGCCAAAGCGTTTGTTGGCCTCGGCGAGCATCGCTGCCAGTGCGGCGGGCGCGATATCGTGTTCTGCCAGAAGCGCGGCAGAGGACACGCGAAAATCACACATGATCATTTCAATGATACGGCTGCGCAGCTTGTCCTCGGCGGAGAAGACATGGCCACGCGAGGTTGAAAAACGGCCTTCGGAAATTGCCTTGGTATGGGCCGAAGTGGCTGGTGCGTTTTGGGCATAGCCTTGCGGGAAGCGCGAGATCGAGGAGGCGCCAAGGCCAACGAGCACATCGCTTGTGTCATCGGTATAGCCCTGAAAGTTGCGGCGCAGGGTGCCTGCCTTTTGGGCGCGGGTCAGCCCGTCTTCGGGGCGGGCGAAATGGTCAATCCCGATTTCGGCGTAGCCGTCCCAGACAAAGAGCTTGCGCGCGGTTTCAAAGAGATCAAGCCGCTCTTCGGGCGTGGGAAGGGCCTCTGAGGGGATCATCTGTTGGCGTTTGGCCATCCAGGGCACATGAGCGTAGCCATAAAGCGCAACACGATCAGGCGAGAGCGCCAGAAGCTTTTGCACGCTTTCTGTGATCCGAGCTTGGGACTGGTGCGGCAGGCCAAAGAGGATATCGGCGTTGAGGCTTTCCACGCCATGGGCGCGGATCATGTCGATTGCGTCGCGGGTGGCCTCAAAGCTCTGGATGCGGCCGATGGCCTGCTGGATCTGGTCGTCAAAATCCTGCACGCCGATGGAGGCGCGGTTCATCCCTGCGGCAGCGAGCGCATCAAGGCGTGTGCTGTCGATTTCGTTGGGGTCGATCTCGACGGAGAATTCGTAATCTGGCGCAAAAGGCGCCACCGAGGCGATCTCGGCGGCAAGGTCGCGCATCATATCGGCAGTGAGGAGCGTGGGCGTGCCGCCGCCCCAGTGCAGGCGGGACAGGCTTACGCCCTTGGGGAGCGTTTCCTTGAGCAAGGCCAGCTCAGCCTTGAGAACCTCAAGATAGGCGCGCACGGGCGCGTCTTTTTGCGTGCCTTGGGTGCGGCAGGCACAGAACCAGCAGAGCCTGCGGCAGAAGGGGACATGGATGTAGAGCGAAATGGCGCTTCCCTCGGGGATGAGGGTGATCCAGCGGGAGAACATATCGCCAGTGAGAGCAGGGGTGAATTGGGGGGCTGTCGGATAGCTTGTATAACGCGGCACTTTCGCGTCAAATAGCCCCAGACTGGCAAGTTGAGTTTTTGTCATCATGGGGCTAGATTTAGAAGAAAGAGCCTGTATTCACATTGATACAGATCAAACGCGCGAAGTGACGATATGCAAAAAACAGTAACGATTGATGTGCCACGCGACTGTGGAGAATGCCCGATCAGACATAGGGCGGTCTGTGCGCGTTGCGAGAGCGACGAGCTGACACGGCTTGAAGAAATCAAGTATTATCGCTCCTATGAGGCGGGCCAGACGATTGTCTGGTCTGGGGATCGTATGGAATTTGTCGGCTCCGTGGTCAAAGGCGTGGCCTCCCTGACCCAAACCATGGAAGACGGGCGCACACAGATGGTGGGCCTGTTGCTTCCGTCTGATTTTGTCGGCCGTCCGGGGCGCGAGTCTGCGGCCTATGATGTGGTGGCCACGAGCGATCTGGTCATGTGCTGTTTTCGCAAAAAACCGTTTGAAGACATGATGATACGGACGCCGCATATTGCGCAGCGCCTGCTCGAAATGACACTTGACGAGCTTGACGCCGCGCGCGAGTGGATGCTTGTTTTGGGCCGCAAAACGGCGCGTGAAAAGATTGCCAGCCTGCTGAGCATCATCGCCCGCCGCGATGCGACGCTCAATCTCGCGGGCGTGGATGGACCGCTTGAGTTTGATGTGCCACTGACGCGGGAAGCGATGGCGGATTACCTCGGCCTCACTCTTGAAACCGTGAGCCGTCAGGTCAATGCCCTCAAACGCGACGGCGTCATCGACCTTGTCGGCAAGCGCCATGTGATTGTGCCAGATTTTGACCGCCTCTCCGAAGAAGCGGGCGATGATTCAGACGGTGGTATGCTGAGCTGACCGTCTTTTGACGGCTGGCCCTTTTTCTTTCTAAAAATATCCCAGGGGGTCTGGGGGACTGGTCCCCCAGCTTGGCTGGGGTCTGGGGGACTGGTCCCCCAGCGGGTCGGAGTGCACGAAGTGCAATCCGAAACCGTCTTTAATGCGCCATCAAGACAGGCAGCTTGGACTGCTCCAGCATATAGCGGGTGGCACCGCCGAGGATGGCTTCGCGAAAACGCGAGTGGCCATAGGCGCCCATGACGATCAGATCGGCACCCAGATCGCTGGCGTGGCGCAGGAGCACATCAGACACACGCGGCATGGTTTTTGACAGGACGTCAATTTCCACATGGACATCATGGCGCGCCAGCCAGACAGAGAGCAGCCCGCCGGGATCAGAGCGGTTTGGGCCGTGTTTGGGCGGGTCGATCACGACGACGTGCACGTTTTTGGCCTGTCTCAGGATCGGCAGGGCCGCGCGGATCGCGCCGAGGGCTTCGTCGCTTTCGTTCCAGCCGATGATCACTGTTTCATAGGGGCCAGAGGGGGGCCGCTTTTCGGGCACAACGAGCACAGGCACACGCGCCTCAAAGAGGCAGGCCTCCACCAGCGCTTCCTGTTCCTGTCCGCGGTCTTCGCCATAGGGCGTCGGCAGCACGGCGATATCGGCAAAGCGGGCGCGTGCGGCCACGTGACGGCCGATGTCGGGGAGTTGAGCGACGCCATGGTCACAGCTCCAGCGCAGCTCTGTATGGCCCAGTTCGGCCTCAGTGAGCGCTTTGAGGGCGAGGCCCTCGTCACTGGCTTTTTCGATGACTTCCTGAAGGATCATCGCATTGGCACCGGCGTAGTAATAGCCGGTCTGGCTGCGGTCGACGCCGAGGCAGAGCGCCTCAAGGTGAGCGTCATAGGTGCGCGCCATTGAGCCCGCATGGGCGAGCATAGGCTTTGCAAGGCTGTCCTGAGACAGGGCTGTAAAGATTGTTTTAAAGGACATTTTTTCCTCCGCCGTGAAATTCGGCTTCACCCTAGGCTTTGGCGGGCCATTTTTCTTTGAACCAGATCAACAAATTTGGAGAGGCTTCTTGATGCAGATCAAGGCAGCTATCTGCTGCTCGGAGGAAAACGGACCCAGGAAAATCGCCCTGATGCGCGAAAGAATCGTGCGCGGGTAAGACGAAGGGACGAAACATGGGTAACTACATCAAGCTGGTTGTGCTCGGAATCATTGCGCTTTTTGCGCTGATTGCGACCAACTATGCGCGTGACCTGGCTTATTTGGTCAACGCGTTGACGGTAGCGCTCGTTGCAGGTGGACTTTTCATCTGGACATTGCGCAGAACAGGGGAGCCGGCCAGCACGGTCGATCTTTCCGGCGAATATATGGACGGCGTGGTGCGCGCTGGCGTGATTGCGACGGCGCTTTGGGGCGTTGTCGGCTTCCTTGTTGGGGTCACAATCGCGTTTCAGCTGGCGTTTCCAGCGCTCAACTTCGAGTGGGCGCAGGGCTTTGCCAACTTTGGGCGCTTGCGGCCGTTGCACACAAGCGCGGTTATTTTTGCCTTTGGCGGCAACGCGCTGATTGCGACGTCGTTCTATGTGGTGCAGCGCACAAGCGCGGCGCGCCTTTGGGGCGGCAATCTGGCGTGGTTTGTCTTCTGGGGCTTCCAGCTGATGATCGTTCTGGCAGCCACGGGCTATGTGCTCGGCGCGACGCAATCAAAAGAATACGCAGAACCTGAATGGTATGTGGATTGGTGGCTGACCATTGTCTGGCTCGCCTATCTTGCGGTTTTTGTCGGCACGCTCGTCAAGCGCAAGGAGCCGCATATTTATGTGGCCAACTGGTTTTACCTCAGCTTCATCATCACCGTTGCGATGCTTCATGTTGTCAACAACCTGAGCATCCCTGTCAGCATCTTCGGCTCCAAGTCGGTTCAGGTGTTCTCGGGTGTGCAGGATGCGATGACACAGTGGTGGTATGGCCATAACGCCGTGGGCTTCTTTCTCACAGCGGGTTTCCTTGGCATGATGTATTACTTCATTCCAAAGCAGGCCGAGCGCCCTGTCTTCTCATACAAGCTGTCGATCATCCACTTCTGGGCTCTGATCTTCATCTATATCTGGGCGGGTCCACACCACCTTCACTACACAGCCTTGCCTGACTGGGCCTCGACGCTGGGTATGGTGTTCTCGATCGTGCTCTGGATGCCGTCATGGGGCGGGATGATCAACGGTCTGATGACGCTCTCTGGCGCGTGGGACAAGCTGCGCACCGATCCGATCATCCGTATGATGGTTATCTCGGTGGGCTTCTACGGGATGTCCACATTTGAAGGTCCGATGATGTCGATCCGTGCTGTGAACTCTCTGTCACACTACACTGACTGGACAATCGGCCACGTGCACTCAGGTGCGCTCGGCTGGAACGGTATGATCACCTTTGGCGCGCTTTACTTCCTTGTGCCCAAGCTCTGGAACCGTGAGCGCCTTTATAGCTTGCGTCTTGTGAGCTGGCACTTCTGGCTCGCCACAATCGGGATCATTCTTTACGCGGCCTCGATGTGGGTGACGGGTATCATGGAAGGCCTGATGTGGCGCGAAGTTGATGCCAACGGTTTCCTTGTGAACTCGTTCGCGGACACGGTGAGTGCGAAGTTCCCGATGTATGTTGTGCGTGGCTTGGGCGGAACCCTGTTCCTCGCTGGTGCAGTCATCATGTGTTACAACCTCTGGATGACGGTCAAACGTTCGCCGGCAGTCGATGCCACGAACCAGCTCGTCCCAGCAGAATAAGGAGGGATAGAGAATGGCTATTCTTGACAAACACGGCGTCCTTGAACGCAACGTTACGCTTCTTGCGATCTTTGCCTTCCTTGTTGTGACTGTTGGCGGGATTGTGCAGATTGCACCGCTCTTCTGGCTCGAAAACACCATTGAGGATGTGGAGGGTATGCGCCCTTACACGCCTCTCGAGCTGGCAGGGCGGGATGTCTATATCCGCGAGGGCTGCTATGTCTGCCACAGCCAGATGATCCGCCCGATGCGCGACGAAGTGGAGCGCTACGGCCATTATTCACTGGCGGCGGAGTCACAGTATGACCACCCGTTCCAGTGGGGCTCAAAGCGGACGGGGCCAGACCTTGCCCGCGTTGGCAACCGTTACTCGGACGAGTGGCACGTTGACCACTTGCGCGATCCGCAATCTGTTGTGCCTGAATCTGTCATGCCCAAATATGGCTTCCTCGAAAACAAGATGCTCGAGGGCGAATATATGGGCGATCTTCTGAAGACACACGCTTTTGTGGGTGTGCCGTATAACGAAGAGATGGTGGCGAGTGCGCAGGCCGACTTCCTTGCGCAGGCCGACCCTGACAGCGACTATGACGGCTTGCTTGAGCGCTATGGTGAAAACGTCAATGTGCGTAACTTTGACGGCCAGCCCGGTGTTTCGGAAGCGGATGCGCTGATTGCTTATCTTCAAATGCTTGGCACGCTGGTCGACTTCTCGACCTTCACTGCCGATGCAAGCCGCTAAGGAGGGGTCACTATGGAAACCTATTCACTCTTGCGGCAATTTGCAGACAGCTGGATGCTTTTGGCTTTGTTCACCTTCTTTGTCCTGATGATCCTCTGGGTGATGTTTCGCCCGGGGGCGAGCAAGACCTACAGCGATGTGGCGAACATTCCGTTCCGGCATGAAGACAAGCCTGCGCCAGCCCAGACTTCTGGCGGCGAAAAGGAGGCCTAAGACATGGCAAAACAACCTGTGAAAAAAGAAGATCCTTCAACCACCGGCCACAGCTGGGATGGTATTGAAGAGTTCAACAACCCTCTGCCGCGCTGGTGGCTCTGGATTTTCTATGCCTGTATCGTTTGGGCGATCTGGTATTCCATTGCTTATCCAGCCTGGCCGGGGATTAAGTCTGCGACGGCTGGCTACTTGGGCTATTCGACGCGCGCCGAAGTGGCGGCGGATATTGCCAAGGTCGAGGCACAGAACGCGGCGATCAACGAAAAGCTCGCCTCGGTCGAGTTGGCCTCGATTGCAACAGATCCCGAGCTGGAAGGCTATGCCAAGTCAGCGGGCGCGGCTGTCTTCAAGACATGGTGTGCCCAGTGTCACCAGACCAACGGTGCGGGCGCTGTCGGCTACCCGAACCTGCAGGATGATGACTGGCTCTGGGGCGGCACGATGGAAGACATCCATCTGACGCTTCTGCACGGCATTCGCAGCGAGACAGACGATGATTCACGTTATTCGGAGATGCCAGCCTATGGCCGCGACGAGCTTCTGGAAGAAGAAGAGATCGAACAAGTCGTCAACTATGTGATGTCTCTGACGCCGAATGTGAACCCGCCCAAAGACCCCTCATTGGTAGAGGCTGGTGCCGTTATCTTTGAAGACAATTGCGCGGCCTGTCACATGGAAGACGGCTCGGGCGACCGCTCACAAGGCGCGCCGAACCTTGCGGATGCGATCTGGCTCTATGGCGGCGATTATGCGGCGATCAGCGAGACGGTTCACAACTCACGCTTTGGTGTGATGCCGGACTGGAACGAGCGCCTCTCCGAGGCACAGATCCGCGCCGTGGCAACATATGTTCACCAGCTTGGTGGTGGTGAATAACAAGTTCTGAGGGCGTTCGCGCCCTTGGAAGAGACACCGGCGCTTCCGTCCTGTTCGCGCGTTTCCTGGAAGTCCGGTGTCTCTATTTAAACGAAAGGCCGAGGGAGAAATCCTTCGGCTTTTTTGTCTTTTGGAGCGGTCTTTGGCGCGGTTTTGCCTGTGCTTTGTGAAAAGCGCATAAAAGATACGTCAAAAATATAAATTTGATTCAGGTCAAAGAGGAACGTGGCCCAGACTGCGAGAAACATAGGGAAGAAACCCATCTAACGGAGTGAGTCCGTGTCTGATTCTGATATCAACACCCCGCCGAGCCTCTACGCCGCGCGCGAGCCTATTTTTCCCAAAAAGGTCTATGGCAAGTTCCGCAATCTCAAGTGGTTGATCATGATTGTTGCCTTGGGCATCTATTATCTCACGCCATGGATCCGCTGGGACCGAGGGCCAAGCCTGCCTGATCAGGCTGTTCTGATCGACTTGGCGAGCCGCCGTTTCTATTTTCTTTGGATCGAGATTTGGCCCCATGAGTTCTACTTTGTTGCGGGTCTTCTTGTGATGGCGGGGTTGGGGTTGTTTCTGTTTACCTCGGCCTTGGGGCGCGTGTGGTGTGGCTATGCCTGCCCTCAGACGGTCTGGACCGATCTGTTTATCTTGGTGGAGCGCTGGATCGAGGGCGACCGCAACGCGCGGCTGCGCTTGCACCGCCAGAAAAACTGGGACTTTACCAAGGTTCGGATGCGGCTGACCAAATGGGTGAGCTGGTTCCTGATTGCGCTGGCAACGGGCGGGGCCTGGGTGTTTTATTTTACTGATGCGCCGACATTGCTTGGCAATCTGGTTCAAGGCACGGCACATCCTGTGGCCTATACAACGATCCTTATTTTGACGGGGACGACTTTTTTCTTTGGTGGTTTTGCGCGCGAGCAGATTTGTATTTATGCCTGCCCGTGGCCGCGTATTCAGGCTGCCATGATTGATGAAGACACGCTGACGGTGGCCTATCGCGAGTGGCGCGGGGAGCCGCGCGGCAAGCTGCACAAAGGCACTGTTTCGCCTGACAATGGCGACTGTATCGACTGTATGGCCTGTGTGAACGTTTGCCCTATGGGGATCGACATTCGCCACGGGCAACAGATGGAGTGCATCACCTGTGCGCTGTGTATTGATGCCTGCGACGAGGTGATGGACAAGATCGGCAAGCCACGTGGCCTGATCGACTATATCGCGCTCACAGACGAAACCAACGAGCGTGCGGGGATGGATCCGAAGCCGATCTGGAAGCACGTTTTGCGCCCCCGCACGATCCTTTACACAACGCTTTGGTCAATCGTCGGCATCTTGCTTGTGGTGGCGCTGTTTATCCGCTCCGATATCGAAATGACGGTCGCGCCTGTGCGCAACCCGACTTATGTAACGCTGTCGGACGGCTCGATCCGCAACGTTTACGAAATCCGCCTGCTCAACAAACATGGGGAAGACAGGCCTTTCCGTGTGACTGTGAAGGGCGACCCAGCTGTGCGCTTGCAGCTTGAGGGCAACCCTTACGAGACTGTGACTGTGCCTGCGGACAGCACTTATCTTGTGCGGACCTATGTTGTGGCGCCTCCAGGCTCAAAGCCTGCCGAGAGCGAGCGTGTGGACATCCGTATCTGGGCGGAAGATATCACCTCTGGTGAACGCGCATATAAAGACACTATTTTTAATGGAAGGGCGAACTGATGAGCGCTGCTGTTGCAATACCTAAATCAGACGGAAAAGGCTTTCTCTATTTTGCCGCTTTGTTTCTTCTCGGGGTCGCTGCCAACCTCGTTGGATTATACGGCGGATACTGGCTTGGCCTTCAGCTCAACAAAGTGCTGATCACGCTGGGCGTGTCCTTTGGGGAATATTCCTGGATGATCCTTCCGTTCTTTCTGGCGATCATGTTCTGGGGTATTGCCGCGGGCACTGTGATTGGCACATCCGTGACGCGTGTGGGCCAGTTTATGGGGGGGCATATGTTTGTGACTGTGCTCCTGGCCTTTACCACGATCATTTCGGTCAATCTGGCGCTGGCTTACAATGCTGTCGCGACCTTTCCGGGGCTGGAAGTGAAGAACTCTTATGTGGCCAGTCAGAACTTCGACGTGCGCAAGGCCGCGCAGGAGGCTTTGGGCTGGGAGGTGAGCGCCGTTGCCGAGGGCGGTGTCTTGCGGCTTGTGATGAACGGACCCGACGGCGCGCCTGTTTATCCGACCGAAATGAACGCGGTCTTGGGGCGTGCAACCCAGATCAAGGATGATCAGGTGCTTGAGTTTACCCATGATGGCACAGCTTTTGTCGCGCCTGTGGACCTTGCGCCGGGCAACTGGAACATTCGTATGAGTGCAACAGCCGAGGACGGCACACTTTATAGCCGCCGTCTTGTCTTGCGTGTGAAGAAGTAAGGAGCCGCCGTGAGCACTGGTATCTCAGCTTGTCCTGCCTGTTCTGCGGCGCCTGCTGCGGAAGACTTGGCCGAACGTGCCGCGCAAAAGGATGCGCGGCTTGCTTTGTCTTTGCCGACCATTCATTGCGCCGCCTGTATTTCGGCAGTGGAGCGGCGGCTTGCGGCGGAGCCCGGCGTTAAGAGTGCGCGGGTCAACCTGACGCTGAAGCGTGCGACGATTGAGGCCGAGAAGGACGTGAGCGCGCAGCAGCTTGTGCAAGTGTTGGGCGAGATCGGGTATGAGGCGCATGAGCTGGACGCGGGCACGCTAAGCGCGACCGAGACCGACAAGGCGGGCCGCGAGCTTTTGATGCGGCTCGCGGTGGCGGGCTTTGCCGCGATGAACGTCATGCTTTTGAGCGTGTCGGTCTGGTCGGGGGCGGCGGACGCCACGCGGGATATGTTTCACTGGATATCGGCGGCGATTACCCTGCCGACAGTTCTGTTTTCGGGGCAGCCGTTTTACAAGAGCGCTTGGAGCGTTCTGAAGCACGGGCATCTGAATATGGATGTACCGATCACGCTGGCGATTGTGCTGGCTGTTGTCACCTCGCTTTGGGAAACAACGCTTTCGGGCGAGCACGCTTACTTTGATGCGGCTCTGGCGCTCACGTTTTTCCTGCTTGCGGGGCGGTATCTTGACCACCGCACCCGCGCGATTGCGCGCTCGGCGGCGGAGGAGCTTGCCGCGCTGGAGGTGCCGCGGGTGACGCTGCTGATTGACGGGGAAGAGCGCGAGCTACCGACAGCGGAGCTACGGCTTGGCGATATTATTCTGGTGCGCCCTGGCGGG
>P_2C_Liq_1_UnCtyDRAFT_1000596_pt1 | contig 15287 bp, 17 predicted proteins | sample Pon2CUnioCityCA_2_FD_10234 | JGI IMG/M metagenome (IMG submission 10234)
ATGCTCATACAGATTTGCGCACTGCTAGTGGAAGACATAGTGGTAACGGTTTTTCTCACGCTTTAGAACAAGGCTATTTGCGTAACTATTATATGATAGGCTTACAAGAAAATTATTTGAGCCAGCCCATGAAACGTTTACTACATGATGATTTGAGGTTAGCATATTCGAAATATCAATATGATTATACTAATGTTACAGAAGAGGTGCAAAAAGCAATAAATCATGTTGATTCTGCAAATTATGGTTTAGAAATAGATATGGACGTGGTTGCAAACTTTCCTTCCAGTGCTCAATCACCTACAGGCATAACTATGGAGCGATTGCGCAAAACGGTTAAAGAAATTCTAGAGATGAGCGATGAGCTACCACAGTATATTCATATTTGTGAAGCGGCACCCGTTTATGGTTACCCTAATCAAGTAGGTAAAGCGCTGGCACATCTAGTAAACGATTTGCCATAGCCTTAAATGGAGCTGCATCATGCCATTTGTTTTTTGTCTAATTGTCTTAATAAAGAGACTTAAAGCTGTATAGATATATGATATGCTGTGTATCACGCTTTCGCGAAAGCGTTTTCAAAATATGTTACCCAAAAAATACACCATGCAAATATCTTCCTGGAACTAATGTAAAACCACCTGCAATCATTATGGCGCCTATGTAGAGTAGCACCATTTTAATTTTATGCTTTTTTATTTGTCCTTTTTTTACAGCAATAAGCGCCGTAGGAATGCTGTATAATGTTAGTAGACTAAATAAATGAATCCATCCAAAATGTTTTAAGAATTGTGGTCCCACTAAGGCAGGAAGAAATAAAGAAACGATGGCAGTGAACATCATTAAAGTCATATATACCTTACCGAGCACTTTATGTAAATTGTTCCCTTTTCTAAAGAGTAGGAGATAAGCACCTAAAAATATACAAGGAACTACAGTTCCTAAATGCAGGTACATTAAAATAGTATATGACGTGCTGTATAGTGACATGATTTTGATTTTTATTAAAGATAGGTATGGTTGAACTTGTCACCTTTCTATTCTTTACTCAATGGTAGTATAGGAGTGCTGAATCGTAAAAAAAAATCCCGATTGTAAAACAATCAGGATTTTAAACAGAAATATTGGACTATTTAATTGTTGTTTTTGATATTATCCTATTATCGCATTAAGGGTTTCACTAGGTCTCATCGCTTTTTCTTCTTTGGCAGGATCTGCTTTATAGTAGCCGCCTATGTCCATAGATGTTCCTTGAACAGCGATAAGCTCATCGTTAATTTTTGCTTCATTATCTGCCAGTTGTTTTGCAACGGCAGCAAACTCTGTTGCGAGCATATCATCTTTAGTTTGATTTGCAAGCTCTTGAGCCCAGTACAGAGCAAGGTAATAGTGGGATCCACGATTATCTAACTCATTTACCTTACGAGATGGAGATTTACGATTTAACAAGAATTTTTCTGTAGCTTTATCCAAAGCATCGGCTATGGTTTGTGCTTTAGTATTATCATACTTTACAGCAAAATGTTCTAGAGATACAGCAAGTGCTAGAAACTCTCCTAGAGAATCCCATCTTAAGTGGTTTTCCTGTTCAAATTGTTGAACATGTTTAGGAGCACTACCACCAGCACCGGTTTCAAATAATCCACCACCATTCATTAATGGTACGATAGATAACATCTTTGCACTTGTTCCTACTTCAAGAATAGGGAAGAGGTCTGTGTTATAATCACGCAATACGTTTCCTGTTACAGAGATAGTGTCTTTTCCATCTTTCATGCGACGCAATGTGCGCTCTGTAGCCTCAATAGGCGAAGCAATAGAGATATCTAATCCAGTAGTATCATGATCTTTAAGGTAAAGATTTACTTTTTCAATAATTTGTGCATCGTGTGCACGGTTTTTATCTAACCAAAAAATGGCTGGAGTCTGGCTTGCACGAGCGCGAGTTACTGCGAGTTTTACCCAGTCTTGAACAGGTGCATCTTTAGTTTGGCAAGCTCTCCATATATCACCAGCTTGAACAGTGTGTTCTAAATGTACCGTACCATCAGTATCTACTACTTGTACTTTTCCTGCTGTCTGTACTTCAAAGGTTTTATCATGGGAACCATATTCTTCAGCTTTTTGAGCCATAAGACCTACATTAGGAACAGTACCCATAGTGGTAGTGTCAAAAGCTCCATTCTTTTTACAGAATTCTATGGTTGCGTCATAAATACCAGCATAAGAGCTGTCTGGAATAACGGCTTTAGTGTCTTGGGATTTCCCGTCTTTATTCCACATCTGACCAGAGTTTCTAATCATAGCCGGCATAGAGGCATCTATAATAACATCACTAGGAACGTGTAGGTTAGTTATTCCGTGATCACTATTTACCATGGCTAGATCTGGACGGTGATCCATTACTTGATCAATAGCGTTTTGAATTTCTTTTCTTTTATTTTCTGGTAGATCTTTTAACTTACTCAATAAATCACCGAAACCATTATTTACATCTACACCTAGTTGATCAAAGTCTGCTTGGTATTTATCAAAAACGGGTTTGAAGAAAGTGCGTACTGCATGACCGAAAATAATAGGGTCAGAAACCTTCATCATAGTAGCTTTCATGTGTAAAGAGAAAAGTACATTTTTTTCACGAGCGTCTACCATTTGATTTTCTAAGAAATCAAGTAATGTGGCTTTACTCATGTAAGTTGCGTCTAGTATTTCTCCTTTTAGTAGAGCTAAGTTTTCTTTTAGAACATGAGTCTTACCATCTTGATCTACTAATTGAATATGAACAGTCATGTCTTTATCTGTGGTAAAGCTTTTCTCGTTATGAGCAAAGTCACCTTGTGTCATAGTAGAAACATGAGATTTTGAATCGTTACTCCATGCTCCCATGCTATGTGGATTATTGCGCGCATACATTTTTACGGGTTTAGGAGCTCTACGGTCAGAGTTACCTTCACGCAATACTGGGTTTACAGCGCTACCCTTAATTTTATCATAGCGTTGTTTAGCGTCTTTTTCTTCGTCAGTTTGAGGATCTTCAGGATATTCAGGTATGTTGTATCCTTTGGCCTGTAATTCCTTAATGGCATCATTAAGTTGAGGTATGGATGCGCTTATGTTAGGTAGTTTAATAACATTTGCCTCAGGCTTTTTTACTAACTCACCTAACTCTGCCAGTGCATTTTCTTCTTGTTGACTTGCTTCCAGGCGATCGTTAAAAGATGATAAGATACGAGCGGCTAGTGAAATGTCTTTAGTTACTATGTCTATGCCAGCTGGAGCAATGAATTTTTTTACGATAGGTAAAAAAGAAGCTGTGGCTAGCGCAGGAGCTTCATCTGTTTTTGTATAAATGATAGTAGGTTTATCAGACATGTATTGAGTTTTATGTATTAGTAATAAATTATTCTAAAAATTAGATTTAAAGAAGTCTCACAAATATAATATTTACAGAGCTTATTTAAAATCTTATTGGTATAAGAGGTGAAAATGATTTTAAGATTTTCATGTTAGTGTATAAAAAAAGCTGCCTAAAAAGGCAGCTTTTAAAATTGTATAAGAAGATAGATTATTTTCTACGAGCTTCTTTGATACGAGCTTTCTTACCAGTAAGCTCACGGAAGTAGTAGATACGCTTTCTACGTACAGATCCTGCTTTATTTAATTCAATTTTTTGAATTGCTGGAAGATTGATAGGGAAGATACGCTCTACACCTATGTTTCCACTCATTTTTCTAATTGTAAATGTCTTTGTAGCTCCAGTTCCTCTAACTTGGATTACTACACCACGGAAAAACTGAGTACGACTCTTTTCTCCTTCTTTAATTTCATAAAATACAGTAATGGTGTCACCAGCGCTGAACTTAGGGAAATCTTTTTTTTCTATAAATTCGTCTTGAACGAACTTTACTAAATGTTCCATAATAAATTGGAATTAAATGTTTTTACTAAAAAGCAACATACACGATTATCGTCAGAGGTTATTTTTTACAGACGGCAAAAGTACAAACTTCTTCAAGTCCAACAAAATAAATCTAAAAAAATAAAAAGTAAACTTAAATGTTTTACTGTATGATCAGTTTTTTTACAATACTCTGATCATCACTTGAAATACGTAAGAAATAAATTCCAGCAGCAAGTTTAGATACATCAAAGTTCATGACTTGCTTGTTAACGGCGCTTTTTACTGTAAAAACTTGCTCGCCTAATGAGTTAATGATGGTTACAGCCACATTTGTGGTGTTAGTTTTATTTACTCGTAGTTTTAAAACACCATTCTTTACAGGATTAGTAAGTAATGTAAATTCATCTTCTGTGTCTAGATCTATATTCTCTAGAATTACCACGTTATGATTAACTGGCGCAGCAATCATTGCTGGGCTAGTAATGGTCATAATGAATAAGAAGAGTATAAAATGTTTCATGACTTAGTAATACAGCAGTAAAGTTAAACTTTTAAATGAATAAGAAAAGTTAAATATCGTTTAAAAGATCAGGTCTTCTTGCTTTAGTGCGTTCCAGCGCCTGTTCTTCACGCCATAAGTCTATAGCAGGCAAGTTGCCACTTAATAGGATTTCAGGTACTTTGTGACCTTTATAGTCTGCTGGTCTGGTGTACACCGGTGGTGCTAGTAATCCGTCTTGAAAACTATCTGTTAATGCGCTAGTCTCATCACTAATCACTCCAGGTATTAATCTTATGATAGAATCACATAAAACAGCTGCACCTAACTCGCCGCCACTTAATACATAATCTCCTATGGATATTTCTCTAGTGACATATAAATCTCTTACGCGTTGATCTACTCCTTTATAATGACCGCATATAATCATTAAATTTTCTTTGAGTGAGATGTGATTTGCGATGCCTTGATTTAAGGTTTCACCGTCTGGTGTCATATAGATAATTTCATCATAATATCTTTTTGTTTTTAATTCTGAGATCATTTTATCAAGGGGTTCTATCATCATTACCATTCCTGCGCCACCACCATATTGATAATCATCTACTTGATTGTACTTGTTAAGACCATACCTTCTTAAATCGTGCATGTGTACTTCTACCAGATTCTTTTCAATGGCTCTTTTTAATATGGAGGCTTCAAAGGGACTTTTTATGAGTTCTGGTAAAAGAGTGATGATATCTATGCGCACAATGTCTAAATTTTATAATGCAAAAATAAGCTTATTCCTTAGTTCAATAATGGAGCCAACTCATTTTACCAGTCGCGTTCTTCAAAACCTTCGTTTCCTTTGTTTTCTAATCGTTTAACAATGAGGTAAATGGTTATTCCCACGCAGGTCATTATTCCTAGGCCATATAAGAGCATGATAAAAAGGGCTATCATATCACTTAAGTTTGACCGCAGTACCATAAGCAAGTATTTCGCTCGCTCCTTGCATAACCATTGAAGAGGTAAGTCGTATATTAATTACAGCATCTGCACCTAATCTTCTGGCATCATCTACCATGCGTTGCATCGCTTGATCTCTGGAATGGGCTTGTAGTTTTGTGTATTCGTCGATTTCTCCACCTACTAGATTCTTTAATCCAGCAAATATATCGCTACCTACATTACGTGCTCTTACGGTACTACCTCTAGCGACACCTAGAATAGCGCCTATTTCTTGTCCTGGAATAAAATCTGTTGTTGTAACTATCATAATACGTTTTTAATTATTTTCACGGTCTTTAATCAACCATATGAAATTTAAAGTTACTATAATTTGTTGTTTTCTCGCTTTCGCGAAAGCGGAATTCTCAAAATCCCAGAATGATCTAGGGAATGTTCTTACTGATATGTTGCTTATTACTGATCGATACGTACAGCCTGCTGCAGAGGCGTCTGTAATGCAATCTAGCGCAGGATGGTATACTAGTGCTCGATCACTAGATACATTTAAAGTCACTGTAGGGTTGCATGGAAACGCTCTGGTATTTCCAGAAAATAAAAAGAACTTTAGTATCGATAATTCAGAACTACTCAATTTAAGGATAAGAGACGGACAGGCTGCTTCTATCCCTACAACTCTAGGTGGTGAACAGCGCACTTTTTTTGACTTCACGCTAGATGGTGAAAGTTATGAATTTCAGGCTTTTGAAGGTGTGGATACAGGTTTTTTAGCATATCCCTTTTTGCAAGTAGGTGTAGGGTTGTGGCAGGAAACTGAGCTGGTTTTAAGATACTCACCAAACATAAAAATTGATAAGTCTAATTATGCGATTTATGGAGTAGGAGTGAAGCATAACCTTGCTCAGTACTTTTTTAAAGAAGAACGTCCAGTGGAAATTGCTTTTTTAACGAGTTACTCTTTATTTGATTTGAATCTATTCTTTGACACCTATGAGCTGCGATCTAATGAAAATGCGCAGCCTCTTGCTGTAATTGATGGCTCTCTAGTAGATGCTCATGCCGTTTTATTTCAGGTGATTGCGAGTAAGAATTATGATAAATGGACCTTTAACACGGCGCTCGCTTATAACCGCAGCTGGATCGATTACAAATTAATGGGTGATGATGGTATATTCTTGCGCACCTTAAACGAGGTTCTTGAGATTCTCAGTGAGACGCAGGAAAGTTATAAAGTAGATCTAGGTGCAACTTATCATTTTACTAACTGGGACTTAACGACACAGTTAAGTGCTGGTAATTTTATAAACCTTAATATAGGAGGCGTTTATAGATTGAATTAAAACTTTCTTAGGTGTAAAATTTGGGTATGTGATAGATGGAAATATTTAAATAAAGTATGAATATTAATATAATGCTGTTTTCTAGTGGTGTGATTTGTGCTATTGTAGTTTATGTAATCGCTCATTTTAGTGTTAAGTATATGCCTAAAAAGCGCCATTATATGTATATGAATAATGTGCCTAAGGCTGCAAGACAGTCAGATGAGGCTTATCGTTTATGGAATATTACTTTTGCTAAGCAGCTTAAAAAGCATTGCTGGGTTTATGGAATAGGAGTAATAGTTTCCTTTTTTATACCACCTTTCTATGCTGTTGATTCTGCTAGTAAAGAGCTATGGACTGTTGTGACGGTGATGGTGTTAACTATACTTATAGTGATGAATATAGCTATAGCTTATTTTAAATCTCTTAAAATACTGGAGGAGACGCTGTTTTAGTGTCTGATATGAGTGTATAAAAAAAATCCCATCATTGCTGATGGGATTTTCTATTTGCGAGAGGTGGTTACACCTTAATTATTTTACTTTGTTTACTACAGCTTCAAAAGCTTCTGGGTGATTCATTGCTAAGTCTGCAAGAACTTTACGATTTAACTCGATGTCATTCTTCTTAACAGCTCCCATAAACTGTGAGTAGCTCATTCCATGCATGCGCGCACCAGCATTGATACGTGTGATCCATAGGGCACGGAACGTTCTTTTCTTATTTCTTCTATCGCGGTAAGAGTAAGACATCGCTTTCTCTACTGCGTTTTTTGCTACTGTCCATACGTTTTTGCGACGTCCGAAGTAACCTTTTGCTTGTTTAAGCACTTTTTTTCTACGAGCTCTGCTCGCTACTCTGTTTTTTGCTCTAGGCATAATTTTAATTTTTTAGTAGGAGGCGATTCTTTAATGAATTCTTGATAAGCCTTTCTACTGGGTTATTTATTAATTAATAAACCATCAAGGTTTACAGCAGTGTCTTATTTAAGACGCATTTGTAACTTGATATTGTCTTCATCTGCTTTGTGCACAAGTCCTGAGTGCGTTAAAGCTAGTTTACGCTTCTTACTTTTTTTAGTAAGGATGTGACTCTTAAAAGCGTGCTTTCTTTTAATCTTACCAGTACCAGTAAGCTTGAAACGCTTCTTAGCACTAGATTTAGTTTTCATTTTAGGCATAATTTCCTTTTTTAATTCTCGCATTCTCAGCCTGCTGGCTGTAATATGTAAAAACAGCCCTCATTTTGAGGACTGCAAAAATACTATTTTTATTGATATCTACCTATTTTTTCTTAGGGGCAAGAAACATATTCATGCGTTTTCCTTCTAGTTTAGGCATTTGCTCTACTTTACCTAGTTCTTCTAGGTCTTGAGCAAGTCTTAATAATAGAATTTCACCTTGATCTTTATAGATAATAGAACGTCCTTTAAAGAAAACATAAGCTTTTAATTTTGCTCCTTCTTTAAGGAATTTTTCAGCGTGCTTTCTTTTAAACTCGTAATCGTGATCATCAGTATTAGGTCCGAAACGAATTTCCTTGATGACTACTTTTGAGGCGTTAGCCTTCATCACCTTTTCACGTTTCTTCTGTTCATAGACAAACTTTTTGTAGTCCATGATTTTTGCTACCGGCGGATCTGCTTTAGGTGAAATCTCTACAAGGTCTAATTCCATCTCACGGGCTTTGGCAAGCGCATCGCGAGTGTCTATAACTTGTGGTTCAACTCCTTCACCTACTAGGCGTACTTTTCTGGCACGTATTTTTTCATTAATTGCGTGCTTGTCTTCCTTGATAATTCGAGCCGGTCCGCGGCTTCTGCGTCTTCTTATTGCTATGGCTATATAATTTTAACCCGACTACTCGGGTATGTTAAACTTCAAATGTTTTTATGGTAGAGGCGACTTCGTCTTTAATATGTTGGCTAAAAGCTTCAACACTCATACTTCCTAAATCATCTCCACCATGTTTACGTACAGAAATTGTGCCGTCTTTTTCTTCTTGTTCTCCTACTATGAGCATGTAAGGTAATTTGTTCATCTCTGCCTCACGTATTTTTTTACCCATAGTCTCGGCACGATTATCAATCGTAGTGCGAATTTCGTTAATTTCTAGCAAATTAGCCACTTGTTTAGCATAATTTTCATATTTCTCGCTGAGCGAGAGAATAGTACACTGCTCTGGCATCAACCACAGCGGGAAATTACCGCCTGTGTGCTCTAATAAAATGGCAATAAATCGCTCCATACTACCAAAGGGTGCTCTATGAATCATTACCGGTCTATGTGACTCATTATCAGTTCCTTTGTACCATAGGTCAAAGCGTTCTGGTAAATTGTAGTCTACTTGAATAGTTCCTAGTTGCCAGCTGCGACCTAGTGCATCTTTCACCATAAAGTCCAGTTTAGGACCATAAAAAGCAGCTTCGCCTTCTTCTATGATATAATCCAGTCCTTTATCTTTTGCGGCACTAATAATTGCATTTTCAGCAATTTCCCAGTTTTTAGTGTCGCCTATATATTTTTCTGGTTTTTTAGGATCGCGTATACTTACTTGAGCTGTAAAATTCTCAAAACCTAATGAACCGAAAACATAAAGTACTAAATCAATAACGGCTTTAAATTCTTTATCCAGTTGTTCTGGCATACAGAATATGTGTGCATCATCTTGAGTAAAACCTCTTACACGTGTTAAACCGTGTAGTTCTCCACTTTGTTCATAACGGTACACGGTACCAAACTCTGCAAAGCGTTTCGGTAAATCTCTATAGGACCATTGTGCACTTTTATATATTTCACAGTGGTGTGGACAGTTCATAGGTTTTAATAAAAACTCTTCATCATTATTAGGAGTTTTTATAGGTTGGAAAGAATCTGCTCCGTATTTTTCATAGTGGCCTGAGGTTTCATACAGTTCCTTAGAACCTATATGTGGACTTACCACCATTTCATAACCAGCTTTTTTCTGTGCTGCTTTTAAGAAATTTTCTAATCGCTCACGTAAAGCAGCTCCTTTAGGTAGCCACAATGGCAATCCTTGACCTACACGTTGAGAGAAAGTGAATAACTGTAGCTCTTTACCTAATTTTCTATGATCGCGTTTTTTAGCTTCTTCAAGTAGTTCTAGGTATTCTTTTAAGTCCTTTTGTTTAGGGAAAGAAGTCCCATACATACGAGTAAGTTGAGGATTGTTCTCATCTCCACGCCAGTATGCACCGGCGATACTCATAATCTTTACCGCCTTAATGATTCCCGTATTAGGAATATGACCACCACGACATAAATCTGTAAATGTGTCGTGATCACAAAAGGTGATCTCACCATCAGTAAGGTTTTCTATAAGCTCTACTTTAAAAGGATTGTTTTGGTCTTTATAGAATTTTAGGGCGTCGGCTTTAGAAACGCTACGCATGTTAAATTCATGCTTACCACGCGCTATTTCTAGCATGCGTGCTTCTATTTTAGGGATATCGTTTTCAGAGATCGCATGTTCTTTAAAATCGATATCATAATAAAAACCGTTTTCGATAGCAGGTCCTATAGTAAGGCTTACACCAGGGAAAAGCTCTTCTATAGCTTGTGCCATTACGTGTGATGTAGAGTGCCAGAACGCTTCTTTACCAGCGGCATCTTTAAAAGTATAAAGGACTAGACTACCATCTGTTTCTAGTGGGGTTTTTGTTTCTACCTTAGTATCGTTAAAGCTAGCGCTTATGACATTACGAGCAAGTCCGTGTGATATGCTCATGGCCACATCCATAGGAGTGGTGCCTTTTTCCATTTCTTTAATACTGCCGTCTGGCAATGTTATTTTAATCATAACTACAAAATATGAATCGACAAAGTTACACGCTTTAATGGTTTAAGCAACTTCTTAAAATGAAAGAAATTTAAAAAGATTTCATGGATGTTATTTTGAAGGATTCCAGTCCGTGTCTTCTATTTGAAAAATATCTTGAACAGGAACTTGAAACACTTGCGCCATTTTAAGTGCTAGTAGTGTAGAGGGAACATACTTTCCTTTTTCAATGGTATTAATAGTCTGACGGCTTACCTGTATTTTATCGGCTAGGTCTTGTTGTGTATAATCATGTATGGCACGATATACTTTTAGTTTATTCTTCATCGCTAGCTGTTTTTAATCGATATTTCATCCATTGGAATCTAATGTAGAATACGATGAGAGGTGTGAAAATGTTTAATACTAGTACCTTAATGTAGGGCATGCCATAAATAAGAACTGAAACGATTATAAACAACGTATAATTAACATACAATGCCCATATTAAAGAACTTTTCCTGATTTCTTTAATTAGTTCATCTTCTATTTTTTCTTTAGAAAAGCACATTACAATCCCTGACATCACGGCAATTATTATTAAAATTTCATCTTGAATATTGTTGTATTCCCATGGACCTGGTACAATATCTGACAAAAAACCAGAAGAATTAGCTGGAGAAAATACAATGATTTCTAGAAATTCAAATCTCCATTCGTTTAATTCAGTAATGATTAAGGTAATAAAACTGAACCAAAATATAAGGGTTGCAAACATCTTATAACGATGCAGGAATAAATAATTTTTCATAAGAGTAGGTTTTATATCATTTTACAAATGTATGCTTTGTTTGAAGAAAAGTAAAATAAACTTTACTTAAAGTAATGTAAAGTATTCTTAAACTATTTATTTAGTTTCATAACTACGATAATAGTTTCATAACTAAAAAAATAGTTATAGATTTGAAACGCGATAAGGATAGAGGCAAGATACCGTGTATCGCCGATAGCCTGACCTAGCCAGAAAGGCTAGGGATCGCCCGAAAAAAAAATAAATGATTATGGAAAAATTAACCCAAAAAGAAGAAGAAATCATGCAAGTGCTATGGCGATTAGAAAAAGCATTTGTAAAAGAGATCGTGCCAGAACTATCTGGTACTAATCATTATAATACCGTTTCTACCATAGTACGCAAGCTTGAGGAAAAGGGTTATGTGGGTTATGAAGCTTTTGGTAAAACACATCGTTATCATCCACTGGTAGATAAAGAAGTCTATCGCAACACCTTTGTAAATAGTGCTATGACGCGATATTTTAATAACAGTTATAAAAATATGGTCTCGTTTTTTGCCAGTGAAGAAAAAATCTCTGCCTCAGACTTACGGGAGATTTTAGAAATGATTGAATCTAAAGAAAAGTAATATGGAAATTGTACTAGAATATGTTTTTAAGAGTGCCGGCGTGCTGAGCATCTTTGTGTTAGTATATCATTTTTTATTGCGCAGGCTCACTTTTTTTTTGAAGCAAACAGGTGGTTTTTGTGGTTAGGTATCATAGCATCCATAACGTTTCCTCTCATAGAAATTACTCAGGTCGTTTATGTGGAGCAACCGCCAGTAACTTATGATTATGCGCCGCAACAATTTGCCACGCCCATGGCTATGGTTCTTGAGCAACCAGCCTTACCAGTAGAAACCCCATTGGATTACGGGCAACTATTGATCTTTTTATATGCAGCTGTTGTTACCTTTTTTCTTGGTAAAATGGGTATAGAGCTCAGCTCGTTATACAGGCTGATCGCAAGTGGAAAGAAAGTGAAAAGGGGAAACTTTGTGATGGTTACGCTTTCGCGAAAGCTAACTCCATTCAGTTTTTTTAATTACATATGCTATAGTGAAGATGAGGAGCATAGTGCTGCTCTGGATATTATTCTAGATCACGAAAAAGTACACGCACGCCAGTGGCACAGTATGGACGTGCTGTTGAGTCATTTATATCGAGCGGTGTTTTGGGTGAATCCGCTGGCGTGGTGGTTGAAAAAGCAAATAGGAGAGAACCTAGAATTCATAGCCGATGCTGAGGCCAAAACGCATACCAAGTCAGGAATGAGTTATGAGCGTGCTTTATTGAGTAGTGCCGCGTTCCACTTGCAACCAGCGCTGGCAAATAATTTTTTCACACCATTCATTAAAAAACGCATCATCATGTTACAAAAAGAAGCCAGTGCTGGATGGAATATGTATAAATATGCGCTCATTTTACCAGTCATTGTGGTATTTCTATACAGTTTTAATGTCGTTACTGAGGTGGAGTATGTGGAGAACTCAAACGCTAAGTCTGAAATTGAGAAAAGTGATCAAAATGAAGAAGATGAACAACATGAAAACTCTTTTCACTTAAAAAATGTGAATTATGATGATGCACTGGTTTACATTAAAATCACATCAACGACTACTAAAGAAGAATTAGAAAAATATACAAAATCTTTAAAGGAAGATCATCATGTAGATTTAAAATTTAGCAAGCTCAGGTATAGAAAAGGTAAGCTTACTTCTATAAAAATGAGTTTAAATGATAATCGTGGTCATAAAACAGAACATATATTAAAAAATAATAAAGGTATCGATGATGTATGTTTGATAGGAGATGTAGAAGGTGATGACAGATTATGGAATTTCACTAATTGTAAAGATATTTCTAAGGCTATCTTATCTAAAGATGATACGTTTTATAAGGTTCCTTCTTCTTCTTCTTCTTCTTCTTCTGATATGGAGTTTATAGAATTACCCCAAGAAGATGTCATGACTTTAATTAAAGAAGAGTTTGATCGCACCATTAAACAAGAAAAAGTAAATTCACCACAAGCAAACTCTGTGAGAAGTAAGATTGCTCAACGTATGGGTAATGACACTGTTAAAATTTTTATTACTGCACCTGTAAAGTCCACTGTTACTAGTCAAAATGTGATCTACAGTTATGCTGTACCTGAATTCAAAAAACCAGAAAGAATCTCACAGGTAAAAAAGCCACTCGTTATTATAGATGGAATTATTAATGAAGATCCTCTTTATGAACAAAAAATTAATGACCATGATATAGAATCTGTAACTGTATTAAAAGATAAAAGCGCCACCACGCTATATGGTGATGCAGGAAAAAATGGAGTGGTCGTTATTGTTACTAAAAAAGGTCATGTCACTTTCTATAATGCGACTAAAAATAACAAAGCCTTTGTAATATCAAATGGTAAGAAGTACATTTTTGAAAAATCTACAATTCAAAAAATTGATACTTTATATATCAATAGAGGAAATGGTAGGTATCTTTTTAAAGTAGAAGGTGAAGCATCAAAACAATATAAAGGTATAGATCCGGCAGCTATAAATGGTGATCAAAAAAGCTACTTATTCCCTGAAGAAAAAGAAGAATTTAACGAGACTCAGTCTTTTTACATTCAAACTCCTAAAAGTAAAAACATAATATCAGGTACTCCACATTTTAAAAGTGCTAGGCCTGCTGTAAGATGGACTATAGGTGAATATGATGCTGTAAATGAAAACGATGACCCAAATGCGGTTTATCTATATGAAGATAAAATTATTAGTAGAGCAGAGTTTAATTCATTTAAAAAAGGTGCTATTTATAAAACTATAAAAATGGATCCTTCTTCTTCTGCACGTTTATTAAAAAATATTTATCCTTTAAAAGAAAGTCAATACTTGATCATTCTACGATTATCACCACTGGGTGATGCAGACTTTATTTTGAAAAAGGATAAAGAAATATTATATCAATTAAGCCCAGAAGAAAGAGATGTTATAAATGCTTATCAAGCTGAAGGCGAGAAGTATCAAGATGAGTTGAGAAACGCAGAAAAGGCAAACCTTATTTATGGTAAAAAAGTCCAAATCGATTCATTAAGAAATGTGAGTAAAGAACGTTTTAAGAACAGAAAAAATGAGCCCTTGTTAAAAAGGGATTTTGAATTTGCTACTAAGCCAAAGTTTAATGGAACATATAAAGTAAATAATAGAGTAAAATATCATTCACTAGACGCTGTTCAAATTATGTATTCATTACCTAGACAAGAATCTAAAGCGTTAAAACTTGAATACTATGATCGTGTTTTTATAAATGTGGATACACCAGACTCGCAATTAAATGCTTATGAGAATAGAATTAAAAAACTAGGTGTAGATTTTGAGTTTAAAACGGTAAAGCGCAATTCGTTAGGTCAGTTATTTAAAATAGGTTTTGTAATGGATGGCCGGAACTATAAAATAAGCAATTCTGATGGGATAGATGAAATTATCATTCATATTAATAATCGCGATGGCATAATTACCTATCAGTAAAACACATGTTATACCAAATTGAATTTATAAAGTTTTCATAGTTTTCTTTTTCACTTAAAATTATTTCCGTAGCATAAGGCTATGCAAAGAATTTTCAGCCTCAATTAAGCAAAAAATAATTCAATTTATATTAATGACATTATAAACACAAAATGGTAATAATGAGCCCTAAAAGCCTATCCTATTCAACGGTTAGGCTTTTTTTAATGATCTCAAAAAAGGGAAGCCTACAAGACGTTTTAGCTGCTACTCGTTACATCTTTGGTTATTACATTATCTGAAAAAAATACAGAAATTTTCTTACATCACAGCCTCGCAATAAGCCTTTTAAAACGTCTTATTCGCTTTATATGATGTTCTTGCCAGTTGTCCTGCGTAGGCGCAAAATGAACTAAGTAGACAATTCCCATGAATCAAGAGGTTTTACACCTTTGCCGTTCTGGCCAATTGAGTAGTTTGGGAGTCTTAAAATTTTAGTTCTT
>P_2C_Liq_1_UnCtyDRAFT_1000597_pt1 | contig 15265 bp, 12 predicted proteins | sample Pon2CUnioCityCA_2_FD_10234 | JGI IMG/M metagenome (IMG submission 10234)
GATGTAGAAATTGGTAAAGACGCACTTTATTTGTTAGAAAAATTAGGATATAGCGTTACTATTATCAATCACGAAGAAAGTGCAAGAAGTTATATCTCTAAAGGGTTTTTAAAAGAAGCCAAAGCTGTTTGTAATAAAAATATTGCTATTTTTAAAGATATCATATCTAAAGAAAATCCTTTAATAGGTGTAGAACCTTCTGCAATATTAACTTTTAGAGACGAATACATCAGATTAGCAGACGATAAAAAATCCGCTTCAACAATAGCAAAACACACCTTTACTTTTGAAGAGTTTTTGGCCAACGAAATAAAAGAAGGAACTATTAGCAAAGACAGTTTTACAAAAGAATCTAAGGCTATTAAAATTCACGGACATTGTCATCAAAAAGCATTATCAAGTACAAATGCTAGTTTTCAAATTTTAAATTTACCAGAAAATTATACAGTAACCATATTAAATACAGGTTGTTGTGGTATGGCTGGTTCTTTTGGTTATGAAAAAGAACATTATAAAGTAAGCATGCAAGTTGGTGAAGATACGTTATTCCCTAAAGTAAGAAATTGTAGTACTGATACAGAAATTGCTGCTGCTGGAACTAGCTGTCGTCATCAAATTTTTGATGGTACAAAACGTACTGCAAAGCACCCAATTACTCTTTTAAAAGAAGCTTTATTATAAAATTATGAGTAAAAAAAAGAACTATATAGCTGATGAAAATCGCTATGAAAAAATAAAATATAGAAGATCAGGTAGTAGTGGTTTATTGTTACCGGAACTTTCTCTTGGCTTATGGCATAACTTTGGTGATAATGATGATTTTAAAAACGCTAGAAACCTTTTAAAATGTGCCTTTGATAACGGAATTACACATTTTGACTTGGCCAATAATTATGGACCACCTCCTGGTTCTGCCGAAAAAAACTTTGGTAAAATTTTAAAAAAGGATTTTAAACCTTACAGAGATGAATTGATTATTTCTTCGAAAGCAGGCTATGGTATGTGGCCTGGACCTTATGGAGATTTAGGCTCGAAGAAATTTTTAGTAGCAAGTTTAGACCAGAGTTTACAAAGAATGGGACTAGATTATGTAGATATTTTTTACCACCACAGACCCGATTATGATACGCCTTTAGAGGAAACAATGGGAGCTTTAGATTTGATTGTAAGACAAGGGAAAGCTTTATATGTTGCGATTTCTAATTATCAACCAGAAAGAGCTGCTAAGGCTTTTAAAATTTTAAAAGAATTAGGAACTCCTTGTATCATTCATCAACCTAGATATAATCTATTTGATCGATGGATTGAAGATGGTTTGTTGGATTTATTAGACAATTCTGGAGTTGGAGCAATTTGTTTTTCTCCTTTGGCACAAGGCATGCTTACTAATAAGTACATTAATGGATTGCCACAAGATTCTAGAGCAGTAAAAGAAAGTCCTTTTTTAAATACAGGCCAAGTTTTAGAACATCTACCAAAAATTAAAGCGCTAAACGAAATTGCTGAAAATAGAAATCAGAATTTAGCACAAATGGCAATTTCTTGGATTTTAAAAGATGATAGAATTACTTCAGTCTTAATTGGTGCCAGTAAAACAGACCAAATTATAGACAGTTTAAAAGCTACAGAAAACACCTCTTTTTCTGATGATGAACTAAATAATATTAATGCCGTTTTAAAAGAATAAATGAAACAATTTTAAGAACTCCAAAATTCTCTCTTTTTATTCAATTCTTCTTCTTGATTTAAGTATTCTTCTGCTTCTTTTGGAGATAATACTTTTAAAAAAGAAGGATGCTGCTCGATAGCATATTCTATTTTTGTAACTATATCTGCAATTTCTTCATTCTCGTAATCAATTTCTAAAGGTTCTTTAATAACCATAGATTGTAATACGTTTCTTTTTTTTATTACCAATCCTTTTTTATCAAAAGAACGTCTAAAACCATCTATCACAATAGGTACAACAACTGGTTTACACGTTTTTATAATATGTGCTGTTCCTCTTCTAATTGGTTTAAATGGCGTAGTTGTACCTTGTGGAAAAGTAATTACCCAACCATCTTTTATGGCTTTTTGAATGTTAGAAATATCAGAATTTTTAACCTGTCTGTTTACGTTTTTACCTGCGCTTCTCCAAGTTCTATCAATAGAAACAGAACCTGCGTAAGCAAACAGTTTTGGTAATAAACCAGCACGCATTGTTTCTCCAGCAGCCACAAAATAAATGTTTAATTTCGGATTCCAGATATAACCTATATTTTTAATCGTATCATCTCTACCTTTTAAAGATGCATTAAACACATGAAACATAGCTGCTACATCTGCAAAATAGGTTTGATGATTAGAAATAAATAATACATTTTTTTCTGGTAAATTTCTTAAAATTTCAGAACCCTCTATTTGTAAGTTGTTAAATTTACGATAACGTCCGTGAGAAATTAATCCAAAAATTCTAATAATCCATTTTTTTAAAAATAAATAATGACCAAATGGATTTTTTTTTAATAATGGCATCTTTGTTAGATAATACTTAGTTAACAACAAATTTACAAAACAAAATGTTAAAATGAAGAATTAAAGAGTTGTTTAATTTCTGATAACATCATAGCAGTAGCACCCCAAACTATGTAATTATTTAATTTAAAGCAAGGTGTATTAACTTTACCCATATAGGATGTTGTTAATAGTTTTGTTGTTATTGAATTATCATTTAATAAATCTTTTAACAAAACCTCTATTGTTTGCTCTACTTCGTAATTTTTTTTAAAAATGGGTTTTTGATTTACAAATCCTATAAAAGGTGTAGCCAAAAAATTACTTGGCGGTATAAAAACAGAAGTTAACTCTCTAACAATTTCTATTTCTGATGCTATTACCCCTACTTCTTCATAAGCTTCTCTTAAGGCTGTTGATTGTAAATTTACATCTGTTTTATCTATTTTACCTCCTGGAAAACTAATTTGTGCAGAGTGTGTACCTTTATACGTAGCTCTTTCTATTAATAAAAAAGTAGTTTGGTTATTTTTGTTAGGATAAAAGAGAGCTAAAACAGCGGCTTTTTTAGGATTACTTTGTCTAACTTTATTGGCATTGTAGCGTTTTCTTAATCTTGGTGCTAATTTAAACTGCGCTTCTAACCCCCCTAACTTTTCTGTTTTTAAACTATTTAAATTGCTTTTAAAAGTGTCAAATTTCAAACTGTTTTCTCTATTTTAAGCTAATTTATATATTTCTATTTTAGTGTAGCAATTTTTGATAAGAAATTTGAACATGATATGTGTTATGGAAACTAAATAAAAAAGCGATTAGTAATGCTTTCGATACCATTGAATTTATTGCTACATAATTAACAAACGTAAAAATGAAAATTTTATTGAAGTTGATTGATTGCGTTAGGGATTGAATCATTTGTTTGAGTTCTTTTTTCTTATTTAGAAAAAAAGCGAGTGCTGAAAGCCCGTTAAAACGCCCAAAAAATTAATCTTCTTTTTTAAATAAAAAACCAAAACCTAATCTGCTTAAAAACTTTTTTTCAAACGCCCAGAAAAATTTAAATTGCCCAAACAACCAACCTAAAATGGGTAAGGTTAATTGATAAATTGGAAAAATTAATAAAATCCTTAAAGGCCAGTAAATAAAACCAGATACTGTGTCTGGATTTAAACCGATAAAATTTGTTAAGGGTTTTGCTACCCAAGCCGCAAAAGAGCCGTTTATTGAAAAAACGATAAAAATAGCTGTTAAACTCCAATTACTTTCAATATTCCACCTCTGTTTTAATTTTTCCATATAATTAAGCTTCTTTATTTTTAGTTTTACGTAACATTAACCAAACACCTATTAATACAAGTGGAATACTTAAAACTTGCCCAGTATTTAACGGACTAAAAAACCACTCTTCTCCTCTTTTTTGTACCTGCGGCTCTTTTAAAAATTCGATTACGAAACGTAATGACCATAAAACAACCATAAACAAACCAAATAAATAACCAGTTTGTTCTTTTTTGTTGGTTTTCCAATACAAGTACCACATTACAAAAAATAAAGCTAAATAACTAAATGCTTCGTATAATTGTGTTGGATGTCTGGGTACAGTTTCTCCAGCTGCTTTAAAAATTACCCCAAAATTAGACCCAGTTTCTTTCCCGTAAATTTCTGAATTGAAAAAGTTTCCAAAACGGATGAAAAACCCAGCCAAAGCTACCATAATTGCCAATCTATCTAAAATAAATAACCAAGGTTGTTGTAAATGTTTCTTAGCATAAAAATACATAGCAATTGGAATTCCAATAGCTGCGCCATGGCTTGCAAAACCTGTAAAGCCAGTAAATCTCCAACCTTCTGCAGATTTTTTAAAGGGTAAAAATATTTCTAACAAATTATGCTGATAATAATTCCAACTATAAAAAAATACATCTCCTAAACGCATACCTATTAGCATAGAAACAAAAACATACATAAATAATGGGTCCATTTTTTCTGTAGGAATTTTGTCTTCTATATAGATTTTTTTCATCAGTCTTAAACCTAATAAAAAAGCAGTTACAAACATTAAACTGTACCAACGTATGGTAAAAAAACCTAAATCTATTCCTATGGATGGATCCCAATTGATTGCTATAAAACTCATATTTACTATTTTTATTATTGTTATATCTTGTGATTTTTTAATTTCAATAATCACTAAAACTGACAATTTTATTTTTTTCTACTCTTTTTTTATTTTTTCAGGAACAGGGTCGTAACCACTGCCTCCCCAAGGATGACAACTAAAAATTCGTTTTAAAGCTAACAAACCACCAGAAAATAAACCGTGTTTTTGCAATGCTTCTATGGTATAATGTGAACATGTGGGACTGTATCTACAGGTTGCTGGTGTAAACGGTGATATAGCTGTCTGGTAAAAACGAACTAATAAAATAAGGAAGCCCCCTAACCCCCAAAGGGGGAATTTGCCACTTGTGTTTTTAGTTGTTTTATTTTTCATTGGTGTAAAAACTTTTCTTTTTAAAGTTTTTTTTTGGTTTTCAGTTTGATTGGAACTCCTTCCCTTTGGGAAGGTTGGGATGGGCTTTAATTTACTGAAAAAGTAGTGCCTTCTTTACCATCTTTTAACTGAATACCTAATTCAATTAACTCGTCTCTAATTTGGTCAGATAAAGCCCAATCTTTATTTTCTCTTGCTTCTTTTCGTAGTTTAATTAACAACTCTACTACTCCATTTATTTTTTCTGAATTGTCTTGTGTTGCCTCATTCATCAACCCTAAAATATCAAAAACAAAAGCATTGATAGTGGTTTTAAACTCTTCTAAATCAGCATTTGTTAAACCTGCTTTATGCTCTTTAATTTGGTTGATTACCTTTACAGCTTCAAATAAATGCGATATTAAAATGGGTGTATTAAAATCATCATTCATAGCGTCATAACAGGCTTTTTTCCATTTTTTTACATCGAAAGTAGAGGCTTTATCAGCTTCTATTTTATCCAAAAATGTAATGGCTTCCATTAACTTAGCATGTCCTTTTTCTGATGCTTCTAACGCTTCTCCAGAAAAGTCTAAAATACTTCTATAGTTGGCTTGCATGTTAAAAAAACGTACTACAGAAGCTGAAAAGGCTTTGGGCAAAATATTATTTTTACCTGATAAAATTTCGTTTGGTAAAATAAAATTCCCAGTGGATTTAGCCATTTTTTGACTATTTAACAATAACATATTAGTATGCATCCAATAATTTACGGGTTTTACACCTGAGCAAGTTTTCGATTGTGCAATTTCACATTCGTGATGTGGAAATTTTAAATCCATACCACCACCATGAATATCGAAACTTTCACCTAAATATTTGGTACTCATCACAGAACATTCTAAATGCCAACCCGGAAAACCATCTGACCATGGTGAAGGCCAACGCATTATATGGCGTTCTTCGGCTTTTTTCCAAAGTGCAAAATCTTGTGGGTTTTTCTTGTCTGATTGTCCATCTAAAGCACGTGTATTGTGAATTAAGTCTTCTACTTTTCTGCCAGATAAAATTCCATAGTGATTAGATTTATTATAGGCTAATACATCAAAATAGACAGAACCATTTACCTCATATGCAAAACCTTTTTCTATGATTTCTTTAATCATTTCTATTTGTTCTACAATATGGCCAGTTGCTGTAGGCTCTATGCTTGGTGGCAAAAAGTTGTAATTTTTTAGCACATTATGAAAATCTACAGTGTAACGTTGTACAACTTCCATCGGTTCTATTTCTTCTAAACGTGCTTTTTTTGCAATTCTATCTTCGCCTTCATCTGCATCATTTTCTAAATGACCAGCATCTGTAATATTACGAACGTAACGCACCTTATATCCTAAATGTAAAAGATACCTGTACACAACATCGAAAAACATAAATGTTCTTACGTTGCCTAAATGTGCATTGCTATATACTGTTGGACCGCAAACATACATGCCAACGTAACCTTCTGTTATGGGTTTAAAATCCTCTTTAGACTTGTTAAGAGAATTATATATTTTCAATTGATTTTCTTTGTAGAGTTCCATTAAAAAAAGTGACTATTTACAGTGGATAAAGATAGGCACTTTATTAAGAATAGAGAAATGGAAATTGAGAGAAGTTTGGTAAATAGTTTGAAATAGAAATAAGATAAATATTTACTAGAAAATTACTTAATTATAATAGTACTATAATCTGCTTTTAAAGAGATTTTATTATTTGTTTTTAATACAGATCTATTAAAGATTGATGTAAATATTTGGTTTGTTTCATTAAAATAATCTTACTCTAAAGACGATAGATTTTTTGGAGTGTTGCAAAATTGTAATAATTTATTTCTAAATTTACATATTTACTTTTAAAAATGGACAAAAATTCTTCTGCATTACATGAAAATGAAGGTGTTTCTCAACCAGAAACAACCAGTAAAACCAGTGCAGAAAAAATAAAACTTAACAGAGCTAAACAAAACTCTGTAGATTTTTTTACTTCAGAAATCTTAAAGGGTAATATTACGTATTTAAGTCGTGCAATTACTTTGGTGGAAAGTACAAATGTGAAACATCAACAAAAAGCAAACGAAATATTAGAGCGTTGTTTGCCACATGCAAATAAATCAGTAAGAATAGGAATTACAGGTGTACCTGGTGTTGGTAAAAGCACGTTTATTGAATCTTTTGGTAAACATTTAACATCCAAAGGAAAAAAAGTAGCGGTTTTAGCTGTAGACCCAAGTAGCACTGTAAATAAAGGGTCTATTTTAGGCGATAAAACCAGAATGGAACAATTGGTTACCGATAAAAATGCTTTTATTAGACCCTCTCCTTCTGGAACTTCTTTAGGTGGTGTTGCACAAAAAACAAGAGAAAGTATCATTTTATGTGAAGCTGCTGGTTTTGATACTATTATTATAGAAACTGTGGGTGTTGGGCAATCTGAAACTGTAGTACATTCTATGGTAGACTTCTTTTTATTACTAAAACTGGCTGGAGCTGGAGACGAATTACAAGGCATAAAGCGTGGTATTATAGAAATGGCAGATGCTATTGTAATTAATAAAGCTGATGGTGAAAACGAAAAAAATGCAAAAATTGCTAAAGTAGAATTTAATCGAGCATTGCATTTATATCCACCAAAAGAAAGTAACTGGCAACCAAAATTACTTATTGCAAGTGCATTGCACAATACAGGAATTCAAGAAATTGACAACATGATTTCTGAATACCTAACCTTAACAAAAGAAAATAATTATTTTATTGATAAAAGAAATACACAAAATAAATATTGGTTATTGGCTACTATAGAACAACAATTAAAAGCTAATTTTTATAACAATCCGTTAATTAAAAAAGCTTTAGAAAAAGAAATAGATAAATTAGAAAAAAGCAAAACAACCCCTTTTAATGCAGCAAAACGCTTATTAGAATTGTAGTTTTTTTGTTTAAAAACTTTAATAAATATAAATTAGTTAAGTACGAGTATAAGTCATTAAAACGACGTCGTATTCGTAAATACACTAGCTGATTTCACTCCAAATTTTAGAGTGTTTACTCATTTTTACATAGGCTTTTTTAATAGGTGCGTTTTCTGGTTTAGATAAGGTATCATCTTCTTGTAATACAGCCATAGCTGTATTTCTGGCAGCAACTAAAATTTTAGAATCTTTTACAACATCAGCAATTTTTAAATTTAAAACGCCACTTTGTTGTGTACCCATTAAATTTCCAGGTCCACGTAACTTTAAATCTACCTCTGCAATTTTAAATCCATCTGTAGTTTCTACCATGGTTTTTAAACGCGTTTTACCTTCTTCAGATAATTTATAGCTAGATAATAAAATACAATAACTTTGGTCTGCACCTCTACCTACTCTACCTCGTAATTGATGTAATTGAGACAAGCCAAAACGTTCTGCACTTTCTATAATCATTACACTTGCATTGGGTACATTTACACCAACTTCAATAACAGTTGTGGCCACCATAATTTGAGTTTCTCCATTCACAAATCGCTGCATTTCAAAATCTTTATCTGCAGGTTTCATTTTACCATGTACAATACTAATTTGATAGTTAGGTAACGGAAATTCTCTAGAAATACTTTCATAACCATCCATTAAATCTTTATAATCCATCGCTTCAGATTCTTGAATTAATGGATAAACCACGAAGACTTGTCTACCTTTTTTAATTTCATCTTTCATAAATTTAAAAACCGACAATCTATTGCTATCAAAACGATGCACCGTTTTCACTTCTTTTCTTCCTGGAGGTAATTCGTCAATTACAGAAATATCTAAATCACCATATACAGACATTGCCAATGTTCTTGGTATTGGTGTTGCTGTCATCACTAATATATGTGGAGGTAAGGCCTTCCCTAACCCTTCCAAAGGAAGGGAACTCTCAGCTCTATGTTTTAATTCTTCTGAGATATGTTTCAATACTTTATCAATATCTCCAATAACTTCTTCATTGGTAAATCTAATGACTTTGAAACCTAATGTATTAAGAATTTCTGTTCTTAATTCATCTGCTTCTTGCTGTTCTTTTGTATTATGATATTTGCCATCAACTTCTATAATTAGTCTTTTTTCAATGCAAATAAAATCGACTATAAACTCATCAACAATATGTTGTCTTCTAAATTTAAAACTTAATTTTTTAGTTCTTAATTGCTCCCAAAGAATTTGTTCTGCTTCAGTAGTTTGTTGTTTTCTGTTTTTTTGTAATTCTTTCATCAATTTATAAGCAGATGGGCGAGCTGTTTCATAACGATTCCGCAATTCTACTCCTTCCCTTTGGGAAGGTTGGGATGGGCCACCTTTCATCCACAATTTTGCTCTTTGTTTTACTCCAAATCTGTGCTGTTCGTCAATTATAGCAATACCAAGGTTTTTAAATTGCACTTTATCTTCTAATAAGGCATGTGTACCCACTAAAATATGTAAACTACCATCTTCTAAACTAGCGTGAATTTCTTTTCGTTTTTTTGTTTTTACAGACCCTGTTAAAATAGCAACCTTAATATTCATGCCTTCTAACAATTCTGAAACAGCAATAAAATGCTGATTTGCTAAAATTTCTGTAGGCGCCATAATGGTGGCTTGAAAACCATTATCTATTGCTAAAAGCATGGTTAATAAAGCTACAATTGTTTTTCCTGAGCCAACATCTCCTTGTAAAAGTCGGTTCATATGTGCACCAGAAGCTACATCTTTTCTAATTTCTTTTAAAACTCTTTTTTGGGCATTTGTTAAATCAAAAGGTAACTTTTTACTATAAAATTGATTAAAAACAGCACCAACATTTTCAAAAATAAAACCTTTATTTTTAGTTTTATTGATGAGTTTTTTACGCAATAATTGTAATTGAATAAAAAATAATTCTTCAAACTTTAATCTGTTTTGAGCTTTGGCTAAGTTTTCTTGACTTTTAGGAAAATGTACATTTAACAATGCATCTCTTTTCAACATCAACTTAAAATCACTTATAATTTCTTGTGATAAACTTTCTTGTATGCCATCATAAAACTGCTGTAATAAATTTTGTTGATAGGTTCGCATCATTTTATTAGAAAAACCAGAATTGGTTAATTTTTCTGTTGATGGATAAACAGGTTGCATTTTAGTTTGTAGTTTCTTTTTGTACTCTGTTACTAACTCCATTTCTGGGTGTGGAATACTAAAACTGCCATTATAATGGCTTAATTTACCATAAACCACATAAGGTTGATTAATTTTTAAAGAATCTTTAATCCATTTTTGGCCTTTAAACCAGACTAGTTCCATAGAACCAGTAGCATCTTGAAAAGTAGCTACTAATCTACTTCCTCTTTTTTGAGCTACCGATTTTACACGTGTAATTTTACCTACAATTTGTACTTCAGCGGTACTTGGCTGTAAGTCTTTTATAGCATAAAACTGGGTTTTATCTATATATCTAAAAGGAAAAAAATGTAATAGATCGTTACAAGTTTTTATACCCAATTCTGCAAAAAGCAATGCCGCTTTTTGTACACTTATACCTTTAATATATGTAATAGGTTGGTCTAAATTCAACTTTTAAAAGTTTGTAAAAACGAAAATACAAAATACCTTTTATTTGATGTATCTTTGCACCCCATTAGATTTAAATAAAATGAGATTACACAGAAATTTAACATTTGCTGTTATAGACAGTATTAGAGATATATTTAACGAAGGTGTTTACGCAGATAAAGCCGTAGAAAAAGCTTTAAAGAGAGATAAACGTTGGGGTGCAAGAGATCGTAAGTTTGTGGCAGAAACTATTTACGAAATGGTACGTTGGAATAGGTTATACGCAGAAATTGCAGAAGTAAAAATACCTTATGATAGAGATAATATTTGGAGATTATTTTCTGTATGGTGTATTCTAAGAGGAATTGCATTACCAGATTGGAATCAAATTGGTGATGTGCCAGAAAGAAGGATTAAAGGGCGTTTTGCTGAATTATCTAAAATTAGAAAATATAGAGAATCTGTACCAGATTGGATGGACGAATTATGTATATCTGAATTAGGAGAAGCTATTTGGACCAAAGAAATTGAAGCTTTAAATGAGCAAGCCAAAGTAATTTTACGAACTAATACATTAAACATTACCAAAGAAGTTCTTCAGAAAAAATTAAGAGCAGAAAATGTAATTACAGAATTTGTACCTAATCATCCAGATGCTTTGGTATTACCAGAAAGAGCCAATGTATTTAAAACAGAAGCTTTTCACAATGGTTTTTTTGAAGTTCAAGATGCCTCCTCTCAATTAGTAGCTGCTTATTTAGATGTACAACCAGGTATGAAAGTAGTAGATACTTGTGCTGGTGCTGGTGGTAAAACCTTGCATTTATCTGCTTTAATGCAAAATAAAGGGCAAATAATTGCTATGGATATTTACGAAAGTAAATTAAAAAAATTAAAAGTAAGAGCCAGAAGAAACAAAGCACATAATATAGATATGCGTGTAATAGATTCTACAAAACCTATTAAAAAACTATATGGTAAAGCAGATAGAGTTTTAATAGATGCGCCTTGTTCTGGTTTGGGTGTTATTAGAAGAAACCCAGATTCTAAGTGGAAATTACAACCAGAATTTATAGATAACATTAAAAAAGTACAGCAAGAAATTTTACAGAGTTACTCTAAAATGGTAAAACCAGGTGGTAAAATGGTGTATGCAACTTGTTCAATTCTTCCATCAGAAAATCAAAATCAAGTTAATACTTTCTTAACATCAGAAGCAGGAAAAGAGTTTACCTTTGTATCAGATAAAAAAGTGTTAGCTCATAAATCTGGTTTTGACGGATTTTACATGGCGCTTTTAGAAAAAAAATAAATACTACATTTTTATTGCTATTTGTAGTGTTATTAATCCTGAAAAAGAAATTGTTTAACCAAATAGTTTATGTTTAAAAGATTATTTCTTTTTATTGCTTTAGCTTGTATTACCATAGGTTATAGCCAACAAAGTTACTATAATGATGTAAATTTAAATCTTACAGGTATCACCCTAAAAGAAGAATTAGCTACAAAAATTATTAGTACGCACACACAGTTTTTATTTTACGACCAAATTTGGGATGCAAGTAAAGCTACAGACGTAAACCCTAACAATAATAACGAAGTATTATTAATTTACGGTTACGAAAATGGTACAGATGCTGATGTTACCAATGACAGAGAACGTGGAATAGATTATAACAGTGGTGATTCTGGAGATTGGAATAGAGAACATGTTTTTTCTCAATCTTTAGGAGTTCCTCCATTATCAGATTCAGGTCCAGGTTCCGATGCTCATCATCTAAGACCTGCAGATGCTCAAAGAAATTCATCTAGAAATAATAGAAAATTTACTTCTGGAAATGGTAATTCAACAGCACAGGCAAATGGTGGTTGGTATCCAGGAGACGAATGGAAAGGAGATGTTGCAAGAATGATGATGTACATGTACGTAAGATATGGAGAAAGGTGTTTACCAACTAATATCGGTTTTGGAGACAACTCCTCTACTCCAGATGATATGATCGATTTATTTTTACAATGGAATGTAGAAGATCCTGTTTCTGCGTTCGAGATGCAAAGAAACACCTATCATGAAAACACATCAAATCAAAATGCACAAGGTAACAGAAACCCATTTATAGACAACCCAATTTTAGCAACAAGAATTTGGGGTGGTCCAAAAGCAGAAGATACTTGGGGTATTTACACAAACTCAGATACAGAAGCCCCTTCAGTACCAATAAACATAGCGTTATCTAATGTTACCACTTTTTCTGTTGATGTTTCTTGGTCTGCCTCTACAGACAACACAGCAACCTCAAGTTACGATGTTTTTGTAGATGGAAATTTAATAAAAAACACTACAAATACAAATACTAAAATTACAGGTTTAAGTTCTAATACAACGTATGCAATATCTGTATTAGCAAAAGATATTGCTAATAATTTATCTGCACAAAGTAGCGCTGTTAATGTAACTACTTTACAAGATACAGAAGCGCCATCTGTACCTATCAATATTATTATTAGTAACGAAACTGATATGTCTTTTAAAATTTCTTGGGATGCAGCTACAGACAACACTGCTGTTACTGGTTATGAGGTTTTTATTGATGGGAATTTTTTAGCTTCTACAATAGGAACCACATATACAGTCACAAACCTAACCATTTCAACAAGTTACAATGTACAAGTTTTAGCCAAAGATATAGTAGACAATAAATCTGCATTAAGTACTATTGTTATTGCAACTACTACCAATGGTTCTGCTTCAAATGCAACAGAAATATTTTTTTCTGAATACTTAGAAGGCTCATCAAATAATAAGGCTTTAGAAATTGTTAATCTAACAGATGCTGATATCGATTTAAGTCCATACAGTATAAAAAGACAAAGCAATGGGGGTTTAAATAATGCTGATTGGGAAAATTCTTTACAACTTTCTGGAATTATAAAACAAGATGATGTTTATGTAATTATTAATGGAAGTGCAAGTATTCAGGAATTAATTGACGAAGCTGATTTTGTTCAACTAAATGCAAGTGAAACGAATTGGGGGGCTCCAATTAATTTTAACGGAAACGACCCGATAGGATTGTTTAAAAATGATATTTTAATAGATATTATTGGAACCTATAATGGTGGTTCTAGTAATTTTGCTAAAGACAAAACATTACGAAGAAAAAGTGTTGTTTATCAATCAAATAGTACTTTTGATTTAGATAATGAATGGGATGTTTATCCAAAAGACACGACAGATGATTTTGGCAAATATTACAATATTTTAAATACAGAAAACTTTCGTTTAAAAGGATTAAAATTCTATCCAAATCCTACAAAAGGTTTATTATACATCAAAAATTTAGAAAATTATCACATAAAAGAAATAGCTGTTTTTACTGTTTTAGGTAAAAAAATAACTTCTATTACCAATATTACAAATAAAATAGATGTACATTCTTTATCAAAAGGAATCTATTTTTTAAAATTAGAAATTGATAAAAATTTGCATACCATTAAATTTATAAAAAAATAATGAAACAAAAAATACTTTTTTTAATTGCATTTTTAAACCTTTGTTTTGCTTTTTCACAAATTCCAAATGGGTATTACAACTCAGCTACAGGAGATGGTTATACTTTAAAAACACAATTAAACGCAATTATAAAAAATGGTCATATAGATAATGGCTATAGTGCTTTGTATGATGCCTATAAAAAAACAGACAACGACTCTTTTTACGAAAACGATAACACGGTTTTAGACATGTATTCAGAAAACCCTTCTGGAACAGATTCTTATAATTATAATCACAATAATAGAAATTGTGGAAATTACAACTCAGAAAACGATTGTTATAATAGAGAACATATTTTTCCTCAAGGTTTTTTTAACCAACAAACTCCAATGAAGACAGATATACATCATGTAGTACCCTCTGATGGTTATGTAAATGGAAGAAGAAGTAATTTCCCTTTTGGAGAAGTTTCAAATATTAGTTGGCAATCTAATAACGGTTCAAAAGTAGGTACAAATAATATTTTTGGTTATACAGGCACTGTTTTTGAGCCTATTGATGAGTTTAAAGGAGATATTGCAAGAATGTTATTTTATTTTGCAACTCGTTACGAGAATGAAGTAACTAACAGTTCTTGGGATGCACCAAACGCATCTATTAGCAACCCCTTAAATGGAACAAATAATCAAGTTTATGAAACTTGGTATATAAAATTATTATACAAATGGCATACAGAAGACCCTATTAGCCAAAGAGAAATTATTAGAAATAATGAAGCATATAATTTCCAGAAAAACAGAAACCCTTTTATAGATCATCCAGAATATGTTTCTCAAATTTGGGGTTCTGTATTATCTGTTAATAAACCTCTTACTTTAGAAGATATTAAAATTTATCCAAACCCTATAAAAGGAAATGATTTATTTATAAAAACAACTCAAATTACACAAATTAAAATTTATAATATTATTGGTAAACTTGTATTGTCAAAAATTCTAAATTCATCCAATAACAAGGTGGATATTTCTAAATTAGACAAAGGTGTTTATCTAATAAAAATAGTATCTCAAAATAAAATAACTACAAAAAAAGTAATAAAATCATAATAAACAAAATGTGATGTCCTGAAATAGCGTTACAGAATTAATAATCTAAAGGTAGTGATTTTATATCACTGCCTTTTTTGCTTTTATATTGTATTCTTTTGACTTTATTTTGTTGA
>P_2C_Liq_1_UnCtyDRAFT_1000599_pt1 | contig 15240 bp, 17 predicted proteins | sample Pon2CUnioCityCA_2_FD_10234 | JGI IMG/M metagenome (IMG submission 10234)
ATCTGCATCATAAAAGCCAACCAAATCATAAGCCTCTATTTGCTTCAAAAGTTTAATGTGAATCTTACCTAAATGGCCTGCGCCTAGAACACCAATTTTTAGCATAACTCAATTTTTTACAAAGAACGCAAACTATGGACTTTAAGTTTTCTGCTTTAGCGACCTTTGTTAACATTAAAATGGTGAAAACCGCAGTACTAAAAAAACAAATCCTAGCAATAATATTTTTTGCTTTGTACCATGCTTCACGACACTTATAGACACAAAGGGATGCGCAAAAAGTTAGTTGCGCAATTAGTAGAGAAAGGTATTGAAGATCAGCGTGTTTTAGAGGCAATCAATTCCATTCCAAGGCATTTATTCATGGATAATGCTTTTGTGAATTTTGCATACAAAGATCAAGCATTTCCAATAGGGGCAGACCAGACCATTTCTCAGCCCTATACTGTGGCTTATCAAAGTCAGTTACTTGCTTTAAAAGGAAATGAGAAAGTACTTGAAATTGGCACTGGCAGTGGTTATCAAGCTTCTGTATTACTTGAAATGGGTGTGAAGGTGTTCAGCATTGAACGGCATCGCTCATTGCATTTACGTGCTAAAAAGCAGCTTGAGGGTTTGGGTTATAAGCCCAAACTGTTTTTTGGAGATGGCTACAAGGGCTTGCCCACTTTTGCTCCCTTTGACCGAGTGATCATAACAGCGGCAGCACCCTATATTCCAGAGGACCTTAAGCAACAATTAAAAGTGGGAGGCATGATGGTTATTCCGTTGGGAGAGGGACAAAGTCAGCAGATGCAGCGTTTGGTCAAAGTCTCTGAAACAGAATTTAAAAAAGAAGTTTACGGAGATTTTAGTTTTGTGCCTATGCTGGAAGACAAATCTTACCGCAGTTAAACAATATCTCTATTAAATTGGGGTTATTTGCTCCAAGAATTTATTCCCATGAAAAAGATTGTTATTCTAATTAGCCTGAGTTGTTTTTTCTTTAAGCTAAGCGCTCAAGAAAAAAACGCAGATAAAAGAAGTGAATTAATGCCAAGTAAGGGCGATTACGGTGTAATGCTTGTTTTAGATGGCCTAATTGACCAAATCGACTTATCCGCTCAACGCAATCAGTACGGTAACAACTTACTCTTTGGTCGCTATTATTTGGAGGATAAATTAGTCCTAAGAGCAGGTTTTGGAGTGGGTGTTAGTTCAAGAACCAGAAGCACTGCAGATAGTGTGGGAACTAGCCTAGTAGAGGTGGATTCCAGTCGAAACAATTACATGATTAACCTTTCAGGGGGAGTTGAGGCACATCTAGGAAACAGTAAACGGCTCGACCCTTATTTCTTTTCTCAAATAGACCTTACGTTCATTGGTAAAACCAACACTTCAATTGACCGCAGAGAAATAAGCGGTGCAGGCACAGCTAGCCGAGAGCGAACCATTAAAGAAGATGGAGGATTAGCCATTGGACTTGTTAATGGAATGGGTTTGAACTACTTTGTGGCCAATCGTTTAAGCATTGGTACAGAGATTAGCTTTAATCTTTTGTATGTTAACCGTGGTGGAACTATCTCTGATAATGAAATCATTACTCCAATCAATGGAGCAGCAACTTCTAATTTTAGCAGAAGAGAAGATCAGCAAGCACAGTTTAATTTAGATGTGCAGCCTTCAGCCACTATTAACTTTTCATATTTCTTTTAGTTAGCAACCTAAAAGTTTACCTGCTCCAAAAAAGATAAAAAGCCAAACTAATCCTTTAAGGAAAAAGAATAGAAAACCTGCTACGCCAAAACGTTTGAGCCACTTTTCCCAAGGTTTAGGTTGCCTTTCTTCCATTACTTTCTAATCGATTTTAAGACCTTCTCAGGATTTAATTGCAACAACTTTTGAAATAATAGAACGGTAGCTTGAGCGTCATTGGTAGCCCTATGGTGTCCATCTATCGGAATTTCAAGACTTTGGCAAAGCTTTTTCAAACTGTAGGAGTCCATGCCAGGAATTAGATCACGACTCAATTGAAGGGTGCAAAGTCTTTGACGTTTAAATTCGGTACCTGCAAAGTCAAATTCAGCTTTTACAAAACTGTAGTCTGCTTTTGCATTATGAGCGACAAGAATAGCGTCTTGAGTGATAGCCGAAATGGGTTGGATCAACTCTTTAAAGGTGGGGGCCTTTCGTGCCATCTTATTATTTATACCAGTTAAGCGTTGCACGTAAGGTGGGATATTTCTTTCGGGATTGACAAGCGAGCTAAACTGGTCGATTACCTGATTTCCATCGTGCCGAAAGACAGCAATCTCCGTCACTTTTCCAATTTGGGCGTTTCCTCCAGTTGCTTCAATGTCAATTATAGCATACATTACTACAAAAATACAGATAGCCGCCCCGCTTGTTTGAACAGACCTAGATTAAATCTTATCTTTCAACGAAAAAATAGAAAAATGGCGAACAGAAGAGAACTAAAGAAAGAAGTTAAATCATCTACCAATCTCTTAATAGAGGATGCATACCTAGAAGCAATGGAAGGGGATGAGAAGGAAAAAAAGAAAATGAATGGCATTATTAACGATATTGTTGATGCCCGCCATGATTTTTTAAGTCGCATCTCTTCCTATCCAAAAAGTAAAGACCGTACAAAGGTTAAAGATCATTTTAATGCAATTCGCACTGAGCTTGAAACTAAGACAGCTGATTACAGCAAACAAATCGGTAGAATTACTTAGTAAATGAAACAGTTTCTGGCTCGCTTGGGCCCGGGCTTACTTTATGCAGGTGCTGCAGTTGGGGTTTCGCATCTAGTGCAATCAACTAGGGCTGGGGCTGCATATGGCTTTAGCATGATAGCGGTAGTAATTCTAGCTAATGTGCTAAAGTTGCCCTTTTTTAAGGCCGGACCCTTGTATGCTGCCCATAGCGGAAAGTCACTTTTAGAGAGCTTTCACCAAGAAGGTAAGGCTGCGATCTTATTATTTTACGGCATAACACTATCCACCATGTTTGCTGTTCAGGCTGTGGTCACTTTAATTACAGCGAGTGTATTAGCCTATATTTTTAATCTGAATTTTCCTTTGTGGGTTATTGCCGCTGCTATTTTAAGTATTTGCGGTGCATTGCTGCTGATCGGGCATTATCAATGGCTCAACAATACCATGAAGTGGGTTATTATTTTATTAGCAGTAACAAGCGTAATTACTCTTTTGGCTGCTATGGCTCAATACAGTCCTCCTTCTGAGACACTCCTGCCATTTTCCTTTTTAGATCAAACTGATGTTTTTTTCCTAATTGCCTTGGTAGGTTGGATGCCTGCACCTCTAGACATTGCTTTATGGCATTCCGAATGGACATTAGCCGATAAAGGCAAAGGTGAGGCACAGCAGCAGATCAGACGGACTGATTTTGATTTCAAGGTTGGTTATTGGGGTACTACCTTTTTAGCTGCCACTTTTGTGGCTTTGGGTGCTATTATGTTGCGCGGCAGGGGGATTGAACTACCAAATAGCGGTGCTGCATTTGCAGGTGAAGTAATTGGGATGTATACCAAAACCATTGGTAGCTGGGCATTTGTTTTGATAGCGATTGCAGCCTTTACAACCATGTTTAGCACCACTTTAACTGTTTTAGATGCTTATCCCCGCGTTTTAGGAAAAGCGATTAGCTTGAGTTTTCCAAAGCAAAAATGGCTAAGTCATTACAGCCTGTGGCTACTGATTACCATTATGGGCGCTTTGTTTGTGCTCATCTTCCAGCTCGACAATATGAAACAGTTGGTTGATTTTGCCACCACTATTTCTTTCTTGACTGCACCTATTTTAGCCAGCATGATCTATTATGCGGTGAAAAAACTCAAACAGCCCATTTTTAGCAAATTTGAAAATGGCTTGGCTTGGGCGGGAATTATCTTTCTCTACTTTTTTAGTTTCTATTATTTGTGGGAAAAATATCTATGAGAAAGCAAAGGCCATTCAACTTTCGAGATCGGATCAAGAGTTTTCGGTATGCTTATAGCGGACTAAAAACCCTTTGGCAGGAAGAACACAATGCCCGCATTCACCTTTTTGCTACCTTTTGCGCAGTTTTAATGGCTATTATGACTAAAATAGCTTTCACAGAATGGGTTTTTCTTCTATTTGTCATTGCTCTCGTCTGGATCTGTGAGCTTTTTAATACCGCTATAGAAAACCTTTGTGATAAGATTTCTCTAGAAAAAGATACTCGCATTAAAAAGGTAAAGGATCTATCTGCAGCGGCGGTTTTAGTGAGTTCTATTTTAGCACTTATCGTAGGAGCATTACTATTTTTGCCTCCACTTATTTATTCCTTCAAACAATTGCTATGAAAGCAGAAACCTTCCCATTTTATTACCAAAACTACATTGAATTGGTTCCTCAGGAAACCAAAGTTCAAGAACTCTTCGATTATTCTCTAAAAGAGCTTTTTAAAAGTTTGGTAATGGTCAGCGAGGAGCAGGCCAATCAGGCCTACGCTGAGGGAAAATGGAGCATCAAAGATATTGTGCAGCATCTGATAGATACCGAGCGGATCTTTTGTTTCCGCGCACTCTCATTTGCGAGGGGAGAGCAAGCAGAAATTTTTGGTTACGACCATAATGCTTATGTCAATCAGGCAGCAGCTAAGCAGCGAAGTTTAAAAGGATTATTGGAGGAGTTGAAGCAACTTAGAGTAAGCACGAAAGATCTGTTTGCTAGCTTTGACGATGAGATGCTTAAGCGAAAAGGTAAGGCCAATGGGCATGAATTGAGCGTGGAAGAAATTCGCTTGATTATCATTGGTCATGAAATGCACCATTTAAAGGTGATTGAAAGTAAATACCTCTATGCTTGAAAAGCTATTGATTCCCTTGGGAAGCCAACCCTCAAATGCTAATATTGTAGCCTAGGCAGAAATCAAAAAGAATTAAAGTATGAAAATATATCCTATTCCTACAGGCAATTTTAAGTTAGACGGTGGTGCTATGTTTGGTGTAGTGCCTAAATCACTTTGGCAACGCACTAATCCTGCCGACAGCAATAATATGTGCTCTTGGGCACTGCGATGTATGTTAATTGAAAAGGGTGATCGCTTAATGTTGATCGATAACGGAATGGGTGACAAACAGTCTGAAAAGTTTTTTAGCTATTATTTTTTGTTTGGGGATGATTCGCTAGAAAATTCTTTGAGGGTAAATGGTTTTCATCCAGATGACATCACAGATGTTTTTTTAACTCATTTACACTTTGATCATTGTGGAGGGGGAATTAAATGGAATAAAGGCCGAACAGGCTACGAACCTACCTTTAAGAATGCCACCTATTGGTCGAACCGCAAACATTGGAAGTGGGCAACAGAGCCTAATGCAAGGGAAAAGGCTTCCTTTTTAAAAGAGAATATTCTCCCAATGCAGGAGTTTGGTCAGCTTAAGTTTGTAGATGATGAAGGAGAAAACTTTGACTGGTTTGAGATTTTCTATGCCGATGGACACACTGATGCGCAGATGATTCCTATTCTAGATTACCAAGGCAAGAAGTTAGCTTTTATGGCAGATCTTCTACCTTCTGCCGGACACATTCCTATGCCCTATGTAATGGGTTATGATACGCGGCCTCTATTGACTTTAGAAGACCGAAAGGTGTTTTATGAAAGAGCTATAAAAGAAGAACTTTATCTGTTTTTAGAACACGATGCGCAGAACGAGGTGATCACCTTAAAAGAAACAGAGAAGGGAGCCCGTTTGGATCAGGTGTATACTTTTCAGGAATTATTTAATGCTCAATATTAAATTTAATTTACAATCAAACTTTGACTAAAATTCACTTCATTTCCTACAAACCGAAGAATATACATTCCACTAGAAAGATTTTGATTTAGATTCTCAGTTGTTTCTCCGTTTAATCGTTGCCTGTATTTCAGAACTCCTGTTTGACTAAAGATCAAAACTTCTCCAAAAAATGGTTTTTTAAAACTTACTTTAAAATTGCCATTGTTGGGATTTGGATATGCAATAACTTGCCCAAAGTTATTTTCCTCTTTTTTTAAACCTACAATTAATCTCGATAGTTTTTGTACAAATCCATCATATCTTCTAACTGAGGCTGACATCATGGGAGTATTAGATAATGGTGAGAAATTCAAAGTGTTTGAATATGTCCCGACGGCAATAACTTGACCAACAGAAGGGACAGTCAAATCAAAATAACCACTGCCTTCTATTGTAGAGTCACCGAAATGGAACTTTGAGAGGAGATTTCCTGATGTATCATATTCTACAAAAAAAGGATTGGTGGAATATTGTAAACTTTTCGAAATACCATTTTGATTATATAGAATTAAAGAATCTGTCATAAATCCTGCGGTGTAGACTCTATCATCTTTAACTTTTAGTGCATAGTTTCTTATGTTACCGCTAGAACTGTGTATAGTGTTTACCCATTGAATTTGCCCCCTCTTATTACACCTGGCTATTAGACAATTACTAGAATTGTACTGAGGTAATTGTGAGCCGTTAAGACTAAGAGATCCATCATATTCCACAGTGATGTAGATATGGTTGTTCTTTATTTTAATGTTTAAACCTTGGTCGTAACTCGAACTAGCTATTGACCTTACCCATTGAAAACCTCCATTTGAGTTTAGCTTTCCTAAGAATACATTTCTCGGATTAATCCAAGTATTGCCGATGCCGGGGTCAAAATCACCTTGGTTTGCTCCAACCGAACCATAAAAAAATACATTAGAAGAATCATCAGTTTCAACATGTGAGTATATACCACCAATTTGTCTTCTCCATTGCAAATTAAAGTTGTAATCATATTTACAAATAAAGATTCCTCTTTGTGGTGTAGCAGTCATAGATTGATTACCTCCTTTAAGATTGAAGTTAACTGTGCCATGAAATTTGCCAATCACATGTATTCCATTTTTTACATCTATATCATGAATCCATGACGGAATGGTATTCGCTGAAACTACAGCTCCATTCGGGCTAACTTTAATTACAGCGCTACCTCCGTTAAAAATTGAATGAGAGTAGGTTAAGAGAGGTTGGTTTGTGACAATATCTGTAATTACTAACGAGTCTGCATAGGAAAGAGAAATGTAGATGTTATCAATTGAGTCTATAGATAGCGCATAATCAACGTTATTGGAATTACTCTGAAATGAAAGCATCCAAATGCTATTACCTAAAGTATCGTATTTTAATAAAAATACATTTTTACTATTATTATTGCTTAGTGGTAATGAATCAACTATACCGTTGCTATTCTTAAATACACCCAAGCCGTTTGTAAAACCTGATATAACTATATCTCCTTTACTATCGGTTTCTATATGTCTTGCTTCATCCGAAGGGGAAGAAAAAGTATCTCTTCCATGAATGCTTACAAGCCAGTCAGCAGTGTATTGAGAGAAGCAGGGGATACTTGATAAAAGGATAGTAAAAAACAATAGTGGTTTCATCATAATGTTTCAGAAGAAACGAATTATTATACCAATAGGTTGCTTTAAGCTCCATTTTTTATTTAATGTTCAATCAAATCTCCGCGATCATGGCCTTTTTGATCCAACCTTTATTGCCATTGGGAAGTGAAACTTTATACCAGGCGTCTTTTTCTTCTTCAACCTTCAGCTTGGTGCCTTCATGCAAGACAAAAAGTTTGGAACTACCGGTAGAAGGGGAGCTGTTGATATTTACGGTAGGTTCCATCACAATAGCATATTGTACTTTAGATAAATAATGGTTCTGTCTAGAAGCCATTAACCAACTTAAAAGACCCAATCCAAAACAACTTAATGCTAGGTAGAAGCCAAGCTTTCTGAATGTTAAGTTTTCTAAGAATAAATAAGCACTAATTCCGATGATTGAAATAATTAGGAAAAGGTAAACTAGTTTCGCCCATTGATCAACTCCAAAAAGGTTAAAGATCGACTTCCACCAACGGTATATAAAAAGTTCAGGTATTGATTCAATTCGATCAATCGTTTTTTCTTGAGCCAGTTTTAAGTTGTAGGCAGCATCCTCATTGCCGGGCTCAATTTTAAGCGCTTTTTCATAATGCAAAATAGCGGGAGCTATTTGGTTGGTTTTATAATAGGCATTAGCAAGGTTGTAGTGCAGATCTGAAGAGTAATAATCGGCGGCAAGTAATGATTGATATCCCGCAATGGCTGAATCAAATTGTCCTTGCTCATAATACTGATTTGCCAAGTCGAATTGAGTCATTGGTTCTTCTTCCGCACTAAGACTGAAGCTCATTAATGAGAGCAGCAAAAAGTAGATCCAGTTTCTCATGATGCTTTATGGTTTTCTGACTTTTGTATTAAACCCATTGCCTGCTCATAAAGCGCAGTAGGCTCAATGGCAGAAGTTGGAGCAAATCGGGCCATTTCTGCAGCGTCAAGTGCAACTTTTAAGTCCTCACCAAGCTCTTTAAGATCGTCTTGTTGTAAGGTTTCTATAATTTTCTCTTGCGAAAGCGCTGCTTTTTCAATGTTGTATTTATCAGCATAATAACCGAAAAGGGCTTCGGAGATTTCTTCATAAAAAGCCGTTTTTTCATTTTGATCAAGGTGCTTTTTCGCTTTCGTCAGTCTCTTCTTGGCTAATTTATTGGCTCTCGATTTGCGCAGACCAACAGTGTCGCCTTGCTTTTCTTTTCGCTTTTTTGCGATCATCCACAGCAATAAAATCAGTCCTAAGCTACAGATCAAAGAAGCATAAAAGGCAGCAGAACCGTAGAATAATTCGTTCGCTGCTAGCAAGTTCACTCCATTAGTGTGAATAAAACGAATGTCATCTTCTAAGAGGGCAACATCCTGTTTTCTATTGGCACGGTATACCAAACTTTCTTCCTCAGCTCCACGAGCTACTTGAAAATTTAGTCCTTCTGTGTTAATTGTCTTATAACTTTCTGATTTCAGATCAAAATAGCTGAACTCAAAAGGGGCAACATCATACTCTCCCGCATGACGGGGAATAACCAAATAATTGAAGATTTTTTTACCACTAGACCCATTGTAGTTGGTTTTGAATTTGCTTTCTGTTTCAGGATCATAAACTTCAAAATCGGGAGGGAAGTTAAGTTTAGGCGCTGAAAGTAGCGGTAAATTGCCTTTTCCTTCAATGATGAGTTGTACATCAATTGCCTCGTTTGATTTAAGGCTTTCTTTATTAGCAAGTAGATTGGCGTTAAATACACCAACTGCACCCGTAAAGTTGTCGGGTTTGTTTTGCAAGGGTAGGGGCTTAACTTTTACCTTGATTGGTTTGCTTGCGGCAATCACTTCCTTTCTTTCATAAGAGCCGAACATTTGCTCATAAACAGTTCTAGCTTTTCTACGCTGCACCGTGGCAATAAACTTTAGTTTAAGAGGGTCCACGATCAGCTCTCCACTTCTTTGGGGATATAAGACATTCTGCTGAATTTCGGCTACGTCAAAAACCTTATTGCCAAAGCGTTCCTGTTTGAACTGAATTTCATCTTTGAAAATGGAGCGTAATTCTTGATGCCAAAAACCGCTCAATGCCGGCATGGCTTCCATTTGAGGGTTAGCCAAACGCAGCCGGGTATATAATTTATAAGTAACCGTAATCTTTTCGCCTACATAAGCCTCTTGCTTATCAACGAAAGCACGAATAAATACTTCTTTAGAGAGTGCTTCTCCAGTCTGACTTCTTTGCTGCTGCCTGTTCCGCTGCGCGTTAGCACTGTTGCTTGAAGCTTTAACAACTTTGATGTTTTGATTTCTTGTTTTGTAGGTTTCACCTTCAACCTGTATGCTTGCAGGTCCAATCTCAATGTTTCCTGCTTCAGTGGCTTGCAAGATGTAACTCAAGGTAAAGCTTCGGCTAACATTTCCATTAATAATTTGAGTGCTCGAAGATTGGTTGGGTCCTGAGAGTACCCTGAATTTATCAAAAGAGGGAGATTTAAAGTTTCCGCCTGAGGTATTAAGGGTAAAACTAATTTGAAATCGTTGACCAACTTCAACCGTTTGGTGGCTGAGTTTAGCTTCAAATTTGACAGCTGTAGCCCAAAGCCCTGAGCAGGATACTAATAACAATATGGTAATTAAGATACGTTTCATTACCAATCTTTCTCAATATCAATTTTCACTGCCTTACCTTTCTTTTTCTTGAGCTTTTCTTGAACTTCTTTCTCTTTTTCATTGAGTGCTTCTAAGATCCGCTCTGCATCTTCTCTAGATACTTGTTGCTGTTGCTGTTGCTGCTGTTTTTCTTGTTGCTGTTGCTGGTCTTGCTTTTCTTCTTCACTTTGTTCTTGATTCTCTTGTTCCTGCTCTTGCTCTTCTTGGTTCTTTTGTTCTTGGTTTTCTTGTTCCTGCTCTTCTTTATCCTCTTGATTTTCTTGGTCTTGCTGCTGATCTTGTTTTTCTTGCTGCTGCTGTTCTTGTTGTTTGAGCTGCTGTTGCGCATAGGCTAAATTATAGCGGCTTTCTTCGTCTTTCGGATTATTCAGTAAAGCTTTTTTATACGCATTGATGCTTTCTTCTAGCTTTTGGTTCTTCAATAAAGCATTCCCTAAATTGTGATAGGCTTTAGCTTTTGTTTGCTCATCCTTTGCCTTTTTTGCTGCTGCCGAAAAGTAGTTAACTGCTTCTTCATATTCACCTTGACGGTATAAGGCATTTCCTAAATTATAAGCCGACTCTAATGGTTTCGGGTCTTTTCGAATACTTTCTCTGAAGAGTTCCTCAGCCGACTGATAATCATTTTCAAGGTACTTTTCATTTCCTTGGCGCACATCGTAATAAGCTGATTGAGCTTCAACCCAAATTGGAAAAGCAAATAAGATAAGCGCTATGGACACAATCAATTGCTTCATGATTCGAAAGGCTTTATTTTATTGATCAATCCTGATTTTTTTTCGCTAATAACAAGGGAAAGCACTAAAAAGAAAAATGACGCCCCCAAGAAGAATTGAAAACGGTCCTCATAATCGGTGTAAACAGTACTTTCAAACTCACCCTTTTCTAAGCCGCTTAGGTCAGTTAAAATACTATCGAAACCGGCCTTTGCATTAGTCGCTCTTACATAAAGGCCATCCCCGGCTGCAGCAATATCGGCAAGCATATCCTCATTTAAACTACTCACCACTGTATTGCCTTGGTTGTCCTGCCGGAAACCAATTTGTTTCCCTCTTCTCATTACCGGAATCGGAGCACCTGTTGGGGTTCCCATACCAATGGTATAGACTTTAACTCCTTTTTCTTGAGCTTCTTCAGCAGCAGCGATTGCATCATCTTCGTGGTTTTCACCATCGGTCACAATGATCAAAGCTTTTTGCCCTCCTTTTTCAAAATTGTAGCTTTCTAAGGCCAATTCTATGGCTGCTCCTATAGCTGTTCCTTGTGTTGGTACAATGTCAGTGTCGATGGTGTTCAAAAACAGTTTAGCAGCTGCATAATCTGTAGTAATTGGCAGCTGTGTGTAAGCCTGACCTGCAAAAACAATGATGCCCAAACGGTCGCTTTTCAAATCTTCAACTAATTGAAGCATGGCTCTTTTTGCTCTTTCTAAGCGGTTAGGTTGCAGGTCTTCTGCTTTCATGCTATTTGAAACGTCTAAAGCAACGATCAAATCGATGCCCTCTCGTTTCACCTCTTCCATTTTGGTACCTATTTGAGGATTAGATGCTCCGAGCACCAAGAAGATAAAGGCTAGAATGAAGAAAATGAATTTCCATCTGAATTTGCTATCTGAATAATGAGGCATGATCTGCTGCAAAAGCTCATGTTCAGCGAACCTTTCTCGCGCTTTTTTACGCCACTTTTTAACCAAATAAAAGCCAATGATAAAGAAAGGCACTAAAGCTAAGCACCACAAAACCCATGTATGTTCTATTCTAAACATCTAATTAATGCTGCGGTATAAGGTGTTTTTTAAACTAAATTCAATGCATAAAAGCAAGACCGAAGCCAAGGCAAATGGAAAGAACTCTTCTTTCTTTCTACGGTATTCGGTGACTTCTATCTTGGATTTTTCTAGTTGATCGATTTCTTCGTAAATAGCCTTTAATGAGCGGGTATTAGTAGCCCTGAAGTACTGCCCACCTGTCATTTGAGCAATTTCTTTCATGGTTTTTTCGTCGATCTTGACTTCTACATTTTGGTAGGAGATGGTGCCAAAACCAGTTTGGAAAGGGTAGGGGGCTTTACCATTTGTTCCTAAACCAATAGTGTAGACCCTAACACCAAACTCTCTTGCTATTTCTGCAGCGGTAAGCGGTGGAATCGAGCCTGAATTATTAAAACCATCGGTGAGTAAGATCACCACGCGGCTTTTTGCATCACTCTCACGCAAGCGGTTTACAGCAGTAGCTAAGCCCATACCAATAGCGGTACCATCTTCGATCATGCCGTTTTTTACATCTTTAAATAAGTTTTTCAGCACAGCATGGTCAGTAGTGAGAGGTGATTGTGTAAAACTCTCACCACTAAAGGTTACCAAGCCAATACGGTCATTAGGACGACCACCAATAAAGTCCATCGCCACCTCTTTAGAAGCTTTTAGGCGATTGGGTTTCAAGTCTTCTGCTAGCATACTACCAGAAATATCCATAGAGATCATGATGTCTATACCTTCTGTAGTTACATCCTGCCAACTTAAAGAAGATTGCGGCCTTGCTAAGGCAACAACCATTAGACTTAGTGCTCCTAAAACTAAAATAAAAGGAAGGTGCCTACCCCACATTTTAAGGTCTGCTTTATTGGAAGGTAAAAATTGGAAAGACGAAAGACTCAAAGCTGCTTTCTGTTTGTTAGCTCTTAGCACATATCCCAATATTAAAAGGGGAATGAGGGCAAAAAGAACAAAAAGCTCAGGATTGGCAAATTGTATGTCATTCCACCATTTAATCATGCTTCAACTTCTTTTTGAGTGGCTACTTCATCTTCACTTTCTTCTTGTTTCTCCTCCTCTACATAGGCAGTCTCTTTAACTACTGTAAAAGCATTCTGCAAGGCCTTTTCATTCTCACTTGCCAAGGGTTTTTGCTTGGCAAATTTGGCTAGATCGGCTAAGAGCAGCGTTTCTTTAAGTTTCTCTTTCAATTCTTTATTAAGCTTTGGAAGACGTTCTGCTAAAAGCATGATTTCATCTGTGGTATGCTCAAGGGCGTGAAGCTGGTAGCGGTTGCCGATGTATTCTCTTAAGATAAAAGAAAGCCTTACATAATACTCTTTAACTTGGTTCTTTTGCCATAAGGTTTCTTTTTCTAAAGCTTCTAACTGCTTTAATGCGAGCACATCAGCTGCTTCTTTGGGCACTTCAATTACTTCAGCTTCAGCTTTGTTGCGGTAGCGTAGGTAAAGTATAATTCCAAGGATCAATAACAATAGTGCAAATACGCTTCCACCAACTTCCCATCTGTGAGCCAAGAGCCAATCGCTGAGCGAGAAAGGTACTTCTAAATGCTCTTTGATGTCTTTGATGTCTTTGATGTCGGTTTCTGCCTGCAGCTTAACAGACTTTACCTCTAAAAGATTTGCTTGGGTTTTTATGCTATCTTCTCCAACTTTAAAGACAAAGGGCGGTATAGCGTGAAATCCACTATCCCAAGATGTAATGGTGACGGTTTGAGTGATGAGTTGAATGCTGATATCATCTTCATCAAAAGTTGTATCAAGATCTGATACCTTAACCACTTCAATAAACTTGGTAATGGTGTCTTGCAAGTTCGGTAGCATTACTGCTTGGCCCGCAGGGAACCTTAGTTCAAGTTGAATTTTAGTTTGCTCCCCAATTTGAATATTCTGGTCTTTCAGCACCGCATTAGCTTCTTGTGCTTGCAGGCTACTTCCTAGCAACAGGGCTATCAATATGTAAAACCATTTTCTCATCTTCTGCTTTCTCTGCGCTTGAATAAATTCATCAGCGGTTGCACATAAGATTGATGGGTAGCAATTTTCACATGATCAACCCCACTTTTACGTAATGCACTTTCAACCTGACCTTTTTGGGCTAAAGCATTTTTACGGTAGAGCTCCCGGTTGCGTTTATTGCCGGAATCAAACCAAACCAATTCGCCACTCTCTGCATCTTGAAGTTGCAACATGCCTACATTGGGGATTTCCATTTCACGTTCATCGTAAATCTGAAGTGCTACTAAGTCATGCTTTTTATTAGCAATCTTCAGTTCATCTTCAAAGCCTTCTGCAATAAAATCTGAGATCAAGAAGGCCGTACTTCTTTTCTTGATTACTGAGGTAAAATAGCGTAGAGCCTCTTTTAAGTTAGTGCCTTGGTTTTCTGGTTCAAAGTCGATCAACTCACGGATGATCATTAAAATATGGCTTTTCCCTTTTTTTGGCGGAATGAATTTCTCCACTTGATCGCTAAAAAAGATCACCCCAACCTTATCATTGTTCTGAATCGCTGAAAAAGCAAGTACGGCACAGATTTCTGTAACCAATTCCTGTTTCAACTGCTTTTTACTGCCGAAATTCTTAGAGCCGCTCATATCAACGAGCAGCATAACAGTCATTTCACGTTCTTCTTCAAAAACCTTTACATATGGATGATTAAAGCGAGCGGTCACGTTCCAGTCAATGGTTCTGATCTCATCGCCCATTTGGTAATCCCGNACTTCACTAAAAGCCATACCTCTTCCTTTGAATGCCGAATGGTATTCACCAGAAAAGATCTGATTGGAAAGTCCACGGCTTTTGATCTCAATCTTGCGGACTTTCTTCAACAGCTCTTGAGTATTTTGATTGGGTTTACTCATGATGCTGAAATAAGAGTATTACGGAATTTCTACCGCATTTAGAATTTGATTGATAATGTCTTCGGTGCTGATGTTTTCTGCTTCTGCTTCATAACTTAATCCAATACGATGTCTTAAAACATCTTTTGCAATAGCACGAACATCTTCCGGAATTACATAGCCTCTTCTTTTGATGAAGGCATAAGCTTTAGAGGCAAGAGCAAGACTGATGCTCGCTCTTGGGGAACCACCAAAAGTGATTAGATCTTTAAGCTCACTTAGACCAAAATCTTCAGGGTTTCTTGTGGCAAAAACAATGTCAACAATGTACTGCTCGATTTTTTCATCCATGTAGACTTCCTTCACCACATCACGAGCCTTGGTAATATCCTCAGGTTTTAGAATTTTATTTGCCTTAGGCATTCCTGCTTTAGCCAAGTTGTGGCGAATGATCAGCTTTTCTTCTTCTTTTTTGGGATAGTCTAACACGACCTTTAACATAAAGCGGTCAACTTGTGCTTCA
>P_2C_Liq_1_UnCtyDRAFT_1000600_pt1 | contig 15240 bp, 16 predicted proteins | sample Pon2CUnioCityCA_2_FD_10234 | JGI IMG/M metagenome (IMG submission 10234)
AGCTCATCGCTGGCGCGCCCCGCCGTGATCGCGGCATGTGCCGCCTCTGCCGCCGCCTTGCCCGACAGCATCGCGTTATGGTTGCCCTTGATGCGCGGCACGTTGACCATGCCCACCGAACAGCCCAGCAAGGCCACGCCGGGCGCGACCATCTTGGGCATCGACTGATAGCCGCCCTCGGAAATCGCGCGCGCGCCATAGGCCACGCGCTTGCCGCCTTTCAGAAGGTCCGCCACCATCGGATGATGCTTGAATTGCTGAAATTCCATGTAGGGGTAAAGATGCGGGTTCGCGTAATTCAGATGCACGACGAAACCGACATAAACCTGATTGTTGTCCAGATGATAGATGAACGACCCGCCCCCGGCCTTTGATCCCAGCGGCCAGCCCATCGTGTGCGTGACCGTGCCCTCGCGGTGCTTTTCGGGGTCGATCTCCCAGATTTCCTTCATGCCAAGGCCGAATTTCTGCGGTTCCTTGCCCTTTTGCAGGTCGTATTTCGCGATCACCTCCTTTGCCAGCGATCCGCGCACGCCTTCGGACAGGAACACGTATTTGCCGTGCAGCTCCATTCCCGGCTCATAGCTTGGCCCCGGTGTGCCATCCGGGTTGCGCCCGAACTCGCCCGCAACCACGCCCTTGATCTCGCCGTTTTCACCGTAAACCAGTTCCGAGCAGGCCATGCCGGGGAAGATCTCCACCCCCAGTTCCTCGGCCTGTTCGGCCATCCAGCGGCACACATTGCCCATGCTGACAATGTAATTGCCGTGGTTGTTCATCAGCGGCGGCATCGGCCAGTTTGGAATGCGCAGCTTGCCCGCCTCGCCCAGCATGTAGAAATTGTCTTCTTTCACCGGCACGTTCAGCGGCGCGCCCTTGGCTTTCCAGTCCGGGATCAGCGCATCCAGCCCGCAAGGGTCCAGCACCGCGCCTGACAGGATATGCGCGCCCACCTCTGAACCCTTTTCCAGCACGACGACCTCGCGGGCGGGGTCCAGTTGCTTCAGCCGGATCGCCGCCGACAGGCCAGCAGGTCCGGCCCCGACGATGACGACATCGTATTCCATGGTTTCGCGCTCTACGTCGGACATGCTGTCCTCCTCCATTTATATCGGGCCGGACATGCTCCGGGTCATAAAATTTCGCACTTGGTTAGCGTGAGGGCTTGCATGGCGTCAATTGCAACACGACCTTACGCTATGGCAATAGCGGCAATATTACACGGCGCGCCCGGCCTTTGTGCTGCGTGCCTGTGCTGACCTATTGCAATCGCAGCATGGCTCGGGGCACTCTGCCCCGCAGTCCGAGGGACAAATGGGACGGGGCCGTAAGACGCGGCCCCGCAGTGACGAAGGGACTTGTGGAATGGATAAAATTCCCATGACGAAAGAAGGTCACACGGCGCTTGAGGTCGAGCTGAAGCACCTCAAATCCGAAGAACGGCCCGCCATCATCCGCGCCATTTCCGAAGCGCGCGAACATGGCGACCTTTCAGAAAACGCCGAATACCATTCGGCCAAGGAAAAACAGTCCTTCATCGAGGGCCGCATCAAGGAGCTTGAAGGCGTCATCAGCCTGGCCGAGGTGATCGACCCCAGAAAACTGTCAGGCACGATCAAGTTCGGCGCCACCGTCACGCTGGTCGACGAGGATACCGACGAGGAAAAGACCTATCAGATCGTCGGCGAATACGAGGCCAGCATCGAAAAGGGTCTTCTGAACATAAAATCGCCGATCGCCCGCGCGCTTATTGGCAAGGAAGAGGGCGATAGCGTAGAGGTGCGCACACCGGGCGGCGACAAGGCCTACGAAGTGCTGAAAGTCGCCTATATCTGATCAGGTCACACCCCCATGTCCGACCGTCCCAAGACGTCGCCATCTCAGCCCCCCCTTTCCAGAAAGGGTGACAAACCCCGCGTGACCGCCATCGAGCTTGTCGCGCTGGTGCTTACCGTCCTGTGGCTGACGGGCACGGTGCTGTTCTTTGTCGTGCTCGCCCCGTCGGGCATGTTCGAAAACAGCGGCGGCGCGCTGCAATTCGTCATCATGCTTCTGGCGATCTTCATGCCCGTGGCGGTCATCTGGGTCGGGGCGGTCGCCGCCCGCGCCAGCCAGATCATGCGCGAGGAAAGCCAGCGCCTGCAAACCGCTATCGACGCGATTCGCAACGCCTATGTCCAACAGGCACAGGCCAGCAGCACCACCGTCACCGATCCCTCGGTTGCCAAAAGGCTTGATGAAATCGCCGCCGCGCAACGCAAGACCGAAACCGCGCTTGCCACCTTTTCCACCAGTCGCCAGCCCGAGCCGCCCCGTGCCGCCCCCGCGCCCGAACCTGTCGCCACCGGCGATCAGGTCGTGCTGCCACTTGGCACCACGGCCGAGGATATGGCCCCCCCGCTTGAGACGGATGATTTCATCAAGGCGCTGAATTTCCCTGAAAACGCACAGGACAAGGCCGGTTTTGCCGCGCTGCGCCGCGCGCTGAAACACCGCCCCACGGCACAGCTTGTGCAAGCCGCGCAGGATATCCTCACCCTGATGTCGCAGGACGGCATTTACATGGACGATCTCAAACCCGACCGGGCCCGGCCCGAGATCTGGCGCCGCTTTGCCGCCGGCGAACGCGGCGGCGCGATTGCCCCTCTGGGCGGGATTCGGGATCGCTCGTCTTTGGCGCTGACGGCGGCGCGGATGAAACAGGATCCGATCTACCGCGATGCCGCGCACCATTTCCTGCGGCTCTTTGACCGCACGATCTCGGGCTTTGTCGAAACCGCCACCGATGCCGAATTGTCAGAGTTCTCCGACACCCGCACCGCCCGCGCCTTCATGCTGCTTGGGCGCGTCGCGGGCACATTTCATTAGATTTTCGCGACTCGGCGGCAATCAGGACGTCTGCGTAAATTTGCGGCATTCGTGCGGTGCGTGCGATATTGTCGGGGCAGGCCCGATATCGCCGCTGGTCATTTTCCGCCGCGTGGGCGACTTTCTTCCCGTGATGCTTTTCAGGCGGGGACCGACATGGGCACGACACCGATCACCTTGCAGCAGCTTAGCCGCTTTCCCGTCAAAGGGCTAAGCGCCGAGCCGCTCGACACCATCACCCTGACCGCGGGTGAAGGTATCCCCGGTGACAGGCTTTTCGGCTTTGCCCGCTACGATTCGGGCTTCGATCCGGCAAACCCGCAACCGTTGCCGAAAGAAAATTTCGTCGTCCTGCTCAACGAGGCGGGTTTGGCCGGGCTTGAAACCTCGTTTGACGCCACCGCCAAACGGCTGACCATGCGGGCGGGTGATCAAACGCACGCGTTTGACATGACCGACGCGGCCGACCGGGCCGACGCCGCCGATTGGCTAAGCCGAATCCTGCATCTGTCGGACCCGCAGCCGCCCGCGTTTGTGTCGTCCGAACCGCACCGATTTACGGATGTGTCCGTCATCTCGCCCGAGATGATGAACGCNATNTCCGTTCTGAACCTCGAATCCCTCCGCGCGTTCGAGGCTCATATCGGCGAACGGGTTCACCCCGACAGGTTCCGGGCGAATCTGGTGATCGACGGCTTGCCCGCCTATGCCGAGCTTGCCGCCGTCGGCTCTGTCTTCACTATTGGTGGCGTGACCTTGCGGATCATATCACGCACCAAAAGATGCGCCGCCACCGAAGTGAACCCTGAAACCGCCGAACGGGATCTTAAACTCCCTTATCTGCTGCGCAAGACTTTGGGGCACATGGATATGGGCGTTTATGTCGAGGTCGTGACCGGCGGCACGATTCGTGTCGGCGATACCGGAGAGGCGGGAAACATCCCGTCCTGACGCTTGCGCGCGCAAACTGTTGCCGCCCGTCCCGTTCCACGTCAATATGACGCCAAATGGGGGGCATCCGTCATGCGGAAATTTCTGGTCGTGCTCGATGACAGTCGTGAATGCCTGAACGCGATGCGCTTTGCCGCCATGCGCGCGACCAATACCGGTGCCGGGGTCGAAATCCTTGCCGTGATCCCGCCCGAGGAATTCAATCACTGGATCGGTGTGGGCGACATCATGCGCGAAGAGGCCCGCGAACGCATTCATGCCCATTTCGAGGTGTTCGCGAAATGGATGCGTGACCGGCAAGGCGTCGATCCCGAGCTGGTCATCCGAGAGGGTGAACCGGTCGCGCAGATCGTCGCGCAGATCAGCGATGACCCGGACATCGGCGTGCTTGTCCTCGGCGCGGGCACCGACAAGAAAGGGCCGGGTCCGCTTGTCACCCAACTGACCCGCACGGCGGGCAGCCTGCCTGTTCCCGTCACCATCGTGCCCGGCGATCTCAGCAAGGAACGGCTGTCAGAGATCACCTGAACCCGCGGGTCGCTTGCCTGTACAAATTGTAAAACAGGGGGTCTGGACTTGCTGCATTTTGTACAAAACCAAAGGGTGTATACAAACCCCACCCCGATAGTTTAGAATCGTTCCAATCCTTGACTCGGCCCGGACCGGTGCGCATATCGGTCCCAAGCATTACAGGAAAGCGCGACACATGTTCATCCAGACGGAATCCACCCCGAACCCCGCAACGCTGAAATTCCTGCCCGGCCAGACCGTGCTGGAAACCGGCACCGCAGATTTCCCGACCCCCGAAGGTGCGGAAAAATCGCCGCTGGCCGAAAAAATCTTTCGTGTTCAGGGTGTTAGTGGCGTCTTTTTCGGTAATGATTTCGTCACCGTCACCAAGGAAGAGGCGGTTGAATGGGATCATGTCAAGCCCGCCATCCTTGGCGCCATCATGGAACATTTCCAGTCCGGTCAGCCGGTCATCATCGGCGAGGCGCAAGCCTCCGGCCATGCCGAGCATACCGGCGAAGATGCTGAAATTGTCGGACAAATCAAAGAGTTGCTAGACACCCGCGTGCGTCCCGCCGTGGCGCAGGACGGTGGCGACATCACCTTTCACGGGTTTGAACGCGGTGTCGTTTACCTGCATATGCAGGGGGCCTGTGCCGGCTGCCCGTCTTCGACAATCACGCTCAAGATGGGCATCGAAAACCTCTTGCGCCACTACATCCCCGAAGTGACCGAGGTCCGGCCCGTTGGCGTTCTCTGACGGACCGGTTCTGGCATTCGATACATCGGCCGCGCATTGCGCGGCCGCTTTGCTGTTGGGCGATCAGGTCTTTACCGTGGCCGAACAGATGGGCCGTGGACAGGCCGAACGCCTTATGCCCATGATCCAGGAACTTCTTGATAAAAAAGGCATAAATCTATCCGACCTGTCGCGGATCGGGGTTGGCGTTGGTCCGGGAAACTTCACGGGAATCCGCATTTCGGTCTCGCTGGCGCGCGGTCTTGCGCTTGGTCTGGGCATTCCGGCCATCGGTGTGTCCGGCTTTGCCGCGTTGCGCCATGCCAGCGGATCGGACGTGGTTGCCATACCCGGCCCCCGCGACACCGCCTATCTTCTGGATCATGCCGGTGCCCCTGTCATCGCCCCGATAGCTGATGTTCCCGTCGGTGCAGTTTGGCCAAAAAGCGCAGAAAGTCTTGTTTCATCAATGACTTATATCTCTGCCGCTGCCGCGCCTGGCAGCCCGCCGCCCGCGCCGCTTTACCTGCGCCCCGCCGATGCCGCACCTGCGCGCGACCTGCCGCCCCGTATCCTCGATGACGCCTGAGTCCCTGGCCACGCTACACGCAAGCGCCTTTGCCGACCACGCCAGAGGCTGGAGCGCGGATGAATTCGCACAGCTCTTGTGCTCTGACACGGTCTTTGTGGTGGGGGACGCAAACGCCTTTGCCATGGGCCGCGTCGTGCTCGACGAGGCAGAGCTTCTGACCCTTGCCCGCGCCCCGGCCGTCAGGGGGCAAGGCTTTGGCAACAATATACTTTTGGCTTTTGAACACGCCGCGTCACGCCGCGGCGCGCGGCGCTTTTTCCTGGAAGTGGCCGCAGATAACGCGCCCGCCCTTCGGCTTTACACCGGGGCGCAGTATACCGAAATCGCCCGCCGCAAGGGATATTACACGCGCCCCGACGGGCAGCGCGTGGATGCCATCATCCTTGAAAAAAGCAGCGTCTGACGCTCAGATCGCGTGGCTGTGTCCCGCCCGGCTCAGGTCATAGGCATCAAAGGCCCGTGCAATCATCCGGGTCAGGGGGCGTGCCTGTTCGGGCACGAAAAGCGCATCCTGCGTCAGCTCTACCAGCCCGTCGAATTCGTCGATCACGGGGCGTAGAATCGCCTCCAGTTGCGCTGGCGACAGCCCGTAATCGCGGCAAATCTCTGCCCGGTCGATGCGAAAATCGCACATCACCGCCTCGATCAGACGCCCGCGCAGCAGATCCTGCCCGGCAAAGACATGCCCGCGCGACGTGGCGAACCGTCCCTCGCGGATCGCCCTTGTATAGGCCCCTGTCGCCGGTTCGTTTTGCGCAAATCCCTGAGGAAAACGCGAGATCGCCGACGCCCCCAGACCGACCAGCACATCGGCGGTATCGTCTGTATATCCTTGGAAATTCCGCCGCAGCCGCCCGGCGCGCAGCGCCTTGCTAAGCCCGTCTTCGGGGGTGGCGAAATGGTCGATCCCGATCTCGTCATAGCCGTCCCAGACGAACAGTCGGCGCGCCGTCTCAAACAGGTCAAGCCGCTCTTGCGGGGTCGGCAGCGCCTCTGACGGGATAAGCTGCTGGCGCTTGGCCATCCAGGGCACATGCGCATAGCCGTAAAGCGCGACCCGGTCGGGGCCAAGCGATAACAGCTTTTGCACGCTTTCCGTGATGCGCGCATTGCTTTGATGCGGCAACCCGTAAAGGATATCCGCATTAAGGCTCTGGATGCCACGGGCGCGCAGCCCGTCGACCGCGTCGCGGGTGATCTCGTAGCTTTGCATCCGGCCAATGGTCTGCTGGATACGTCCATCGAAATCCTGCACCCCGATCGACGCGCGGGTCATACCCGCCTCGGCCAGCGCGTCAAGCCGCGCTGCGTCGATCTCGTTCGGGTCGATCTCGACCGAGAATTCGGTGTTCGGTCCAAAGGGCACCGCTGCACGGATCGCCCCGGCAAGGTCGCGCATCATCGGTGCGGTCAGCAAAGTTGGTGTGCCCCCACCCCAGTGCAGGCGCGATAGCGTCACGCCTTCGGCAAGGGTGCCGCCAAGCATTGCCAGCTCTGCCTTGAGCGTCTTCAGATAGGCCGCTACGGGGGCATCCGACTGTGTGCCCTGTGTGCGGCAGGCGCAAAACCAGCATAGCCTTCGGCAGAAGGGCACGTGGATATAAAGAGAGATTTCCCCACCCGGCGGCACGGCGGCCAGCCAGTCGGTGAAGGCGCTGCTGCCGACATCGGCCGCGAAATGCGGCGCGGTCGGGTAGCTGGTGTATCGTGGCAGCTTTGCGTCAAAGAGACCCAAGCGACCCAGTTGTGCTTTGTCCATCATGAAGGTAGCTTTGACGAAGGGAACCTTCATTTGCTTTGACACAGATCAACACGGTGCAACATGTCCATTATGCTGAATGAGTCTGAGTCCGCGAAACCGCGGGAATGCGGAGAATGCCCGATCAGGCATAGGGCCGTGTGTTCGCGCTGTGAAAGCACCGAACTTGAAGCGCTGGACCAGATAAAGTTCTATCGCAGCTTCGAAGCCGGTCGGACAGTGATCTGGGCGGGGGACAAGATGGATTTCGTCGGCTCTGTTGTGTCGGGCATCGCCACGCTGACCCAGACGATGGAGGATGGCCGCCGCCAGATGGTCGGGTTGCTGTTGCCAAGCGATTTCGTTGGCCGACCGGGGCGTGACACCGCGGCCTATGATGTGGTGGCCACGACCGACATGGTCATGTGCTGCTTTCGCAAAAGCCCCTTCGAGGACATGATGATCCGAACGCCGCATATCTCTCAGCGGTTGCTGGAAATGACGCTGGATGAACTGGATGCGGCGCGTGAATGGATGCTTGTCCTGGGGCGCAAGACGGCTCGTGAAAAGATCGCCAGCCTTTTGTCGATCATCGCCCGGCGCGACGCGACGCTCAATCTTTCGGGCACGCAGGGGCCGATTGCGTTCAACCTGCCCCTCACCCGAGAGGCGATGGCGGATTACCTGGGACTGACGCTGGAAACCGTCAGCCGTCAGATATCTGCCCTGCGCAAGGACGGCGTTATCGTGCTCGAAGGCAAGCGCCATGTCACCATCCCCGATTTTCACCGCCTTATGGATGAGGCCGGGGACGATGATGACGGCGGTATGCTGACCTGACATGTCGCGTGTCGTGGTCGGATGATCCGAGGGCTTAATGTGCCATGAGCACGGGCACTGGGGATTTTTCCAGCATCGTGCGGGTTGCCCCTCCGAAAACCGCCTCGCGAAAGCGCGAATGGCCGTAGGCCCCCATCACGATCATATCGGCCTCCATGTCCGAGGCGTGCCGGATCAAGACATCCGCCACGCGCGGCAGGCTTTTCGACAGCACGTCGATTTCCACCCTCAGACCGTGGCGCGCCAGATACTGCGACACAGGGCCGCCCGGATCGGACCGGTCCGGCCCATGCGCGGGGGGATCCACGACGACCACCTTGACCAGATCCGCCTGCGATAAAAGTGGCAGGGCGGCGCGAATCGCGGTCAATGCCTCGGGGCTTTCGTTCCAAGCCAGCATCACCCGCTTGGGGGCAAACGCCGCCGGGGCACCCTCGGGCAGGATCAACGCGGGCGTGCGGCCTTCGAAAAGGATGGCCTCGGTCAGCGGTTCAAGCTCGTTGCCGCGTCCTTCGCCATAAGGCGCAGGCAGGATCGCGAGATCCGAAAAGCGCGCATGACCGGCCACCACGCGCCCAAGATCAGTCAAATAGGTCACCTGCGTATCACAGGACCATGACAGGTCGGGCAGGGCGGACAGAACCCGGCGCGCTTCGGTTGCGATGGCGCCGGCCTCTTTCTTGCACTGGTCCAGCGTGTGCTGCACCGAAAGTGCAGAGGCACCGGCAAAATACATATCCGTCGGGCAGCGGTTCACCCCAACGGCCATGACATCAAGATGCGCGCCGATACGTGCGCTCAGTCCCGCGGCATGATCCAGCGAAGGTCTGACAAGTGTAACATCTGAAAGGGCGCAAAACAGGCTTTTCCAGGTCATCGGATACATCCTTTATGGGGCTGATATCCTTCCCAGTGTAAATTCCGTCTTTGCCGGCGTGCATTGATGCGTGTCAAACTGTCCTGACACTTCGGCTTGCATGGCTGTGTTGATACAGATCAAAGCGGGCCATGATGCGGCGCAGCAAAAGAAGCGTAGTCTGAACGCGCCCGCGAAGGGTTAACTGGCCATTTGCGGACAGAGACGAAGGGAACAAGTATGCAGAACTATATCAAGCTGATCGTACTGGGTTTGATCACGTTCTTGGCGCTGATCGGCGCCAATTACGCGCGCGATCTGGCCTATCTGGTCAATGCGCTGACCGTTGCGCTCGTGGCGGGCGGTCTTTTCATATGGGTGTTGCGCAACACCGATGAACCCGTGCAGGCGGTTGACCTGTCCGGCCAATACATGGACGGCGTGGTGCGCGCCGGTGTCATTGCCACATGCCTTTGGGGCGTTGTGGGTTTTCTGGCGGGCACATTCATCGCCTTTCAGCTCGCCTTTCCATATCTCAATTTCGAATGGTCGCAGGGCTATCTGAACTTTGGCCGGCTGCGTCCGCTGCATACATCTGCGGTGATCTTCGCCTTTGGTGGCAACGCGCTGATCGCGACCTCGTTTTACGTTGTGCAACGTACCACGGCGGCGCGGCTTTGGGGCGGAAACCTCGCCTGGTTCGTGTTCTGGGGCTATCAGCTTGTGATCGTTCTGGCGGCAACAGGCTACCTTCTGGGAGCGACCCAGTCCAAGGAATATGCCGAGCCGGAATGGTATGTGGATTGGTGGCTGACGATCGTCTGGCTGGCTTATCTGGCGATCTTCATCGGCACGCTGGTCAAGCGCCGCGAGCCGCATATCTACGTGGCGAACTGGTTTTACCTGTCCTTCATCATCACAGTGGCGATGCTGCATGTGGTCAACAACCTCAGCATCCCGGTCAGCATGTTCGGCTCCAAGTCCGTACAGGTCTTTTCCGGTGTGCAGGATGCCATGACGCAATGGTGGTACGGGCATAACGCCGTGGGCTTCTTCCTGACGGCTGGTTTCCTTGGCATGATGTATTACTTCGTGCCCAAGCAGGCAGAACGCCCGGTCTATTCCTACAAACTGTCGATCATCCACTTCTGGGCGCTGATCTTCCTTTATATCTGGGCCGGTCCGCACCACCTGCATTACACCGCGTTGCCGGATTGGGCGTCGACCCTTGGCATGGTCTTCTCGATCGTGCTGTGGATGCCGTCCTGGGGTGGCATGATCAACGGTCTGATGACCCTGTCGGGCGCATGGGACAAGCTGCGTACCGATCCGGTGATCCGGATGATGGTAATCTCCCTCGGGTTTTATGGCATGTCTACCTTTGAGGGGCCGATGATGTCGATTCGTGCGGTGAATTCGCTGTCGCATTACACCGACTGGACCATCGGGCACGTGCATTCCGGCGCGCTTGGCTGGAACGGGATGATCACTTTCGGGGCGCTCTACTTCCTTGTGCCGAAACTGTGGAACCGCGAGCGGCTCTATAGTCTCAGCATGGTCAGCTGGCACTTCTGGCTCGCGACCATCGGCATCATCCTCTACGCCGCATCCATGTGGGTGACCGGCATCATGGAGGGCCTGATGTGGCGCGAAGTGGATGCCAACGGCTTCCTGGTGAACTCGTTCGCCGACACCGTTGCCGCCAAATTCCCCATGTATGTCGTGCGGGGTCTGGGCGGGGTGCTCTACATCACCGGCGCAATCATCATGTGCTACAACCTATACATGACCGTCCGGCGGAGCCCGGCTGTGAAAAGCAGCCATTCCGCAGTCCCGGCCGAGTAAGAGGAGCGACGGAAAATGTCTGACGAAAGCGAAAACAAGCCGCCGATGCCAACCTCCGCGACCGGTGTCGGAGAGCGGCCAAAGAAGAAGACGATCCTCGACCGGCACCAGATCCTTGAGAAGAACGTGACGCTGCTTGCGGTGTTTGCCTTCCTCGTGGTGACCATTGGCGGTCTGGTGCAGATCGCGCCGCTCTTCTGGCTGGAAAACACGATCGAGGATGTAGAGGGTATGCGCCCCTACACCCCGCTCGAACTGGCCGGGCGCGACATCTATGTGCGCGAAGGGTGCTATGTGTGCCATAGCCAGATGATCCGCCCCATGCGCGACGAGGTGGAACGCTATGGCCATTACAGCCTCGCGGCTGAGTCGCAGTACGACCACCCTTTCCAGTGGGGGTCCAAGCGCACCGGGCCGGATCTTGCACGGGTCGGCGGGCGTTATTCGGATGAATGGCATGTTGACCACCTGCGCGATCCGCAATCCGTGGTGCCGGAATCGGTGATGCCCAAATACGGCTATCTCGAAGACCGGCTGATCGACGGGCGCTATGTGGGTGATCTTCTGGCCACGCACAAGCTGGTGGGCGTGCCCTATTCGGATGAGATGGTTGACATGGCGCAAGCCGATTTCACCGCACAGGCCGATCCTGACAGCGATTACGACGGCCTGATCGAGCGGTATGGCGACAAGGTGCAGGTGCGCAACTTTGACGGTGCGCCCGGCATTTCCGAGGCCGATGCGCTGATCGCCTATCTTCAGATGCTGGGCACGCTGGTCGATTTCTCGACCTTCACGCCCGTGGCCAGCCGGTAAGGGGAGGACGACAAGATGGACACCTATTCCCTGCTGCGGCAGTTCGCGGATAGCTGGATGCTTTTGGCCCTGTTCGTGTTCTTTATCGGGGTCGTGATCTGGGTCATGCGCCCGGGATCGTCAAAGACCTACACGGATGTGGCCGACATCCCCTTTCGCAACGAACACACGCCCGCCCCAGAGCGTGGCAATACCTCTGAGGAGGATGTGAAAAATGGCTAAAAAACCTGAAAAGAAGCAAGAGGTGGAAACCACTGGGCACGAGTGGGACGGTATCGAAGAGTTGAACAATCCTTTGCCGCGTTGGTGGTTGTGGGTGTTCTACGCCTGTATCGTTTGGGCGATCTGGTACAGCATCGCCTATCCGGCCTGGCCAATGGTCTCGGGCGCGACCAAGGGCTACATGGGCTGGTCCACCCGTGAGAATGTCGCGCAAGAGATTGCAGCTGCCGAAGAGGCCAATTCAGAGATCAACGCGCAGCTTGTCGCCGCCGATCTGAGCGCAATTCCCGGCGACGAACAGCTTGCCGGGTATGCGCGTGACGCTGGCGAAGCGGTGTTCAACACCTGGTGCGTGCAATGTCATGGGCGCGAAGGTGGCGGGTTTGTCGGCTATCCCACGCTGTCGGATGACTCGTGGCTCTGGGGTGGCTCCATGGAAGAGATCCACACAACCATCGCGCATGGCATTCGCAACGACGAAGATCCCGATGCACGCTGGTCGGAAATGCCGGCGTTCGGCGCGGACGGCCTTCTGTCCGAGGAAGAAGTGGATCAGGTCATCAACTACGTCATGTCGCTTTCCGGAGAGCCAAAGGATGCTGCCGTGGTCGAGGCCGGCGCGGAAGTCTTCGAGATCAACTGCGCGGCCTGCCACGGGGAAAACGCCGAAGGCATGGTTGCGATGGGCGCGCCGAATCTCAGCGATGCGATATGGCTTTATGGTGGTGGCTACGACGCGCTTTACGAAACGATCTGGAATTCGCGCTTTGGCGTGATGCCCCCCTGGACCGAGCGCCTTGACGAGGCCGAAGTCAGGGCGGTGTCCGCCTATGTCCACCAGCTTGGCGGTGGCGAATAGCCTTATGAAGAGGTTTCCGACCCGGCCGCACAGCCGGATCGGGGCATGGTGCCGGTCCTTCCTTCCTGTTCGCGCGTTTCAGGAAGGGCCGGCGCTTTGCCGTTTCACGCTGCGCCATCGTGAAGCGGGTCCCGCAAACTCTCTGCGCAGCTTTGCCCGATCGTGGTGCCCTGTAGCGGCGTTCCGTCACGGGCAATCTTGATTCAAGTCAAGGTCATGGACGGGGCCGCATGGCAATTGCACTGTAGCGAACAGAACCGTTTACCGGAGAATTCCCTTGTCCGAGTCTCAGTCAGACATGCCGCCGAGCCTTTATCAGGCGCGTGAGCCGATCTTTCCCAAACGGGTAAGCGGCAGCTTCCGAAACCTCAAATGGGTCATCATGGCGGTGACGCTGGGGATTTACTACCTCACGCCTTGGATTCGTTGGGACCGGGGGCCGAACCTGCCGGATCAGGCCGTTCTCGTTGACATGGCGAACCGGCGCTTTTTCTTTTTCTGGATCGAGATCTGGCCGCACGAATTCTATTTCGTGGCCGGGCTTCTGGTCATGGCGGGGCTTGGGCTGTTTTTGTTCACCTCGGCGCTCGGGCGGGTGTGGTGCGGGTATACCTGCCCGCAAACCGTCTGGACCGATCTTTTCATTCTGGTGGAACGCTGGATCGAGGGCGACCGGAACGCAAGGCTGCGGCTGCACCGGCAAGAAAAGTGGGACGCCCGCAAGACCCGGCTGCGTCTGACCAAATGGGTGACGTGGCTGCTGATCGCGGTGGCCACGGGCGGGGCCTGGGTGTTTTATTTCACCGATGCGCCGACGCTGCTTGTCGATCTGTTCACGCTGAACGCACATCCCATCGCCTACACCACTATCGCGATCCTGACCGGCACCACCTTTGTCTTTGGCGGCTTCGCGCGCGAGCAGATTTGCATCTACGCCTGCCCATGGCCCCGCATTCAGGCCGCGATGATGGACGAGGACACCTTGACCATCGGGTACCGCTATTGGCGTGGTGAGCCGCGTGGCAAGAGCAATGTCCGCCGCACCAACAAGGATCAGGCAATCGCCGCCGAGGCAGCTTCACATGCGGCCGGGCCGACAGCGGGTGCCAGCTATGCCCGCACGCCGGTGCCCAATGAGCAGACCGACATGGTCCCGGACCCAACCGTGGCAGAGACCGGGCCGGGCGATTGCATTGATTGCATGGCCTGCGTCAATGTCTGCCCGATGGGTATCGACATCCGTGACGGCCAGCAGATGGAGTGCATTACGTGCGGGCTTTGCATCGACGCCTGCGATGACATCATGGCCAAGATCGGCAAGCCTCGCGGGTTGATCGACTACATGGCGCTGACCGACGAGGTGCGCGAAGTCGAAGGCAAAACGCCGAAACCGGTGATAAGCCACGTTCTGCGCCCCCGCACGATCATGTATACTGCGCTTTGGTCTATTGTCGGCATTGCCCTTGTTTTTGCTCTGTTTATCCGCCCCGAGGTCGACCTGACCGTGGCCCCGGTGCGTAACCCGACCTTTGTCACCCTGTCAGACGGGTCGATCCGCAACACCTACGAGGTACGCCTGCGCAACAAGCAGGGCGACGAGCGCCCATACCGTATCACGGTCACGGGAAATGATGCGGTTCGGGTTCAGCTTGAGGGGACGCCCTATCAGACGGTTGATGTTCCCGCCGACACAACCCATCTTCAAAGGGTCTACCTGATCGCCCCCCCCGGCTCTGCCGCCGCTCAGGCCGAACGCACAGACGTACGGCTTTGGGTCGAGGACATCTCGAACGGGGACAGGGCCTACAAGGACACCATCTTCAATGGAAAGGCGAATTGATGGCACAGCGCGAAATTAAGGGAAAACACGTTCTGATGGTGTTCGTTGCGGCCTTCGGCGTCATCATCTCGGTGAATCTTTTCCTTGCCTTTTCGGCGGTCAGCACCTTTCCGGGGCTTGAGGTCAAGAACTCCTACGTGGCCAGCCAGACCTTTGACGACCGGCGCGAGGCGCAGGAGGCGCTTGGCTGGACCGTGCGCGCCTTTCACGAAGATGGCGACCTGAACCTGTCCATCCGCGACGAGGCTGGTCGCGCCGTTCGGGTGGTTTCTCTTGATGCGACAGTGGGCCGGGCCACCCATGTCCAGGACGATGTGACACCGGATTTCCAGTTCGACGGGGTTCATTATACAGCGTCGGTCCCCTTGAGCGAGGGCAACTGGAACATCCGTATGCGGGCCACAGCACAAGACGGAACAGAATTTCTTCAGCGCGTGGTTCTGATCAAGGAGTAAACCGCGATGACGGTCGCCATGCGCCCTTCGGCCTGTCCAGCCTGCGCCGCCGCACCGGCAGCAGAAGACCTCGTTGATACGGCTCCTGCCAAGCCGGGCCAGATCGCGC
>P_2C_Liq_1_UnCtyDRAFT_1000601_pt1 | contig 15230 bp, 15 predicted proteins | sample Pon2CUnioCityCA_2_FD_10234 | JGI IMG/M metagenome (IMG submission 10234)
TATAAACGCAAGGCCGAGGGCCTTGACTGGCTTGCGCATATTGATGTGGACGAGTTCCTCTACCCGCTGGCCAAGCCCATCAGCGCCCAGCTCGCCGCGCTCCCTTCGGCGTGCATGGCCGCGCGCGTGCGCCCCGTTGAGGCCCTCTGGCACCCGCAAGGCGAAACCCACTTCAAGGCGATGACAAACGAGCGCAAACAGCGCCAGCGCGAAACCGAGGCGATCTACCCCACCTTCGGCGCGCACCTCAACGGGGGCTTCCTCAGCCACGTGGCTGGCAAGCTCTTTGTGCGCACAGGTGCAGACGAGGCCGATTACCGCATTCACAATGTCTACCTGAACGGCGTTGAAAACCCGGGCCAGGAAGAGCTGCTCGGCACCGAGCTGTGCCATATGCACGCCACCAGTTTTGAGCATTGGATGCAAAACTACCGCTACCGCCTTGCCCACGGCGTATACCGCGCCGAGCTGAAGCCCAACCGCCCCCGCGCGGCGGGCGGCCTAACGATAAACGAGTTGTTAAACACTCTGGAGCAAACTGAAGGCCCCGAAGGGCTGAAAGCTTTTTATGAAGAAGTCTGCACAGCAACGCCTGCCCTTTTGGCCCGCCTGGACGCACACGGCCTCTTGCGCAGCCACAGTCTTGCGCTTGAGGCTGCGCGCCAAAAGCACTTTCCGAGCGGGGCCTAACCGCCCCATAGTGCCCTATATGCGCCCATAGAGCCTTCCAAAAGGCGGGCTGATTGACCTTTGCACAAGTTTTGCGTAAAGAGCGTATATGGGGTCGATCAAGCGATAGGCTGGGCCAAACGGGCCTGACCCCTTACATACGCTACGGGCCAAATGTGTCCGTAAACAACGGATACACATGACAAAATTCTCTGATCTGAATCTTGATCCAAAGGTTCTCAAAGCTGTCGCCGATTCTGGCTACGAAACACCCACCCCCATTCAGGCTGGCGCGATCCCTCCCGCCCTCGAAGGCCGCGATGTCTTGGGCATTGCCCAGACGGGCACAGGCAAGACCGCCTCCTTCACATTGCCAATGATCTCGATGTTGGCCCGTGGCCGCGCCCGCGCGCGCATGCCGCGCAGCCTCGTGCTCTGCCCCACGCGCGAACTCGCCGCACAAGTGGCCGAAAACTTTGACGCCTATGCCAAATATGTGAAGCTCAACAAAGCCCTGCTCATCGGCGGTGTCAGCTTTAAAGAGCAGGAAGCCGTGATCAACCGCGGCGCCGATGTTCTGATCGCCACCCCTGGCCGCCTGCTTGACCATTTCGAGCGCGGCAAGCTCTTGCTCACAGGTGTGCAGATCATGGTTGTCGATGAAGCCGACCGTATGCTCGACATGGGCTTTATCCCCGATATCGAGCGGATTTTCAGCCTCACACCGTTCACACGTCAGACCCTCTTCTTCTCGGCCACCATGGCCCCCGAGATCGAGCGGATCACCAACACATTCTTGTCCAACCCCGAGCGGGTCGAAGTGGCGCGTCAGGCGACGACATCAGAGAACATCACCCAATCCGTGGTGATCTTCCAAGCCTCACGCAAAGACCGCGAAGGCACCGAAAAGCGCAAACTTCTGCGTGATCTGATCGCAGCCGAGGGCGACGCCTGCAAAAACGCAATCATCTTCTGCAACCGCAAGATGGATGTCGATACGGTCATGAAATCCATGAAGAAATACGGCCTTGATGCCGCAGCGATTCATGGCGACCTTGAGCAATCCCAGCGGATGAAAACACTCGCGGGCTTCCGCGATGGCAGCTTGCGCTTCCTTGTCGCCTCGGACGTGGCCGCACGTGGCCTTGATATTCCCGATGTGAGCCACGTGTTCAACTACGATGTCCCCAGCCATGCCGAAGACTATGTCCACCGCATCGGCCGGACAGGGCGCGCGGGCAAAAAAGGCACCGCCATCATGATCTGCAGTCCACGCGATGCGCGCAATCTTGATGACATCGAAGCACTGGTCAAAACGCAGATCCCACGGATCGGCGAAACAGCCGCAGAGGCGGTCGTTGAAGCCAAAGCAGAAGCCCCTGCCGAAGACGCGCCCAAGGCCGAAAAGCCCAAGCGCACACGCACACGCAAACCGCGCGGTGAAAAGGCGGCACAGGACAGCAAGCCCAAGGCAGACGCTCCCAAAGAGGCCGAAGTGGTTGCTGAAACAGCGCCCGAGGCTCCAAAAGCTGAAGTTGAAGTCAAAGCAGAGCCTACGCGCGCCAAAGACGCACGTGAAGACAAGGCCGAAAAGCCGGCCCGCACCCGCGAGTCTGGCCGTGGCGGACGTGGCTCGGACAACGGCAAACCCGTTGGCTTGGGAGAGGACATGCCCACATTCATCGCCAAGAGCTTTGAAGAGCGCATGGACAGCTAAGCAGCTGGTTATGTTATGAAAAAAGCCGCCCCGACCGATAAGGTCGGGGCGGCTTTTTCTTTAGGCCAAGCGGCTGATAATCACAGTGACTTCAGGCTTCTTGCCAATTTCATCAAACGCGCTGCGACGCGCGATTTTGCGCAGCTCTTGCTCGATCTTGCTGTCATCCGCCATGGTCTTCTTGCCCGCACGGCCAAGGAACTGCCCAAGGTCTTCTTCCAGAACCTCAACCAGCGGCGCTTTGCTGCGCCCTGTTTCCGGCAGGCCCATCAGCTCGCACCAAGGCTCGCCAAGCGCTTCGCCGTCTTCATCCAGAATAACCGTGACAATCACATGACCATTCAGCGCCATGCGAATACGGTCCCGCACGATCCCGTCAAGCGCACCCACCTGCGTGGAGCCATCCAGATAGCGGCGTCCCGTTTCGATATATTCGGCCACCTTGGGCGCGTTGCCCGTGAGCTCGACCATCATACCGTTGACAGCCACAATGCTCTTGCGGCCCTTTTCTTCAGCCAGCTTGGCATGCGCGCGCAAGTGGCGGTGCTCGCCGTGCATCGGAATAACCATCTGCGGGTTCATCAAGTCATGCGCCTTCGCAATGTCGGGGCGGTTGGCATGGCCCGAGACATGGTAGAGACCATCATTGTCATCAATGATATCCACACCCATTTCCGAGAACTGGTTCATGATCGAAATCACGCCACGTTCGTTGCCGGGGATGGTCTTTGACGAGAACAAAAACATATCCCCCTCTTTCATCTCGATCCCGTTGAACTTGCCACGCGCCAGCTGCGCTGAGGCCGCGCGGCGCTCGCCCTGGCTGCCTGTGACAAGCAGCATCAGGCTTTCGCGCGGAATGCTGCGGGCATCCTCGATCGACACGGTCGCAGGGAAGTCGCTGAGAACACCCGTCTCAACAGAGGCTTCCACCATACGGCGCATGGCACGGCCCATAAGGCAGATAGAGCGGCCCGCACGGGCGCCCGCTTCGGCCAAAGTCTTCACACGTGCCACATTGGAGGCAAAGGTGGTCGCAACAACCATCTTCTCGGCGCTCTTGATCAAGCCTGTGAGGTTGCCGCCAAGCTCGCTCTCGGAGCGGCCGGCATGGGGGCTGAACACATTGGTTGAGTCACAGATCATCGCCTTGATGCCATCTTTGGAAATCTCTTCCCAAAGCGCCTCATCAAAGGCCTCTCCCACGATCGGGTTGTGATCAATCTTGAAATCACCCGTGTGAAAGACACGGCCCGCAGGCGTTTCGATCAGAAGCGAGGAGCTTTCAGGAATAGAATGCGAAACAGGCACAAAGCTGACCTTAAAGGGCCCCGCATCAACCTTGGCAGGATAGGCCGAGACAGTCTCAACAGTATCTGCGCCAAAGCCATGCTCCGAAAGCTTGCGCCGCGCGATGTTGGCTGTGAACGCCCGCGCATAGACAGGCACATTCAACTCGCCAAAGAAGTGGCCAACAGCGCCAACGTGGTCTTCATGTGCGTGGGTGATAAACACCGCTTCCAGCTGGTCGCGCCGCGCTGTGAGCCACGCAAGATCAGGAAAGATCAGGTCAACCCCGGGGCTTGTGTCCATGTCTGGAAAGGTCACGCCCAGATCGACAAGAATAAGCCGTTCCTTATCCTTGGGGCCGTACCCGTAGACATAACAGTTCATTCCGATCTCGCCAGCCCCGCCAAGGGGCAGGTAGATTAGTCGTTCCGTGCTCATATAGTTCCCTGCTCTTTGTTATAGTTGTGTATCACACGAAGCCCATGCATCGTGAGGTCATCTTCAATTGAGTCAAACAGTTGTTCGCCTTGGGCGAAAAGTGGGGCAAGCCCCCCTGTTCCGATTACTTTCATGGGGCGGCCATATTCGGCACGCACGCGGCTTGTCAGCTCTTTAATCAGCCCGACATAGCCCCAAAAGATACCTGACTGAATGCAGGCAACCGTGTTTGTTCCAATCACCTTTTCAGGCTGGGTAATATCGACATGCGGCAGCGCCGCAGCCCCTTGGTGCAGCGCCTCAAGGCTCAGGTTGACCCCGGGCGCAATAATACCGCCCACATAGGCGCCGGTCTCGTTCACCACATCAATGTTCGTTGCCGTGCCAAAGTCGATGACCATAGCGTTGCCACCGTGGCGGTCAAAACAACCCGCCGCATTGGCCAGCCTGTCAGGGCCAACGCCAGTGCCCGGATCAACCACAGGCGCAACAGGCAGAGGCACTCGGGCTTGCCCACCACAAGGGGGCGGCAGTCAAAGAAGCGGTCGGCAAAAACCCGCAGGTTCCAGACCACACGCGGCACCGTCGAGCTGATCACCACATCGGTGATATCAGGCTTGATATTGTAATGGCCAATCAGCGTGCTGAACCACGTGAAATAGGCATCTGCCGTGCGCGAATGGTGGGTCGAGGTCCGCAAGGTGCAGAGCCATGCCTCGCCATCCCAAATAGAGAAAACCGTGTTTGTATTGCCGCAATCGATTGCCAGTAGCATAGGCTCAAGCCCTCATCAGAAAAACACATCCGCCGCAGGGATGCTCACGCGCCCGTCAGCGCTGGTTAATACCAAATGGCCCTGCGCGTCTACCGTCTCAAAGGTGCCGTGCATCTCTTCGCGCATTGTCCGCGCGCGGATAACCTCGCCAAGGCGTGCCGCTTTTGACAGCCACGCCTCACGCACAGGCTCAAACCCGTAAGTTGAAAAGCGCTGCTCCCACACAGCAAAGGCCTCGGCCAAATAGCCCATAAAATCCTCTGGCAGCACTGTGACAGCCGTCTCGGCCTGCAGAGATACGGGGCGTACAGCGCCCTCCTCCACATCGCTCGCAGCAGGTGCATGGGCAAGGTTGACACCGATCCCGATGATAAGCGCCTCGCCAGCTGTTTCCAGCAGAATACCCGCCATCTTGCCACCGTTGAGCAACACATCATTGGGCCACTTCAGGCCAAGCTGCGCCTCAGGCGCAAGGGCTTTCACCGCATCATAGAGCGCAAGCGACGCCACAAAAGAGCGCAAGCCCATATCTGACGGGCTGCCCGCGCGAGGCAATACGAGGCTGGCGCTGAAGTTACCCGCAGGCATACTCCAAGCGCGGCCACGGCGGCCACGCGCCGCCGTCTGCGTTTGTGCATAAATCCAACAAGGGCCAGCCAGCCCCTTAAGAACACGCGAAGCCTCAGACATGGTGCTGTCAACTTCGCTCAGGCTGCGAAGATCATACCCCGCAGGCCACTTGGAGGGCGTTGGCTGGCTCAGTTTACAAGCGCCGCCGCCGCTGTTGCTGCTGCTGTATCAAGACCAAAGAGGCTGATCACACCAACCACCATGACAAGAGCCGCGCCCATGAGCATAACCCAAAGCGTCGGCGCGCTGTTCTCATCGAGTGCGCCTTGTGTCTCATCGCCAAAATACATGAAGTAGACGATGCGCAGGTAGTAATAGGCACCAATCGCAGAGGCCACAGCACTGGCGCCAACAAGCCAGAACAAGTCCGCTTCAATACCCGCCTGCCACACACCCAGCTTGGCAAAGAAGCCGAGCATAGGGGGAACACCCGCAAGGCTGAAGAGCAGAACAAGCAGCGCAAGCGCTTTACCTGGCTCGACCTTGGAATACATCCGCAGCGCGTTGATATCTGTCACAGGCATCCCGTCACGTTCCATGCTGAGCACAAAAGCAAATGTGCCGATGTTCATCGTCACATAGATCGCCATGTAGGTGAGCATGGATTCAATGCCAAGCGCCGTGCCCGCCGCAAGACCGATCATCGCATAGCCCATGTGGGCGATCGAGGAATAAGCCATCAGACGTTTGATATTGGTTTGGCCAATCGCCGCAATCGCGCCGAGGAACATCGACATAATCGAGAGCAGCACAAGAACTTTGCTCCAATCTGCCGAGACGCCGCCAAACGCATCGTGCAACACACGCGCAAACAGGGCCATCGCAGCAACCTTGGGGGCCGTCGCAAAGAAGGCCGTCACAGGTGTGGGTGAGCCTTCATAGACGTCAGGCGTCCACATGTGGAACGGCACAGCGCTGACTTTGAAGGCAAGACCGGCCATGACAAAGACAAGACCAAACAGCAAACCAACAGGTGCAAAGCCTTCGCCCGCCGCCGCAACGATGCCTGCGAACAGGGTCGTCCCCGCGTAGCCATAAACCAGCGATGCACCGTAAAGGAGCAAGCCCGACGACAGCGCGCCCAGCACAAAATATTTCAGGCCCGCTTCTGTCGAGCGCAGGCTGTCACGGCGCATTGCCGCGATCACGTAAAGCGCAAGAGATTGCAGCTCAAGACCCATGTAGAGGGTCATCAAATCACCTGATGACACCATCACCATCATACCGACCACGCTCAGCGCGATCAGGATCGGGTATTCGAACTTCATCATCTGGTGACGTTCAAGATAGCCAAGACCCATCACCAGAACAGCCGCCGCTGACAACAGGATGGTCACCTTGGCAAACCGCGCAAACGCATCGTCAACGAACATGCCACCAAAGGCTGTCGTTGCTCCACTGTCGCTGAGCCCGACCCAAGCCGCAACCAGCAGGAAAAGCCCTGCTGTGAGGTAGGTCAAAAGGCCTGCGAGCTTGTCCTTGCTCGTATACACCGCGCCAAGAAGCGCCAGCATCGCGTAGACGGAAATGGTGATTTCCGGCAGGATTGTATTCAGATCAGCCTGCATAACTCTCTCCGTTAGTGCGATTGGGCCAGCGCGGTGGCGGCCGTGCCTGCATCGTGCAGGGCAGTGTGATAATTGGAAACAAGCGCTTCAACAGAAGGCCCGATGATATCGGTGACAAGGCTTGGATAAACCCCCAACAGCAACGTCATTATAACNAGCGGTGCAAAGATGGTCTTCTCACGCGCGGTCATATCGCTGATGGTTTTCAAGCTTTCCTTGATCAGGTCACCAAAAACAACACGGCGATAGAGCCACAGCGCATAACCAGCCGACAGGATCACGCCAAGCGCCGCAACCGCAGCAACCCATGTGTTCACCTTGAAGACCCCCATCAACGTCAGGAACTCGCCCACGAAACCAGACGTACCGGGCAAGCCGACGTTCGCCATCGTGAAAAACATAAAGATCAGCGCATAAGCTGGCATACGGTTCACAAGCCCGCCGTAAGCATCAATCTCGCGGGTGTGCATACGGTCATAGATAACGCCCACGCAGAGAAAGAGTGCACCGGAAATGAAGCCGTGGCTGATCATCTGGAAGATCGCACCATCAACGCCCTGCTGGTTCACCGCGAAGATCCCCATGGTCACAAAGCCCATGTGCGCAACCGAGGAATAGGCAATCAGCTTTTTCATATCTTCCTGCACAAGCGCAACCAGCGAGGTGTAGACAATCGCGATCGCGCTCATCCAAAGCACCAGCGGCGCCACAACATCAGAGCCGACAGGAAACATCGGAAGGCTGAACCGCAAGAACCCGTAGCCACCCATTTTCAAAAGGATCGCCGCCAGAACAACCGAACCGGCTGTGGGCGCCTGAACGTGCGCATCTGGCAACCAGGTGTGCACAGGCCACATGGGCATTTTGACAGCAAAGCTGGCAAAAAACGCGAGGAAGAGAAGCGTCTGGAAACCACCGACAACCTGCACACCCAACAGCGAGAAGCCCTCAGACCCGAAGGTATGTTTCATCAGCGTCGGGATGTCGGTTGTGCCTGCGTCTGCATACATCGCCACCATCGCAACAAGCATGAGAACAGAGCCGAGGAAGGTGTAGAGGAAGAATTTGAAGCTCGCATAAATACGCTCTTTGCCGCCCCAGATCCCAATGATCAGGAACATCGGGATCAACCCCGCTTCAAAGAAGACGTAGAACAAGACCAGATCAAGCGCCATGAACACGCCGAGCATGAGGGTCTCAAGCACGAGGAAGGCAATCATATATTCCTTCACACGCGTCTTCACATCCCAGCTCGCAGCAATGGTGAGCGGCATCATGAAGGTTGTGAGCATCACAAACAGAACGCTGATCCCGTCAACGCCCAGCTTGTACTTCAGGCCCATCAGCCATTCGCGCTCTTCCACCATCTGAAAGCCCGTATCGCTCGGGTCAAACTCGGCCAGAATAAACAACGAAACAAGGAATGTGATAGAGGTCGCGATCAGCGCAACCCACTTGGCATTGCGCGCTGACGCCGCATCATCACCGCGCAGAAACAGCGCCAGGATGAGCGCAGCAAGCGCAGGAATGAAAGTGACAATGGAAAGAAGGTTGTCCATTACCGTGTGCCCCCTGTAAAGGCCATCCACATGACAAGGAGAACAACTCCGATGACCATGGCGAATGCGTAAGTGAAAATGTAACCCGACTGAGCGCGCCCTGACAGGCGTGTGAAGAAGGGAATGATGCCCATGGCAACACCGTTGATCGAACCGTCAATCACACGGCCATCCCCCTTTTTCCAAAGGAAGCGGCCAAGCGCTTTGGCGGGGTTCACGAACAGGAAGTCGTAGATCTCGTCAAAGTACCATTTGTTGAGCAGAAACAGGTAAAGCGGGCGCTGGCTCTCGGCCAGTTTCGCAGGCAGGCTCGGGCTCCAGATATAAAACCAGAGCGCTGTGATCAGGCCGATCAGCATCGCCGCAAAGGGGCTGACTTTGACCCATTTGGGCACCTCATGCGCGTCTGCCAATATCGTGTTGCTTTCGCCTGTATAAATCGCGCCCTCACCCGGCTTGCCCGTAAAGACATAGTGATGCTTCGCCTCGCCACCGTGGTCATCGGCCTTGGCCGCACCGTGGTCGTCGCCGTGGCCCTCGTCTGCGTGCGCGTCATCCGCGCCAGCTTCCGCATAGGGCACACCGAAGAACTTACCGACAGTATCGGTATGGCCGAAGAACGAGTTGTACCAGATCGCACCCGCGAAAATCGCACCAAGAGACAACACGCCAAGCGGTATCAACATGACAGCGGGGCTCTCATGTGCGTGCTCATGCGTGTGCTTGTCGCCACGTGGTTTGCCAAAGAATGTCATGAACATAAGGCGCCACGAATAAAAGCTCGTGAACAAGGCCGCGATCACCAACATCCAGAAAGCATAGCCCATTGGCCCGGCCGCATAGGCAGATTCAATAACGGCGTCTTTAGAGGCAAAGCCCGCAAACCCGATCCAGCCGGTCAAAGGAATACCGACACCCGTGATCGCCAGTGTCCCGATCATCATGGCCCAGAAGGTATAGGGCAGCTTCTTACGCAGCCCGCCATAGTTCCGCATGTCTTGCTCGTGGTGCATCCCGTGGATGACCGAGCCCGCCCCGAGGAACAACATCGCTTTAAAGAAAGCGTGCGTGAAGAGGTGGAACATTGCGACCGAGTAAACACCAACACCCGCAGCCACAAACATATAGCCGAGTTGCGAACAGGTTGAGTACGCGATGACGCGTTTGATGTCGTTTTGCACAAGGCCGACTGTCGCCGCGAAAAAGGCGGTCGTTGCGCCAAGGAAAACGATGAACGCCGTCGCCTCGGGTGCAAATTCAAACAGGGGCGACATGCGGCAAACAAGGAAGACACCCGCCGTCACCATGGTCGCCGCGTGGATGAGCGCCGAAACAGGTGTCGGGCCTTCCATCGCGTCTGGCAGCCATGTGTGCAGGAAAAGCTGGGCTGATTTGCCCATCGCGCCGACAAACAGCAGAAAAGCAAGCAAGTTGGCCGCGTTCCACTCTGTCCACAAGAAGCTGATCTGCGTTTCCGCAAGTGTTGGGGCCGCTGTGAAAATGTCATCCAGGTTTACACTGTCCACAAGGTAGAACAGCCCGAAGATCCCAAGGGCAAAGCCGAAGTCCCCCACACGGTTGACAACAAAAGCCTTTATAGCCGCCGCATTGGCGCTTGGCTTGCGGTAGTAAAAGCCGATCAGAAGGTATGAGGCAACGCCAACACCTTCCCAGCCAAAGAACATCTGGATCAGGTTGTCCGCGGTCACCAGCATCAACATCGAGAAGGTGAAGAAAGACAGATACGCAAAGAAGCGTGGGCGGTAGCTCTCGCCATCTTTCCAGTTTTCATCATGGGCCATGTAACCCATAGAATACAGGTGAACGAGCGCCGACACCGTGTTGATAACAATCAACATAATCGCTGTGAGGCGGTCAAGGCGAATGGCCCAGCTCGTATCAAGCGTCCCCGACTGGATCCACGTCAGAATTTCGATCTGGCGCGTTACGCCATCAAAGTTGAGAAAGACAACCCAGCTCAGAGCCGCTGCCAGAAACAGCAGGCCCGTTGTCAGCCATTGTGCTCCTTTGTCACCGATCACGCGGTGGCCAAAGCCAGCGATGAGTGCGCCAACCAGAGGGGCGAAGAGAATAATCTGTTCCATCGGGCTTATCCCTTCATCACGTTGACGTCTTCAACGTCAATCGTGCCACGGTTGCGGAAGAAGACCACAAGGATCGCAAGGCCAATCGCGGCCTCGGCAGCAGCCACTGTCAGGATAAACAGTGTAAACACCTGCCCTGCCATATCTCCCATGTAGGAAGAGAATGCGACGAAATTAATATTCACCGACAGGAGGATGAGCTCGATCGACATCAGCAGAATGATGATGTTCTTCCTGTTCAGGAAGAGCCCGAAAATGCCAGTGACAAACAGCACGGCTGCCACCGTCAGATAATGTTCAAGTCCGATCATGTCGTCCCTCGGTTCTTTATTGTTCTCAGAGCGGGTGGCTTAAAGCCCCTGCCCCGGTTTTACGTCTTTCAGTTCCATCGCGTCTTTTGGATCGCGCCACATTTGCTCCAGTACGTTCTGGCGCTTTACGCCATCACGGTGGCGCAGCGTAAGCACAATCGCACCGATCATCGCCACAAGCAGGATCAAGCCCGCCAGCTGGAAGATCAGGAAATATTGGTCATACAGGATAAGCCCCAAAGCGGCGGTGTTTTGCGTGCCCTCGGGTGTCACAGCCACACGCGCGGCCTCGGCCCCCTCAGCCATCTGCCAGTCGCCATAGGCAAGGCCAAGCGACATCAGCATCACAATCCCGATTGCAAGCGCAACAGGCATATATTGGGCCATACCGGCCTTGAGCTCTGCAAAGTCCACATCCAGCATCATCACCACGAAGAGGAAGAGAACAGCCACAGCGCCGACATAAACAATCATCAGCAGCATCGCGATAAACTCAGCCCCGAGCAGAACAAAAAGCCCCGCCGCGCTCATGAACGCAAGGATCAGCCAGAGCACCGAGTGCACAGGGTTGCGGCTAAGCACCGTGAAAAGCCCACCTGTCAGCACGCCAATGGCGAAAAGGTAAAAGGCAAAAGTCACTACGGTCATGTCTCATCATCCTTGCTTTGCTCCATGACATCCTTGGCGATTTCCATCGCCCGCGTCATGGCCGGAATGCCCGCAAACATCGCCATAGTGGCGATTGTCTCGGCTATTTCTTCGTCAGTTGCTCCCGCCTCGCCCAAGTGGCGGACGGTCAGCCTAATCTGTGCTTCGCCCTGTGCGCCTTGCATGGTCAGCCCTGCAAGAGTGAGCAAAAGCCGGGTCTTCGCATCAAGCCCCTTGTCGTTGAGGCCCTTACCGAAGGTGGCTTCCATCATCTCTTTAGACATGGTCGGCCACATCGCTTCAAACCCTTTGGGCGAAAACGTCTCAAGCGCAGGCGCCATGGCTTTGGCCATTTCGCTCGCTTGTTCCATCATCATTTCAAAGGGTGTTTTGCTCATCTGTAAGGTGCATCCAGCTCAAGGTTGCGCGCGATCTCTGCTTCCCAGCGGTCGCCGTTTTCGAGCAGCTTGTTTTTGTCGTAAAACAGCTCCTCACGGGTTTCCGTGGCATATTCAAAGTTCGGGCCTTCAACGATCGCATCAACCGGGCAAGCCTCTTGGCAGAAACCGCAGTAGATGCACTTCGTCATGTCAATGTCATAGCGCGTTGTGCGGCGGGAGCCGTCATCGCGTGGTTCCGCATCAATGGTGATCGCTTGTGCAGGACAAATCGCCTCGCAGAGCTTACAGGCAATGCAGCGCTCTTCGCCGTTCGGATAGCGGCGCAAAGCGTGCTCACCGCGAAAGCGCGGGCTCAGAGGGCCCTTTTCGTGCGGGTAGTTCAGCGTGGCCTTGGGGGCAAAGAAATACTTCAGGCCCAGCTTCATGCCTTGCAGGAAATCAGACAGGAAGAAGTAACCAACTGCGCGTTTATAGTCGATATTCGCCATATTATCCTCCTACGCTCCAGCGCGCGAACGTGCCCCAGAACCAGTCAAATTTCGCTGCAAAGGCCACAAACACAACCCAGATCAAACTCATCGGCAGGAACACCTTCCAACCAATCCGCATCAGCTGGTCATACCGGTAGCGTGGCGTGATCGCCTTCACCATCGCGAAGATGAAGAAGACAAGGAACATTTTGCCAAACATCCACATGATGCCGTCAGGCAAACCGGGGATCGGTGACAACCAACCGCCAAAGAAGAACAGGGAGACCAGCGCACACATCAGAACGATGGCCACATATTCCCCGATCATAAAGAGAAGAAACGGCGTTGAGGAATACTCAACCTGATAGCCCGCAACCAGCTCTGATTCAGCCTCAGGAAGGTCAAATGGCGGGCGGTTGGTCTCGGCCATGGCCGAAATCAGGAAGAGGAACAGCATCGGGAAATGCGGGATCCAGAACCAGCTGAAAAGACCGTAGTCACCGTCTTGCGCATGAACAATCTCACCAAGGTTCAGTGAGCCAGCCGAAATGATGATGCCGATGATGATAAGGCCCAAAGACACCTCATAAGAAATCATCTGCGCAGCAGACCGGAGCGAGCCAAGGAACGGGTACTTGGAGTTAGACGCCCAGCCCCCCATGATCACGCCGTAAACCTCAAGCGAGGAGAAGGCGAAGATATACAGCACGGCCACGTTGATATCGGCCAGAACCCATCCGTCATTGAAGGGGATCACAGCCCAAGCCGCCATGGCCAGCACAAAGCTCACCAAAGGCGCGAGGAAAAAGACGAACTTGTCAGCACCGGCAGGCACAACAATCTCTTTCACCGCATATTTGATAAAGTCTGCAAAGCTCTGAAACAGCCCGAACACCCCGACCACGTTGGGGCCACGGCGCATCTGGACAGCAGCCCAGACCTTGCGGTCAAAATAGAGCAAAAATGCCAGCGCTACGAGAAGCGGCACGATAATCAGCAGGCATTGTCCCACAATAAGCAGGAAAATCCCCAGATTCGTGTTGGTAAAGAATTCAGCCATTAGCCCCTCACACCATCGGTATCTTGTCTTCTAAGCAGTTCTGAACGACGATTTCAGCATCGACCGTCCGCAAACCACGCGGCAATGCAGCCGAGATGGTATAAACCGCATCTCCGCGCCACTGGCCACCCTTAATCTCAACATTTGTGCGCACATGGCGCGCAAATCCGTATCCGCGAATAAGTGAATATTGCGCAGCGGCGCATTCCGCATAGCGGCTCACGTCATCTGGCTGTGCATCCCCACCCATCGCCACAACAAACTGTACCAAATCACCCTCTAAAAGCTGCGTCGCAATGCCGTCATATGACAGCACGCGCGGCGCCTCGGGTGTGGCCGCGCGTGTCACGTCCTCCCCCGTAGGCTCCGTGCACCCGCCCAAAGTGGCGAGCGCCGCAGACGCAAGCGTTATGTTGGCAAATGCCTTCACTCGGCTGCCACCTTTTCCTGCCCGCGTGCTTTGACGCCTGCGCTCAACTCGGCCATCAGCTCAGAGGCGCGGGCCACAGGGTTGGTCAGGTAGAAATCGGCAATCGCGTTCTTGAAGGTCGCTGTCCCCAGCTTGCCTTTAGGCTCGGCGCGCCAGTCGTTTTCTGGCACCTCGTCCACCTCGGCCAGATGCGGAACCGCCGCCACAAGCGCTTTGCGCAGTTGCACAAGGCTGTCCCATGGCTGGGTTGCCCCAAGCTCTGCAGACAGCGCCCGCAAGATCGCCCAGTTTTCCTTGGCTTCACCGGGCGCAAAGCCGGCCCGGACCGCAAGCTGCGGGCGGCCTTCTGTGTTCACAAAAAGCCCCTGCTCTTCCGTGTAAGCCGCACCGGGCAAAATCACGTCGGCACGGTGCGCACCACGGTCGCCATGGCTGCCTTGGTAAATCACAAAGGCCCCTGCCGCGATATCAACTTCATCAGCGCCCAGATTATAAACAACATCAGCGCCATCTGTCGCAGCGCTCACTCCGCCCTCTGTCACCGCGCCAATATCCATCGCGCCGACACGGCTGGCCGCAGTGTGCAGCACCAGAAGCTTCGCGCCCGTGGCTTCAGCAAGCTGCATCGCCGCCGCCAGAACCGCCGCGCCATCCGCTTCGCGGATCGCACCTTGGCCAATGATCACAAGGTTTTCGCCCGCGTCCGCCGCTTTGGCTTTGCCGCCAAGCGCCTTCTCCAGCGCAGCGCGGTCATCGCCCAGATGTTCATAATCATATGTCAGGTCAACAGCTTGACCGATGACGCCAACATTGGCCCCGCGAGACCAAGCCCGACGAATTCAAGCGCAGCGCGGTCATCGCCCAGATGTTCATAATCATATGTCAGGTCAACAGCTTGACCGATCACCCCAACATTGGCCCCGCGAGACCAAGCCCGACGAATGCGCGCGTTGAGCACAGGGGCTTCTTCGCGCGGGTTGGTTCCAATCAGCGTAATCTGCTTGGCCATATCAATATCTTCGATGCTGGCAGTGCCAACATAGCCCGCGCGGTTGCCAGCAGGCAGCTTCGCGCCATCGACACGGCACTCAACCGCGCCGCCCTGCCCTTCAACCAGCTGCTTCAGGGCAAATGCGGCTTCCACAGGAACAAGATCTCC
>P_2C_Liq_1_UnCtyDRAFT_1000605_pt1 | contig 15192 bp, 15 predicted proteins | sample Pon2CUnioCityCA_2_FD_10234 | JGI IMG/M metagenome (IMG submission 10234)
TAAGTGCCGCGCATTTTCCTAAAGCGTTTCGCAAAAACCGGAATCACAGCTTTTCGTGAAACGCACGCAACAGACCAGCGTTGCACGCGTTTCGCCTTCAATTGACGCCTCAGGTTAAAGGCGAAACGCTTTAAAACCCGGTGCGGGGCACAGCCCTTAACATTCCGCTCCAAGCCGCTTATATGTCCCGCCAAACGTTGGAGACGCCCCATGCCCCTCGACCCGGCCCTCAACTCGCTCGGCTTTGCAAAGCCACCCGCCGAAACCCGCGTCGTGGTCGCGATGTCGGGCGGCGTGGACAGTTCCGTGGTGGCCGCGCAACTGGCCGAGGAAGGCTATGACGTGGTGGGCGTGACCTTGCAGCTTTACGATCACGGCGCGGCACTGGCCAAAAAGGGCGCCTGTTGTGCGGGCGTCGACATTCACGACGCGCGCCGCGTAGCCGAGGATATGGGATTCCCCCATTACGTGCTGGATTACGAAAACATCTTTCGGGATGCCGTGATAGACGAATTCGCCGACAGCTATCTGGGCGGTGCCACCCCGGTGCCTTGCATCCGCTGCAACGAGCGGGTGAAGTTCAAGGATCTGTTGCAGACGGCCCGCGATCTGGATGCCGATTGCATGGCGACAGGGCATTACATTCAACGCCATGACGGGCCGAACGGCCCCGAACTGCATTGCGCCGCCGACGCGGCCCGCGACCAGTCCTATTTCCTGTTTTCGACCACGCAAGAGCAGCTTTCGTTTTTGCGCTTCCCGCTGGGTCACCTGCCATCAAAGGCGGAAACCCGCGCGCTGGCGGCACGCTACAACCTGCCCGTCGCGGACAAGCCCGACAGCCAGGACATCTGCTTTGTACCCAATGGGAACTATGCCGCCGTGATCGAGAAACTGCGCCCCGGCGCGGCGGAACCGGGTGACATCATTCATGCGGACGGGCGTGTGCTGGGCCAGCACGACGGGGTTATTCATTACACGATCGGCCAGCGGCGGGGCCTGGGCATTGGCGGCCTGTCGGAGCCGCTCTACGTGGTCAGGCTGGATGTGGAGGGCAAACAGGTCATCGTTGGCCCAAAGGAACTTTTGGCGACACGCAAGGTGCCGCTGCGCGAAATCAACTGGCTGGGCGACGCGCCGTTCGAAAGCGCGCCGGAATGGCACGTGGCGGTCAAGGTACGGTCGACACGCCCCCCGCGCGAGGCGATCATCCGCCCGCTTGGTGCCGACACGGCCGAGGTCGAATTGCTGACACCCGAAGAGGGCGTATCGCCCGGTCAGGCGTGCGTGTTCTACGATACCCGCGGCAGCCGCATTCTGGGTGGCGGCTGGATCTGGAAAGGTGAGACGCGGTAACAGGTCCAGCAAGCGGGCCATGGCCTGACATATTCTGATCCACATCATCATGGCGCATGTCTACGCCCGAAGGTTTAAGACAAGCTTAAGCCGTATCGCTTTCAGCCCCGTGAAAGCCCGTTCAGCACCGCCCGCGCCGCGCGCAGACCCGGCGCTTCCCCACCGCGGCCCAACCTTGACATGGTCAGCGCCATCGCCTCGTTCTGGGCCTCTGGTGCGTCCAGAACCGCGAGGACACCACCCGCGATCAGATCGGGGCGACAGCGTTCACCATTGAATTCGGGGACCGCGCGCGTCTCTGACACAAGATTGACCAGCGTCAGCGTGTCGATGCGCAACATCCGCCGGATGATCTCGCGCGTGATCCAGTTTACGTCATAGGCGATCACCATCGGCGTCGCGGCGGCCGCCAGTTCAAGAGACACCGTGCCCGAGGCGGCCAGCGCCACATCCGCAGCCGAAAAAGCTGATTTTTTTTCAGCTTCGTAGGCGGCGTTCTTCATGTCATTGGGCGCGACAATGACCGGCTGTCCGGGCCAGTCGGTCACAAGCGCGCGCACCTGTTCCGCGCGGGTTGCCGTGGTTGGCAGAACCACTCTCAGATCAGGCTTTTGACGCAGAATCTCTCTTATAGCCGCGCCGAAAATCGGCCCCAGCCGCGCCACCTCTCCGCCGCGTGAGCCCGGCAACACCAGCAGAACCGGCGCATCGGCCAACCCATGCCTGGCCCGGAACGAGGCGACCTCAGCGGCGCTGGCCTGTGGCGCGCCGACCACGGGGTGGCCCACGAAGTCGCAATCCATGCCAGCGGCCCGCATATAAGGCGGCTCGAACGGCAACAGCGCAAGCACCTGGTCGATCACAGACGCCATTTTCACAGCGCGTTTCGGGCGCCACGCCCAGACGGACGGCGCCACGTAATGGACCATGCGAACGTCACGGCGCGCCTTGACCAGACGCGCCACGCGCAGGCAGAAATCAGGGCTGTCAATAGAGATGATCACATCGGGATCTGCGGCCAACGCGGCCTCTGCGGTTTCGCGGATGCGGCGCTTGAGGTGGAAATATTTCGGCAGGATCTCTACGATCCCCATTACGCTCAGCTCTTCCATCGGAAACAAGGATGACAGGCCCTCAGCCTCCATCTGCGGGCCGCCGACGCCTGAAAATTCAATATTTGTCAGGGACTTCAAGCCCGACATTAACGCAGCGCCAAGCACATCTCCCGACGCCTCGCCCGCGATAATGAACGCCTTCATGCAAGATCTCGGGCAAGCACGAAAACGCCCGCATCCGAGGCGCGGCGCAGCACCTCGTCCCTGTCGAGGATCATCACCTGCCCGGCGGCGATGACCACCCCGGCAAGCCCTGCCGCCNCCACAGCTTCAATCGTGCCCGGCCCGATCACCGGCATGTCGATTCGCAGATCCTGACCGGCTTTGGGCGCTTTCACGAACACGCCACGCCCACCCCGGCGCAATGCCGGATCTGTCTGCGCGACAAAGCGCAACAGCGCATCGGTGCCCTGCACCGTCTCGATGCCCAGACATTGCCCGCCGCCCACGACACAGCCCTGCCCAAGGTCGAGCGGACCAATCGTGGTTAATATCTCTGCCGCACGCGCCATATCGCGCAGCGCCCCGGCGTCAGGTGCCGGGCCATGCGCGAAACCCGAGGGGGCCACCAACTCGGGCAACAACTCATGCGCGCCCAGAACGGCAAACCCCTGTTCTTCGAAAATGGCGATGACCGTGCGCAACAACGCATCATCGCCCTGCGGCATCGCCGCCATCAGCCTTGGTGCAATGCGGGTCATCATCCCGTCAAACCGCGCGGGATCAATCGCAGGCCGCGACAGCGCCCCGGCGAACACCATCCGGTCCACATCANACGCTTTCATCGACGCAAAAAGCGCCCCGATCTTTTCAAGCTCATGCTGTTCGGAACGGTCGCCCAACGCCGAGTCAATGCCGCGCAGCGTGATCACCAGCGCGTCCGGATGCGCCTCCGACAGCCGCACGGGCAACGCCCCGCCACAGGCCAGGATCGCCAGACGCCCCATATTCAGCCCGCCCCCGGTGTCAGGTAGGACCGATCGCTTGAGGCGGTCACGAAATCGACAATCTGACGTACATAGGCGCTTTCGGTTTCTTCACCCAGACGGCGGGCCCGGTCCTGAAACGCACCGTCGCCCTGTGCCAGCATCTGAAACGCGGCGCGCAGCGCGGTGATGTCCTTGCGCGCGACGCCGCGTCGCTTGAGCCCGACAAGGTTCAAACCGTCCAGCACGCCGCGCGGGGCCTGCACCAGACCATAGGGGATCACGTCATTGGTCACCATCGTGACCGCGCCGATGATCGCCCCCTGACCGATACGCACCCATTGATGCACGCCGCTCAGCCCGCCGATGATCACGTCATCCTCAAGCACGCAATGCCCGGCAAGCGCGGCGTTGTTGACGATGATCACACGGTTCCCGACCTGCACGTCATGCGCCACATGACAGCCCGCCATGAAAAGCCCGTCATCGCCCACACGTGTCACGCCGCCGCCACCCTCGGTGCCGGCATTCATAGTCACGTGTTCACGGATCCGGTTGCGCGCCCCGATGACAAGCCGTGTCTCCTCGCCCTTGAATTTAAGATCCTGCGGTATCTCGCCGATGCAGGCAAAAGGAAAGATCACGCAATCCGGCCCGATATCGGTTTTGCCCGAAATCACCACATGACTTTTGAGTTCTGTACCCGCGCCAAGGCGCACCTCGGGGCCGATATGGCAGAACGGGCCAATCACGCAGCCCGCGCCGATCTGCGCGCCGTCCTCGATCACCGCAGCCGGGTGGATCGTTGTTTCGGATGTCTCGGCCATCAGGCGCTACTCCTTGGGAAGGTCCATCATCGCGGTGAACTCGACCTCGCAGGCCAGATCGCCCTCGACCTCGGCACGGCCGGTAAACTTCCAGACCTTGCCCCCCGGCTTGCCACGCCGCGTTTCCAGCTTCATTTCAAGCACGTCGCCCGGCACCACCATGCGCCGGAACTTGCAGCTTTCGATCGCCATGAAATAGACCAGCAGGTTCTTGTCCGCCATATCCAGCGCCACGCCCACCATTACGGCGGCGGTCTGTGCCATGGCCTCGACGATGGTCACGCCGGGCATGATTGGCTTGCCGGGGAAATGGCCCTGAAAATGCGGCTCGTTCATCGTGACATTCTTGATACCACGCGCGGAATGATAGCCGTCGATATCGACAACCTTGTCGATCAGCAGAAACGGATAGCGATGAGGTATCAGCCGCTGGATCAGATCGATATCCGCGGATTTCAGCGGCTCTGTCATGGATGGTCCTTTCCCTGTGCCCCGGATCCTGTGCGGTGGAGCCTTGTTGGAGCCGGGTTAGCAATTCACCCGGTTCTGGGCAAGCGTGCTGACACATTCGGACGCGGCCGCGCGGGATCATTCCTGCATTTCAGGCATACGCAAGGTACCGGGTTCGGCATCCGGGGCGATCTGTTCAGACGAAAGCCCGCCATCGCCAAGCGCGGCGTCGATCCGTTCAACGGCGGTATCTGTAATGTCGATCACATCGGCCTGGAGCAACACGTTGCGCCTGTCCAGCACTACAAGCCCGCCTGCCTCTCGCATCAGCGCCACCAGTACGGGTTCTGCCCGGCGCATGAAGTCCACCGGCGCGCGTTCGCGGTTGCGTTCCCATTGGCGCACGCGGGCNTCGCTTTCGCGGCGGATTTCCTGCACCTTTTCGTCAAAGGCATCCGCCATGTCGCGGAACTCTTCCGGCGAGGTTGCGTCACGCTGCACCGTCAGGGCCTTTTCCTCGGCTTCAAGGCGGGTTTCCAGATCGCGGTTACGCGCGATCAGCGCCTCGCGCTGTGCCTCAAGCTCTGCTGCCATGGCCTGCCCAAGTTTCGAACGATCGAAAAGTTCGCCGGGATCCAGCACAAGGATCTGGCTTTGCACGATTCCCACGTCCTGTGCCTGACCCTGTACCGCCGGCATATTGGCGAAGAACCCTACCGCAAGAAGAAGCGCCGCGAGGCGTCTCACATCAAAAATCCGTGCTGACCGTGATGTCGAACTGGCGCTCGATATCGCCGGGTTCCTTTTGCAGCGCTTCCGAGAAGTTCATGCGAAGCGGGCCGAAGGGCGATTGCCAGAACAGCGACAGTCCAACCACGTGACGCGCCTTGAAATCATCGGAAGTCACGCCGCCAAAGGTGTTGTCCAGTCCCCAGATCGAGCCGATGTCATAAAACGCGCCCCCCGAGATACCGTATTCCTCGGGCAGGCCAAGTGGAAACTCGGCATCAAGTTTGGCGACGGCAAAAAAGTTGCCGCCCAGATGCTCGTTGTTCTGAATCGGCCCCATGCCATTGGAGGGAAAACCGCGCATGACCTGCCCGGTATAGCGATCAATGGCGCGGGTGTCGCGGTTGTCGAGAAAGTCAACCGCGCCGCCTTCCAGAGACGCGCGCAGCGTCACTTCCTCGCTCAGAACCTTGGTCTGTGCGACGATACGAGCGGAGCTTTTGAGATATTCCAGATCGCCGCCAAGCCCGGCATATTCCAGACCGAAATCAAGCAGGACACCCGCGTTCGGATCAAGCCCGGACCGCCGGGTATCGTAGGTAAACCGATAACCGATCGCGCTGCTGTAAAGGCCGCCGCGCGTGGCCTCGTCGCGCAACAAGATCGAATTGCCGCCCTGCGCCACGGTCGGATAATTATCCATCTCGGAATAGCCGGCGCTGTAATAGACCGACAAGCGGCTGTTTTCAGCCACCGGGAAGGTCAGTGTCGGCTGAAAAATGCCCCGGACAGTATCGTAAAAGCTGTTATTGCCGTCGGTTTCGATCAGTGAGGTCTGCAACGAAAACTCCAGATCCCGGCCCAAAAAGGCGGGTTCGGAAAAGATCAGGTTGTAATTCGCCGTTTCACCCGACGCCGAGATCTGTGCCGTCAATCGCTGGCCGCGACCAAGGAAGTTGCGCTCTGAAAAGCCCAGCGTCAGACCAAAACCCGCATCCGACGAATAGCTACCCCCAAAGCTGAGCGTGCCGGTGGTCGTTTCCTCGACATCCACATCGACAAGCACCTGATCGGGCCGCGACCCTTCGCGGGCGTTCACGTCCACCGTCTCGAAAAAGCGCAGAGCGCGGATACGCTCAGCCGCTTCACGCACCTGACGCGGGTTGAAGGAATCGCCCTCTACCACGTCGAACTGACGCCGTATCACCCGGTCGAGCGTGGTGGTGTTGCCCTCGATATCAATGCGTTCGACAAAAACCCGCGGCCCGCGCACAAGCCGAAACTCCACGTCCAGCGTCAGGTCGCGGTCGTTGCGCGTCACACGCGGCTCCACGCGCAGGAAATCCACCCCCTGCTTGATGCCCAGGCGTTCCATCCGCGCAATCGAGTTTTCGATCAGTGTCGGCGAATACACCACGCCCGGCCGCAGCTTGATCACATCCTGATAAGCGTCGGCATCCACGTCGGAAAGGTCGCTGACCGTTGTGATCTCGCCAAAGCGGAATTGCTGACCCTCTTGGACGTTGAAGGTTATGAAATACCCGTCACGTTCCCGCGCCAGTTCGGCGTTGGTCCCGGTCACACGGAAATCGACATAGCCGCGCGACAGGTAGAAATCCTGAAGCACTTGCTTGTCGAATTCCAGCCTGTCCTCGACAAAGGTATCGCGCGCGATCAAGGCCCGGAAAATCCCGGCCTGCTTGCTGTCCAGAACGCGGCGCAGACGACGGTCGGAATAGGCGCGATTGCCGATAAAGCCGATGCGCTGCACCTCGATCCCCTTGCCCTCGAATATTTCAAAGACCAGATCGACGCGATTATCGCTGCGACGGATCACTTTTGGCGTCACGCGCGCGGAGATACGCCCGTTCTGTTCATAGGCTTCATTGATGATCGCCACGTCGCGTTCCGCGCGGGTCGGGCTGAACACCTGGCGCGGCTGGGTTTCGATAAAGCCCTCAAGTTCTTCATCCTTGAGCTTGCTGTTGCCCTCGAATGCGATGCGGTTGATCGTCGGAAATTCCACGACCCGGATAACAAGGCTGCCGCCCTGCGGCGTGATTTCCACATCCTCGAAAAGCCCGGTGCCAAGGATCCGTTGATAGGCGTCATTCAGCTCACCGGCAGAGACCGTCTCGCCCCGTGCGATACCCGCATAGGTCAGGATCGTCGCCGTCTCGATGCGCTGATTGCCCTCGATCGAAACCGAGTTGAACCGATAGTTTTGCGCCTCGGCGCGCTCTGGCAGGGCCAGCGCACAAACGATCACGAAAAGCGCAAGATACCCGCGCAGCGCGGATGACAGGAAATCTTGGCGGAAAAGGCGTGATGCCCCGGCCCGGCGGTTATGCAGCATGATCAAACCCAGTCAGAGGACAGCGTGGTTGCAGCGTCAGTAACGCCTCTGAGAGGGGTTGTCAAAACGCGACTGTCCGTTGAGGCAAGCCTCCGCAAAGACCTGCGACAAGGCTTGAAACCGCGTCTGCGCGCCGCCGCGTGGCCCGGCATTGCCTGAAGCGTTTCGCTCGATCTTTGCGCGGGTTCCACCTTGAGCTGACGGCTCGGGTTCAAGGCAGACCGCCTTGACCTGTCAGAAAGAGCCGATAAAGGCCCCCGCCCATAGCGCCAGTGCAAGAGTGGCCAGAAACAGCATCCTGTCCAGGTTGAGGGTCATCAACACGGTCATCCCGCGATATCCGCTCATGATGTGCTGCATGTTCGTCACCCTGGCCTGAATTGCGTCAGTGCCGGGATGCACTCCAATTATGGCGGCTTTCGGCACTAGATTGTGTCAAAAACAAGGAAGGTGCCCCGACGCGCAACCGCGCCGGGGGCACCGCCGTCAGGGGCAAAAGATATCGTTGAACAGGGCAAACACCATCAGGCTCAGCACCAGCGTCAGGCCCACCGTCATCATCACGCGCAACGCCTTGTCGCTGGGTGGCCGCCCGCGAACTGCCTCATAGGCGTAAAACACAAGATGCCCGCCATCGAGAACCGGAATCGGAAACAGATTCAACAGACCCACCGCTGTGGACAAAACCGCGATGAACCAGATGAAACTGTCCAGACCCTGGCTTGCCATCGCGCCCGACACCTCGGCGATGCCGATGGGGCCGGACATGTTGCAACTGCTGATCGCACCCGTAACCATGTGGTACAGCCCGGAAATGGAGCCTTCCACCACCGCATATGTCTGTGCCACGGCATCGCTGAACGCGGCACCCGGCCCCTTGCGTTCGGTCGCCAGTTCAAAGGCCAGTCCACCCGCAATGCCGATCCGCCAATTGGTCTCGAACCCGCCTTCCGGGCGGGGTTCGTCAACCCGTTTGGGGGTCAGATCATAGTCAAGAAGTGTCCCATCGCGCCACACGGTCAGATTCGCCGTCGCCCCGTTAGAGGATTCGATCACGTCTCTCAGCTCATCGAAAACGGCGATGTCCTGCCCTGCCACGGCGACGATCACGTCGCCCTGTTTCAGCCCGGTTTCATAGGCAGCGGATCGCGGGGCAAGCTGCACCACCAGCGGCGGCATCGGATGCGGCCCCTGCACGGTCATTTCCCGGCCATCGCGGCGCACGCGGTAGTCCAGTAACGATTCCTCCGGCAACGCCTCGATGAAATCGTTGAACCGATCGCCCTCGCGGCTTTCCCAATCGGGCATCGCGATACCCGCGATAGAGATCAGCTCGTCCCCCTCTTGCAGGGTCACGCTTTCGCTGACCGGCAGATCGCGCAGGTCGCCCACGCGCAACGGCTCTGCAACCTGCCCCTGGAACATCATCACCGATCCGAACACCAGGATCGACAGGGCAAAGTTGAACGCCGGGCCCGCCGCCACCGTCAGCGTGCGCGCCCAAAGCGGCGCGCCCAGCATGGTCTGCCGCCGCTCCGCCGGTGGCATGGCGTCAACGCTGTCATCATGGGTGGCACTAGCGGCATCGCCATCGCCCTTGAACTTGACAAAGCCCCCCAGCGGCAGCGCGGCCAGTTGCCAGCGCGTGCCATGCTTGTCGACCCGCGACAACAAAACCGGCCCGAAGCCAAGCGAAAACACATCCGCCTTTATCCCGCACCAGCGGCCAACGATGTAATGGCCATATTCATGGATCGCCACAATCACCGAAAGCGCCGCCACAAAGGCAAGCAAGGTCATGAAAAGGCCGCCGAATTCCGGGAGCAAGGCAAATCCTCCAAAGTTATGGGGTCAAAACGCGGGCAGGATGGCCCGATCCGACATCTGATGGCAGATGGCCTGTCAGGGCACAGGTATCAAGCCCGAGAGTGGCGGCAATATGGCCGCAGCCGGGCCGAAGCCGCGCAAAGACGGCTCGATTTCGCGGCATCCGACTCATGTCATCGCCGCCGGCAAAAGGCCAAACGCCCATAGCAAAAGCGCCATCACACTGGCCCCCAACAGCGCATCGAACCGGTCGAGCACGCCGCCATGGCCGGGAATAAGCGCGGAGCTGTCCTTGATCTCCTGACGTCGTTTCATCGCACTCTCAAGGATATCGCCCATCTGCCCGGCGAAAGCGACCAGCACGGACATCACGACCAACCATGGCCCCGCCCCCAAAGGCCCGGCGAACAGCGCGCCAACCACGGCCGCCAGTGCCCAGCCCGCCACCGTGCCCGACCATGTCTTTTTCGGGCTCAGCCGGGGCCAGAACTTTGGTCCGCCCAGCATCCGGCCCGCGAAATAGCCCATAACATCCGAGCCGATGACCACCGCGATCACCCACAGGATCCAGCCGGTTCCCGCCTCTACTCGCAGCCAGATCAACGCGAAACTGGCCAGCATCACCCAGGCCACCAGCCCGAACAGCATCAGCCGGTCACGCGGGATCCGCCCCGCCGCAACCAGCCCCGGCACCAGCAGCAAAGGCAGCGCCAGCAGCACCGGCACCCAGCCTGCCAGCAAAAGCACGGCTGCGCCGAGACTGCCCAGCCAAGGGGCGTGACGCGCCCCGAACATGCGCGCCGCCTCCCACGTCATCAGACCGCAGACACCACAGGACAGGATGGCAAACAACGCCCCGCCCATCCAGATGGCGACACCGCCAACCACGGCGATTGCAACGCCCGAATAGAGTCGCGGCCCGAGATCATACCATCGCGCGGCTGCGCTCATGCCGACACAGCCCCGAAACGCCGGTCGCGCGTGCCGTATCCACGCAGCAGCCCGTCAAAGATATCCGGGGTGAAATCGGGCCAGAGCGTGTCGATGAATTCATATTCCGCATAAGCGGACTGCCACAGCAAAAAGTTCGATATGCGCGCCTCACCAGAGGTGCGGATCACCAGATCCGGGTCAGGCAACACGCAGGTGTCAAGGTAGCGTGGCAGCGTTTCCTCGTCCACATCGTCGGGATGCAAGCGCCCCTCGGCCACATCCCGCGCCAGCCGCTTGGTGGCGCGCGTAACCTCGTCGCGACCACCGTAATTCAGCGCGATGGTCAGGTTGGTGCCGGTACACCCCACTGTCATCTCCTCGGCCTCGTCCATCAGCCCGCGCAGCTTTGCATCAAGCCGGGGCCGGTCGCCGATGAACCGCACCCGCACGTTTTCTTTCACGAAGGCCTGCATCTCTTTCATGATGTAGCGCCGGAACAGGCTCATCAGCCCGGCGACCTCGGTCTGGGTGCGCTTCCAGTTCTCTGTCGAAAAAGCAAAGATGGTGAGGTACTTTACTCCGAATTCCGGGCAAGATGACACGATTTCACGCACCCGGCGCGCCCCGGCATGATGCCCGAACAGACGCGGGCGCCCGCGCTTCTGCGCCCAGCGCCCATTACCGTCCATGATGATCGCGACATGTCTAGGGCCGGTTCTTGGCGCTGTCGGTTCCATGTCGCGCTTGCCTACCATCTCAGACCTGCATGATCTCGGCTTGCTTGGCGTCCAGCGCCTCGTCCACCGCCTTGATATAGCTGTCGGTCATCTCCTGCACGGCGGTTTCCCAGAACTTCTGGTCGTCTTCGGACATGCCGTCGGCCTTGGCCTTCTTGATGCGGTCCATGCCGTCGCGCCGCACGTTGCGCACGGCCACGCGCGCGCTTTCGGCATATTGGGCGGCAACGCGGGTCAGCTCCTTGCGGCGCTCCTCGTTCAGCTCCGGGATNGGCAGCATGATGATCGGGCCGTTCATCTGCGGATTGATCCCCAGACCGCTTTCGCGGATGGCCTTTTCCACCTTGTTGATCATGCCCTTGTCCCAGACATTGATCGTCACCATCCGCGGCTCGGGCACATTCACGGTGCCGACCTGATTGATCGGGGTCTTTTGCCCATAGGCGTCGACCATGATCGGCTCAAGCATACTGGCGCTTGCCCGCCCCGTGCGCAACGAGGCGAATTCCGTGCGCAGCGCGGTCATGGCACCGTCCATGCGGCGCTCAAGATCGCCGGTATCCAGTTCAAACTCTTCCGACATGCGTGTGTATCCTCTCTCCTGCCCGCCGCGTGGCCCTTGTAGTCTCAGCCATGCACCTTTGTATAGGTGCCCGTCCCATCAAGGATGGACCGGAACCCGCCCGGTTCGTCCAGTGAAAAGACGATGATCGGCAGGCTGTTGTCACGTGCCAGCGCGATGGCGCTGGCATCCATCACGTCAAGATGCTTGGCCAGCACCTCGTCATAAGTCACCGTCTCGTAGCGCACCGCGTCGGCGTGCTTGATCGGGTCCTTGTCATACACCCCGTCCACCTTGGTGCCCTTGAAGATCGCCTCGCAGGCCATCTCGTTGGCCCGCAGCGTGGCGGCGGTGTCGGTGGTGAAATACGGATTGCCGGTGCCCGCGGCAAAGATGCAGACGCGTTTTTTCTCCAGATGCCGCACCGCGCGGCGCCGGATATATGGCTCGGCCACCTCGTCCATGCGAATGGCCGTGATCACCCGGCAATAGACGCCCAGCTTTTCCAGCGCGCTTTGCATCGCCAGCGCATTCATCACCGTGGCCAGCATACCCATGTAATCGGCGGTCGTGCGTTCCATCCCCTGTGCGCTGCCTTGCAGCCCGCGAAAGATGTTACCGCCCCCGATCACCATGCAGATCTCCACGCCCATGTCGTGGACGATCTTGACCTCGCGGGCGATCCGCTCGACGGTGGGCGGGTTCAGCCCGTACCCCGCATCGCCCATCAACGCCTCACCGGAAATCTTGAGCATGACGCGGCCGAAATCGGTTGTCTTGGGGGCGGTGTCGGGCATCTGGTACTCCTGCCATGTGTCGCGTTGCCGCGCAAAATGTCCGAAAAGCGGCTCAGGTTCAATCGCCAAACCGGGCGTGTGCGCAAATTGCACGCGGACGCTTCTATCGGGCGTCGAACTGTCCTAGACCAGACCCATGCCAAGCCCGCCAGACATCCCCGCCGACCGCCCCGTGCTGATCGCGGGCCCGACCGCGTCGGGCAAATCCGCGCTGGCACTGGCCATCGCGGAAACGGGCGGCGGGATCATCGTGAATGCCGATGCGATTCAGGTGTTTGCCAATTGGCGCGTACTCACCGCGCGTCCGTCGCTCCGCGACGAAGCCCGCGCACCGCACCGCCTTTACGGGCATGTGCCCGGCGAGGCAGGCTATTCCGTGGGCCATTGGCTGCGCGAGGTGGCGCCGCTTTTGCGTGACGGGCCACGCCCCATCATCGTGGGCGGCACCGGGCTTTACTTTTCCGCCCTGACCGAAGGGCTGGCAGATATTCCACCCACCCCGCCAGAGATCCGCGCCGAGGCAGACGCGCGGCTGGCCCGCAAGGGCCTGACAAGCCTTCTGGCGGATCTCGACGACGCAACGCTGGCGCGTATCGACACCCGCAACCCGATGCGTGTGCAGCGCGCATGGGAGGTGCAGCGCACCACGGGCAGAGCGCTGGCCGCATGGCAGGACGCCACGCCGCCGCCAATGCTCCCCTTGCCCGACGTCACAGCCTACGTGATCGACGCCCCCAAGACGTTTCTGACACCGCGCATCGAACAGCGTTTCGACGCGATGCTGGCCCAGGGCGCGCTGGACGAAGCGCGCGCGAATCTTACCGGTTGGGATCCTGCCCGCCCCTCCTCCAAGGCCATCGGCGCGCCCGAACTGATCGCGCATCTGCGCGGCGCGCAAAGCCTGGAGGCCGCGCGCGCGGCCTCTGTCATCGGCACGCGGCAATATGCCAAGCGACAACGCACATGGTTTCGCGCCCGGATGCGGAACTGGCAATGGATCAACGCTCAGGACTTGTAATTTTCATACATTTTTGACACCCTTCGAGTGATAATTAAGAAAAAGCGTATATTTTCACCGCAAGTATTCATGGTTGCCTTTTGCCCGATCACGCCCGTTTGCTGACACTTGCCCAATGGACGGGCACAGAGCCATGGCGCGCATCCCTGCCCCATAGCAACTCACGTAACGTGATTGTATGGATCACACGCGGTCAGGGCCGCGTGCTTTTGGGGGGGCGGCAGCGCGGGTTCAGCATACATACCGCCATGGCCCTGCCCGCCCGGACCCTGTTCGCGATCGGCACCGGCCAGCAAAGTTTCGGCCTGGTTGCCGAACTGCCCCATGGCCCCGACTGGCCAATACCCGACGACCCGGCGCTGTTGCGCATTCGCGATACCCGCGCGCAGGCAGAACTGACCACTTTGCTGGAAACGATGCAGCGCGAACATAACGAGGCGCGACCGCTCATGGACGAAGCCATGAACGCGCAGGCCCGCCTGCTGACAGTCTGGCTGCGCCGCGAGATGCTGAAAGCCGACGCGGAACCGGCGCGGCTTTCAGCCTCTGAAAAACTGGCCGACGCCTATGCGGCGCTGGTCGAGCGGGATCACGCCAAGGGCTTTGCCATACGGGATTTCGCGCGGTCCCTGGGGGTCACGCCCACGCATCTGACGCGGATCTGCAAAACCACCGCCGGCATGACCGCATCAGGGCTTCTTAGCCGGCGTCTCCTTCATGCCGCGCGCGATCTGCTGGAAAATGGCGACATGCCGGCCAACCGCGTCGCCGCGACACTGGGGTTTCGCAGCGCCGCCTATTTCTCGCGGTTCATCCAGCAACATACCGGCCATTCCCCGAGCGCGCTGCGCAAGGCGGGCCGCGCGGGCCACGGCGCTTGATTTCCCGCGCCTGCCCGTGTGAGATGGGTTCGACCCCGTCAAGGTGATCCCATGCCCGATCCGCACCATCCCGCCCTGCCTGTCCTGCACCGCGACCTGCGCGCTGGCCGGCTTGACCGCCGGGAATTCCTGACCCGCGCCACCTGTCTGGGCCTTGCCGCACCGCTGGCACTTGGCCTCGCCGGTGGACCCGCACCCGCGCGGGCACAGCCTCAGATCCTGCCCGGCGGCACCTTGCGCATTCAGCAATCCGTCAAGGATCTGCGCGATCCAAGGCTGTATGACTGGAGCGAAAAGGCTAATCAAACCAGAGGCTTTCTTGAATATCTGGTGCAGCTTAACCACGATGGCACGCTTCAGGGCATGTTGCTGGAAAGCTGGCAGGCCAATGCGGACGCCACCGGATACGTGCTGCGCCTCCGGCCCGGCGTGACCTGGACCAACGGCGACGCCTTCACGACCGAAGATGTCGCGCATAACTTCGCGCGCTGGTGCGACAGCGAGGTGCAAGGCAATTCCATGGTCACGCGCCTGACCACCCTGATCGACCCCGTGACAGGGCAATTGCGCGCCAATGCGCTGCGCATCGAGGACGCGCTGACGCTGCACCTGACCCTTTCGTCGCCCGATATCGCGCTGATGGCAAGCCTGTCGGATTATCCCGCCGCCGTGACCCAT
>P_2C_Liq_1_UnCtyDRAFT_1000607_pt1 | contig 15176 bp, 9 predicted proteins | sample Pon2CUnioCityCA_2_FD_10234 | JGI IMG/M metagenome (IMG submission 10234)
GTCTATCTCGTGCCAATTTTCCTTTCTTCTTATGTAAGCCGCACGATTTTTGCAACGGTCATTACAATAACAACGCTTTGCGCTTTTTCTCTTTTCTATATGCTTGCCACATTCAGGGTTCTTACATGTCATTGTCTTAGTTTTTTAATTGGTAAATTTAATAAATAAATTTAATATAATACATAATATGTAGCTTTTTATAAAATATTTACTACCTTTGAGAATTATATAAAAGAATAACATTGTTAATAATGATAAAAAAAGATAGCGGCAAACAGATTGTAGATTTAGGAAACAAATTTTTCGAAACGAATGAAATTAACCCCAGTAGACTTAATATAACCTCCCGTAGAATTAACTATTGGATAGATAAAAAACTTATGCCCTTTACTCAAAAACAGGATCTAGGAACTGAGATAGCCAAGCTTGACAGTAAAAAGGAGCGCAAATGGGTAAGGCTTGACCTCGCCCAAGCAACATGGGCATGTATCATCGATGAGCTGCTGAACTACAAGATTCCGTTGGAGAGGTTGCAAAAACTCACTGAGGAGGTATGGCATAGGCCCAGAGTAGAAAAATATGCAGATAAGGTTCTTAAGTGGCATATCGAGAAGAACCCCGAAGGCTTCAGCGAACGATATCTTCAAATGTTAAGGGCTAATCTGCAGAGTGAAGAGCTCATGCTCACCATCAGGATGGAGCTCAATCCGTTTACGGATGCAGTCAAGTCGGCCTTCAGGTTAAGGGATTTGCCACATTCGTTCCTCTATGTACCAGAAAGCAACTCTCATGCCCTTCATATAGGTGATAAGGCTCTAATGCTCGACTTGGGAAGTAAGTTTTTGCAGAGTACCATGATATGCATTCCACTTATTCCCATATTAGTAAGGGTCATGGAGTCGGAATTCAGCGATGAAAGAAAGATCGACCTTGACTACCTTAATAGCATTGAAAGACAGATTCGTGACATTGTTGTATTCAAAAAACCTAAGGAAGTGGTTATTGCTTTTGAAAATGGCAGCATAACACCCATTACTGTAACTCAGCAACATAAGACACGTGAGCAATTGGCACGCTACATCCTAGAAAACAAAATCAAAAAGGGGTCCAAACTTCTTATAGATATAAGATCAAACGGTAACTATAAAATAACACTCATTCAAAAATAATACGCATATGAACCTTTTAGTAGAACCTCATCAGTCCCTGCAAATACAGCCTGGTCAACTTAGAGTAAGGAGCGGCCCAACGCAATCTTACTACCAACGGCTATGCAATTTGAAGATGCTGAACATATTTTAAACCATAATCGTAAAGATAAATTATCTCAACACGAGATTGAGGAGACTTTACAATTTTTAATGACCTATTCAAAGGTCATAATTTCTAATCTTATAAACGAACATTAAATGAAAAATGTCATACTCTACGTTAGGGTCTCTACCGACGAACAAGCAGACAAAGGGTTCTCCCTTAGGGACCAAGAGGAAAAACTGTTACGCCACTGCTTGGACAACAACCTCAATGTTCTGGAAATCTACCGTGAGGACTATTCGGCAAAGACATTCAACAGACCTGAGATGAAAAAGCTTATCGCCCATTGCAAAAAGGAACATAAGACTATTGACCAGTTGCTCTTTATCAAATGGGACAGATTCTCTAGAAATACATCGGAATCTTACAATAAAATCAATCTCTTTAATAGTTTAGGTATAACACCAAATGCAATTACCCAACCCCTTGACCTTTCCATACCAGAACAAGGACTAATGCTGGCCGTTTACCTTTCCGTTCCAGAGGTCGAGAACCTCAGGCGGTCACAGAATGTGAGAGCTGGTATGCGTCGTGCATTTAAGGAAGGTCGCTATGTAGGCTCGCCACCGAAAGGCTATGATATGGGTAGGGATACATCTAAAAGACCCGTACTAACCCCTAATCAGGATGCACCCTTAATACAGGAAGCCTTTGAGCTTGCTGCTACAGGGATATACAATCAGAAAGAGATCTTTCAAAAACTTAGAAATAAGGGGTTTAGATCTAGTTCAAGTGCTTTTTCTAGAATACTACGTAATGTACTTTACTGTGGACTGGTATACCTAAAAGCGCATAAAGATGAAAGCGAACGCTACATCGAGGGTATACATCCACCGCTGGTGACCAAAAAGACCTTTGATACCGTACAAACCATTTTAGACGGAAGGAAAAAACAAAAGGGGAAGTCACATAAAAAAGTAAACCCTAAATTCCCTCTACGTGGATTTGTGATGTGCCCTAAATGTGACAAACCCCTCTCTGCAAGTTCATCCAAGGGAAGGAACGGATACTACTCTTATTACCACTGTTTTTCACCTTGTGATGTTAGGATTAAAAAAGAAGATGTGCATATCTGGTTTGAAGAATTTCTTAAGTCTATTTCATTAGATGAGAATTCTTATACCTTACTCACAGAATTGATAAAGGAAGAGTTCAAGAAAATCGATAGAGAAAGCCCTATAGGGCCAAAACATTACGCAAAGATTAAACACCTTGAAAACAAATTAGAAAAAATTCAAGATCTATTCATTGAAGGCGATTTTAGCAAAGAAGATTACAATAAAGCCAAAAAACGTTTCAAAAATCTAATTGAAGAGCTAAAGGAAAAAGAAGCACAACTGGCTAAAAAGCAAGAGATTTTTAAACTTTATAAAGATGGACTGAAATCTATGGAAAACTTTAATAAACAGTATATTGACAGTGATATCGAACAAAAAAGACTACTGATTGGTTCGATATTTCCAGAAAAATTTCAATTTGATAATAAAAAAGTTCGAACCGCTGATATCAATCCAATACTACTCAAAATAGCTAGTATTAACAGGGGTTTGAAAGGGAATAAAAAAAGGGACAAATCAAAAAAAAATGATTTGTCCCAGTCAGTACTGAAGATGGGACTTGAACCCATACGAGCATTACTGCTCACTGGATTTTAAGTCCAGCGTGTCTACCAATTCCACCACTTCAGCATTGGTATTATTTCATAATAGAGCGAAAGACGGGATTTGAACCCGCGACCCTCACCTTGGCAAGGTGATGCTCTACCCCTGAGCTACTTTCGCAGTCAATGTTATTATGAACTTGCTCCTCTTCTTGGGCTCGAACCAAGGACCCTCTGATTAACAGTCAGATGCTCTAACCAACTGAGCTAAAGAGGAGTTTGCTTCACATTTGTGATTAGCGAGTGCAAATATATATCTTTTTAATATATCACCAAATAAAAAGTAAAAAAAAATTATTTTTTTCACTTTTTTTATAACTAAAAAAAATTATTTCTTTTATCTCAAATATTGTATTTTTGTTTTCACAATTAGCTAAAAAGATAGCACAAACTATTATATGGATAAATTTTCGTTTTTAAACGCAGCGCATACAGGCTTTATAGCAGATTTATACGATCAATATTTAATAAACCCAGATTCTGTTGAACCTAGCTGGAGAAGTTTTTTTCAAGGATATGATTTAGCAAATGAAAATTATTCTCTTTCTGATGAAGAAACTTCAATAGAAGTACCACAAGAAGTAAAAAAAGAGTTTTTAGTTGTAGACCTAATCAATGGTTACAGAACAAGAGGGCATTTGTTTACAAAAACAAACCCGGTTAGAGAAAGAAGACAGTATCAACCAGTTTTAGATATCGGAAATTTCGGTTTAACTGAAAAAGATTTAGATAAAGAATTCTCTGCTGGAGATGTGTTAGGGTTAGGAAGGGTAAAGCTTTCTAAAATTATAAGTCACCTAAAAACTATTTATTGCGATTCTATTGGGGTAGAGTATATGTATATGCGTAATCCAGAGAAATTAAAATGGTGGCAAAGTCGTTTAAACGAAAATGATAATCATCCTAATTACTCTCAAGATTCTAAAAAATATATACTTTCTAAACTAAACCAAGCAGTTACTTTCGAGAGTTTTTTACAAACAAAATATGTAGGCCAAAAACGTTTCTCTTTAGAAGGTGGTGAGGCCTTAATACCAGGAATCAGTGTAGCTTTAAGAGAAGCTGCAGAAAACCACGGAGTTAAAGAATGTGTTTTAGGGATGGCACACAGAGGTCGTTTAAATACCTTAGTAAACATCTTTAAAAAACCGGTAAGAGATTTATTTAGCGAGTTTGAAGGAAAAGATTTTGAAGATGATGACATTGATGGTGATGTAAAATACCATTTAGGCTTAACGTTAAGTAAAACCTACAGAGATGGCAATGAAATTAAGATGAACTTAGTTCCAAATCCATCTCATCTAGAAACTGTTGCAGCAGTTGCAGAAGGTATTACTAGAGCAAAAATAGATAGAAAATATAATGGAGATTCTAGTAAAATATTACCCATTGTAATTCATGGTGATGCAGCAATTGCAGGCCAAGGTATTGCATATGAAGTAGTACAAATGGCAAAATTGAATGGCTATAAAACAGGAGGAACAATTCATATCGTTGTAAACAACCAAGTTGGCTTTACTACCAATTATTTAGATGCACGTTCTAGTACCTATTGTACAGATGTTGGTAAAGTTACATTATCGCCAGTTTTACATGTAAATGCAGACGATACAGAAGCTGTATGCCACGCAATGCAAATGGCATTAGAGTTTAGAATGAAATTTAAAACCGATATTTTTATAGACTTATTAGGATATAGAAAATATGGCCATAACGAAGGTGATGAACCTCGTTTTACACAACCAAAATTATACAAAGCAATATCTAAACATAAAAATGTAAAAGATATTTATGCAGAAACATTGTTAAAAGAAGGTAGTATTGATAAAGATTATCTAAATACAATTACTACTGAATTTAAAGAAATGCTTAACACGCAATTCGATTTATCTAAAGAAGATAAAAACTCTAAAGTAAAAGAGTTTATGAAATCTACTTGGGAAGGTTTTGAGCGTGAACAATTAGCCACTATGTTACAGCCTGTAGATACAAAATACAAATCAGACAGGTTAAAGCACATTGCTAAAGTAGTTTCTACAGTTCCAGAAGGCGTTAAATTTGTAAGAAAAGCAGAACGTATTTTACAAACAAGAGCAAAAATGGCATTCGAAACCAATCAATTAGATTGGGGAATGGCAGAAAACCTAGCTTATGGTTCTTTAATGGAAGAAGGTTTTAATGTGCGTATTTCTGGCCAAGATGTAGAAAGAGGTACTTTTTCTCACAGACACGCTATTTTACGTGATGAAATTACCGAAGATAGAATTAATTTATTAAATACAAACCCAGATACAAAAGGTCAAATGACCATTTATAACTCTTTATTATCTGAATATGGAGTGTTAGGTTTTGATTATGGTTATGCCATGGGAAATCCAAATACGTTAACCATTTGGGAAGCACAATTTGGAGATTTTTCTAACGGTGCACAAATTATGTTTGACCAATATATTTCTGCTGCAGAAGATAAATGGAAATTACAAAACGGAATTGTAGTGCTTTTACCTCATGGTTACGAAGGGCAAGGTTCTGAACATTCATCTGCAAGAATAGAACGTTATTTACAGTTGTGTGCAATTGATAATATGACAGTTGCCAACTGTACAACACCAGCAAACTTTTATCATTTGTTACGCAGACAAATGAAACGCGATTACAGAAAACCATTAATTGTGTTTACACCAAAAAGTTTGTTACGTCATCCAAAAGTAGTTTCTACTNTAGAAGATTTAGCAACTGGCGAATTCCAAGAAGTAATAGATGATACCATCAACCCAAAAAATGTAAAAAAATTAGTTTTTTGTATGGGTAAATTCTATTATGACTTATTAGAAGAAAGAGAAAACCTAAATAGAGATGATGTTGCTTTGGTAAGAATAGAACAACTATTTCCTTTACATTCAGATAAAATACAAAAAGTAATAGACAGATATCCAAATGTAGAAAATTATATTTGGGCACAAGAAGAACCTAGAAATATGGGAGCTTGGAGTTTTATGTTAGAGCGTTTCGATTTGGTAAAACTAAATGTATGCTCTCGTAAATACTATGCAGTACCCGCAGCAGGTTCTAGTACACGTTTTAAAAAGCGTCATAGAGCAGTTATAGATAGTGTTTTTAACGATAATGAGTAAGCGCGTTAAGGATTGAAACGACATCCTTTTTTTGCTGTCAGTTCCAGTGAAATTTCTTTTTCAGAAATTTTGTATCGAGAACAAAAAAGCAAAAAAAGATACAGTGGAAAGCCTGTTTAAACGCCCAAAAAATAAAAAAAGAATTTCAGATTAAAATAAAATAAGAAACCATGAGTGTTTTAGAAATGAAAGTTCCCTCTCCAGGAGAATCAATTACAGAAGTAGAAATTGCAACTTGGTTAGTTGAAGACGGAGACTATGTAGAAAAAGACCAACCCATTGCAGAAGTAGATTCTGACAAAGCAACTTTAGAGTTGCCTGCTGAAGAAAGTGGAATTGTCACTTTAAAAGCAGAAGAAGGAGATGCTGTAGAAGTTGGTGCTGTTGTTTGTTTGATTGATATGGATGCTGCAAAACCAGAAGAGAATGCTGCTCCTGTCAAAGATGAAGCTCCTAAAGAAGAAAAGAAAACGGAACCTGCTCCAGCTCAAAAAGCAGCTACTTATGCAACAGGAACCGCTTCGCCAGCTGCTAAAAAAGTATTGGCAGAAAAAGGAATTGACGCATCAACAGTAAAAGGAACTGGAAAAGAGGGTAGAATTACCAAAGATGACGCTGTAAAAGCAGTACCATCTATGGGAACACAACCAGCAAACGGTACTCGTGGTATAGAACGCAAGAAAATGTCGATGTTACGTAGAAAATTAGCAGAGCGTTTGGTAGCTGTAAAAAGCGAAACAGCGATGCTAACTACGTTTAACGAAGTAAATATGCAGCCAATTTTCGATTTACGTTCTCAGTACAAAGAAGACTTTAAAGCAAAACATGGTGTTGGTTTAGGGTTTATGTCTTTCTTTACATTAGCGGTTGTTAGAGCGTTAAAAATGTATCCAGATGTAAACTCTATGATAGATGGAGATTACCAAATAAAACACGATTTTCAAGATATTTCTATTGCAGTTTCTGGCCCTAAAGGCTTAATGGTACCTGTAATTAGAAATGCAGAAAACTTGTCTTTTAGAGGTGTAGAGTCAGAAGTAAAACGTTTGGCTTTGCGTGCAAGAGATGGGCAAATTACAGTTGATGAAATGACGGGTGGAACCTTTACCATTACCAATGGTGGTGTATTTGGTTCTATGTTATCTACACCAATTATAAACCCACCACAAAGTGGAATTTTAGGAATGCACAACATTGTAAACAGACCTATGGCTGTTAATGGCGAAGTTGTAATACAACCAATCATGTATGTTGCCTTGTCTTACGATCATAGAATTATTGATGGAAGAGAATCTGTAGGTTTTTTAGTAGCTGTTAAAGAAGCTTTAGAAAATCCTGTAGAATTGTTAATGGATAACAATCCAACAAAAGCATTAGAAATGTAGCCCAGAATCTAGGTTCATAAGAATGTAAAACTGAGCTTGTCGAAGTTTATCATAAAATATTAAAATCCTAAGCTTTTGCTTGGGATTTTTTGTTAGTAGTTATTTTCTGTTTGGAATTAATCCTGGGCAAAGACGGAAGTATATAAAAAGAGCTAAACTTAGTCTGTTGACTTTTTAATCAAAAAACCCAAAATACAAAGACTTCGTATACGCCTTATTAAAACACCCACATCTGCTAAACTATTTACAAAACTCCAAAATCACACCTTTTATTTAGTAAATAATTTTTAATTATTTACCTTGCATCAAAAAGAAAAAATGTCCAAAAATCCTGAATTAGAACTTGCCCTAAATTTTATCGAAAAAACAGATAGAAATCTGTTTATTACAGGTAAAGCAGGTACAGGAAAAACTACTTTTTTACATAAAATAAAAAACGAATCTTTAAAAAGAATGGTTATTGTAGCACCAACAGGTGTAGCAGCTATTAACGCAAAAGGTGTTACGATACATTCGTTTTTTCAAATGCCTTTTGGCCCAATTTTACCAAATCAAACTCAAAACAACCAACAACGTCGGTTTTCTAAAACAAAAATAGATATTATAAAATCGTTAGATTTAGTAATTATAGATGAAATTTCTATGGTTCGTGCAGATTTACTAGATGGTATAGACCAGGTAATGAGGCGTTATAAAAACCGAAACAAAGTATTTGGTGGTGCACAAGTTTTAATGATTGGCGATTTGCAACAGTTAGCTCCTGTGGTAAAACCAAACGAATGGAGTTTATTGCAAAGTTATTACGAAACAGTATATTTTTTCAGTAGTAAAGCTTTTCAAGAAGCCCATGTAGTTTCTATTGAACTAAAACACATTTATCGCCAAAAAAACGAAGATTTTATTAAAATTTTAAATGAAGTTAGAAACGATACTTTATCAGCAGTATCTGCAGAAATTTTAAATAAAAATTACAATCCTTCTTTTTTTCCAGAGAAAGAAGAAGGTTATATCACCTTAACTACGCACAACAACAGAGCCAATTTAATTAACAATTCTGAGCTGAATAAAATTAAAAATAAAAGTCATTTTTTTACGGCAGAGGTTTCTGGTAAATTCAATGAAAACTCTTTTCCTAATGACGAAAAGTTAGAGCTAAAAGTTGGTGCACAGGTGATGTTTATTAAAAACGATTCGTCTTTAGAAAAAAGATATTTTAACGGAAAAATTGGTGTTGTAACCGATATTTCTAAAGAAACTGTAACGGTACAATGTGCTAATGAAGCAGATGAAATTGTTACAGAAAGAGAAAAATGGGAAAATATAAATTACACTATAAACGACGAAACCAAAGAAATTAAAGAAGATTTGGTGGGTTCCTTTTCTCAAATTCCATTGCGTTTGGCTTGGGCAATTACCATTCATAAAAGTCAAGGTTTAACTTTTGAAAAAGCCATTATAGATGCAGAAGCCTCTTTTTCACATGGGCAAACTTATGTGGCTTTGAGTAGGTGTACCTCTTTAGAAGGCTTGGTTTTAAAAACCAAAATAACTAGCAATGCCATTATAAATGATAGTACTGTAAGTTTTTTTAATCAATCTGTAGAAGACAACCATCCAGATGAAAGCATTTTAAACGAATCTGAAAAACAGTTTCAATTAAACTTGATTGCAGAACTGTTCGATTATCAACCATTTTTATATCCAACTACACGTTTAATAGATATCTTTTACAAGAATCAAACCAGTATTAAAGGCGATGTTATAGACCATTTACAAACCATAAAAGACAATGGTGTAGTTGCTTTAATGAAGGTTTCAAACGGATTTAAAAATCAATTACAAAACATTTCTGAGAACAGTGTTTTACCAGAAAATAGCTCTGTAATTCAAGAACGCTTTACAAAAGCTGTTGATTATTTTTTAAACCATACCCAAAATTATATACAAAAACCATTAGATACACTTCAGTTTTCTACAGACAATAAAGCTGTAAAAAAAGATTTTGTAAAACAGTTTGATGCCTTGCAAGAAAAATTAGAAGAAAAATTATTTGCGCTGCAAAAAATGTCAAAGGGTTTTAAAACCAAAGCGTATTTAGAGGTGAGAGCAAAAGCAGTTTTGCAAAAAACAGCACCCAAAAAGAAGAAAAAATCGCCTTCTAAAAGAGACCCATTATTAGCTTTAAAACTTCGTGAATTGCGAGACGAAATTCGCATTGCAGAAAACATACCCGCTTTTCAAATATTTACGCAAGAAACCTTGTATGCCATGTGCGATGCTTTACCTAGAACAGAAAAAGAGCTGATAAAAATCAAAGGAATGGGTAAAATTCGTGTCAATAAATATGGCGAAGAAATTTTACAGGTAATAGAAACCTATTGTAAAGAAAACGGAATTAACCAATTTAACGAACAGAAAAAAGAAGATAAAAAACCGACCAAACAAATTACGTTTGAGCTTTTTAAATCTGGACTTTCCATAAAAGAAATTGCCAAAGAACGCAGTTTAACAACAGGTACTATAGAAAACCATTTGGCAAATTACATTCCTTCTGGAGATATTGATGTGTTAGAATTGATAGATTTAAAACGCTACAAAAAAATATTGAATCAAATAGAAGAAGCTGGAGATGTAAAGGGTTTAACAGTGCTTAAAGAAAAAGTAGATACAGATATTACATACATGGAACTAAAAATGGTTTTAATGTCTATGGAGCGTTAATTTTCTTTTTTTTAGAAGCTATTTCCAACTTTCGCTACTCAATCTTTTTGCTGAAAAAAGCAAAAAGGATTTCAAACAAATAGCTCAATCTGGGCTAAACTTATTTGCCAACAATTTGTTTTTTTTAAAGCTATTATTTTTTTAATAACTTTAAAACATCAACCAAAACATTTTTAAAGATGAAATTAGGAGCCATGTCCATAAGTTTAGCAGTAAAAGATATCCAGAAATCCAAAGCGTTTTATGAAACTTTAGGTTTTACTGTTTTTGCAGGCCAAATAGAGAAAAATTATTTAATACTTAAAAACGGAAATGCTTTGGTAGGTTTATTTCAAGGAATGTTTGAAAACAACATTTTAACATTTATTCCTGGTTGGGATGAAAGCGCCAACAAATTAGATAATTTTAACGATGTAAGAGACATCCAAAAACACTTAAAAGTGAATCATATTAAGTTAGAAAGAGAGGCTGATGCAAGCACTTCTGGTCCTGCAAGTATTGTCTTTTTTGATCCTGATGGAAATACTATTTTGATTGACCAGCATGTTTAGGTAAATACTATTAATGAGTAATAGCCATAGATTTATTTAATCTTCTCTCTATTGCATTTCTACCCACTGTATAGCAATAAATACTACTTGGTGTAAAATCGTAAATAAGTCCATCATTTTCTTTAATTTCCTCTATGTCTCTTGTGGTTATTAAAGTTCTATCTAAATTATTTTTTTCACAAAAAGATTTTAGATTTGAAAGCTTTTGTAAACTTTTTACATATCTATTACTCCATTTAATTTCTACTGCCCATATAGGTTTTTGTTTTTCATTAGATAAACTTACAATATCAACTTCTCCATTTTTCCATCTTGCATAATAAGGGGTGAAACCTGTGTTATGACCCCACTGAGAAAAAATGGCAGTTTCAACCATATTCCCAATAAAATCATCATCTTTATCTAAAGGTGAAAATAACGCACTTCTTAAAGATGGATTTGTTAAATAAATTTTAAAGGAAGTAGCTCTTTTAAACTTTTTTGCATTTTGATCTATTTTGTTTATTACTCTTATTAAGAAAGCTGCTTCTAAATATTCTATATATTTTTTTAAAGTATTTTTTACAATTCCAGAGTTTTTAGATAGCTCTTCATAAGTAAATTCATTTCCAGAATTATAAGCAATTGTTGTAAATAAAGAGTTTAATTCTTGTACGTCTTTTATTCCATAAAGACTTGGTAAATCCCTTAATAATACTTTATCAACAATATCATTTCTAATATATCTTCCAGGATCTAATTGAATCTCTTTTGATAGAGAAACTTCAGGATAACCACCAAAATTAATATAATCAATAAAATGATTATTGAAAACCGCTATTTTATCTGTATAATAATAATTACCAGAAACTCCTTTCCAATTTTTAATTTTTAGAGATATTAAATGAGATAAATTTTTTAAATCTATATATTCATAAAAAGTTAAAGGAGGTAACATAAAATCAGTAAATCTACCTGCCCCAGATTCAATACTTTTTAATTTTAGTGCTGCTGCTGCAGAACCAGAAACAATAAATTTAATTTTATGATATGAATCTACCAAGGTTTTTAAATGAACTTCCCAGTTTTTTAAATATTGAATTTCATCAAAAATAACATACAACTCGTTTGAAGAAGATAGCTTGTTATATTCTAAAAAATGAAGTAACATCTCTTCTAAAGAAAGACTGTTATATATTGGGTTCTCTATAGATAAATAACAGATATTTTTTGCAGGAATATTATTATCAATCAAATCTTGTATTAGATGAAAAAGCATTACAGTTTTTCCAACTCTTCTGGGGCCCATTAATACTATAGCTCTTTTTATTTTTTTTTCATAAACCAACGGAGAAAATAGTTCAAAATAGAGTCTTTTTTTCATCGATGAATAATATTCATCAATTTTATTTTTTTTCCACCAAGGATTTTCAAAATTAATTTTATTAATAATTTGTTCTTTAGAGAAAGCTCTTAATAAACTCATTCTTTTTTATTTTTTTGTAATAAACAAATATACAAAAATAGAGTCAATCAATTGACTCTATTTTAATTTCGACCTTAATTTTTATTTATGTAACTGAAATTCAATTATATACGATTTATTTTAGAGGTTAAATAAGAAAATTTACTTCAAATCCTTCAAAACCAATTGTACAGACTTATAACCTTGCCATTCATTTTCCTCTAAGGCATACACAATATCAAATTCGTCTTGTACAAAATCCATTTTATCACCCAAATTAAAACCAATGGCATTATAGGTTTTTTGGTTATCACCTTGAAAAACATTTAGTTTTAAATGCGTTTTATCTGCACCTACTTTTTTACCATAACCATTATCTCTCACACAAGTGCTTTTAAAAACGGGTTTCATGTTTTGTGGGCCAAAAGGTGCCATTTGCTGAATAATTCTAAAAAATTTAGGGGTTATTTCAGACAGTTCTAACGCTGCATCAATAGCAATTTCTTGAGTTAATAATTCTTTGTTGATGGTTTTTGCAACTACTTCTTCAAACTTATTTTTAAAATTTTGGTAGTTTTCTGGTAACAAAGTCAAACCAGCAGCATATTTATGGCCACCAAATTGTTCTATAAATTCGTCACATTCTAATAGTGCATTGTATACATCAAATCCTTTTACAGATCGTGCAGAAGCCGCTAGTTTATCGCCACTTTTTGTAAATACTAAAGTAGGTCTGTAGTATTTTTCTATCAATCTAGAAGCTACAATACCAATAACACCTTTGTGCCAATCTTCTTGAAAAACTACAGATGTAAAACGCTCTTCTTCTTCATTATCTATAATTTGAATAACAGCTTCATCGGTTATTTTTTTGTCTAAATCTTTTCTATCAGCATTAAAAATTTCTATGGATGCTGCAAACTCTACGGCAGCTTCAAAATCCATTTCTGTAAGTAATTCTACAGCATAATTACCATGTTTCATTCTGCCAGCAGCATTAATTCTGGGAGCAATGATAAATACTACATCTGTAATGGTTAATTCTTGTTTTTTTATTTGATGAATAATGGCTTTAATTCCGTTTCTAGGTTGTTGATTAATTACTTGCAAACCAAAATAAGCCAACACTCTATTTTCGCCATTCATGGGTACTATATCTGCAGCAATGGCAGTGGCTACCAAATCTAAATAAGGTATAAAATCTTTTATCGTTTGATTTCGTTTAGAGCCCAAAGCTTGAATCAATTTAAACCCAACACCACATCCACAAAGTTCATCAAAAGGGTAGTTGCAATCTTCTTGTTTTGCATTTAAAACAGCTACCGCATCAGGAATTTCTTTTCCTGGTTTGTGATGATCACAAATTATAAAATCAATATTTTTTTGGTTTGCATAGGCTACTTTGTCTATGGCTTTTATACCACAGTCTAAGGCAATTATTAGAGAAAAATTGTTGTCTTCAGCAAAATCAATTCCTTTATAAGAAATCCCATAACCCTCCTCATATCTATCAGGAATATAAGTGGCAATATTGGAAGTTATTGTTTTTAAATACGAAGAAACCAAAGATACAGCTGTGGTGCCATCTACATCATAATCTCCATACACTAAAATATTTTCATTATTTGCAATGGCTATTTCAATTCTTTGTACTGCCAAATCCATGTCTTTCATTAAAAAAGGGTCATGAATATTTGTTAAACTGGGCCTAAAGAATTTTTTAGCTTCCTCAAAAGTTTCAATATTTCGTTGACAAAGAATTTTTGCAATTATTAAATCGACTTGAAGTTCTTTAGCTAGATTTTTTACTTTTTCTTTATTAGGTTCCGATTTTAGTGTCCATCTCATAGCAAGTTATTGGGTTACTTTTCTAAAGTATGTAAATATATTTCTGTTTCTACAGTGGCAAATTGTCTAAACATTTCCATGACTCCACAGTATTTTGTAACGGATAGATTTACAGCTTTTTGTATTTTTTCGGGTTTTAAATCTGAATCTGTAAAATGGTAATCTACTTTTACGTTTTTATAAAATTTCGGATGTTCATCTGTTAATTCTGCAGTAACAATTACTTTAAAATCAGTAACTTCTGCACGCATTTTTTCTAATAAAGAAATTACATCTAAACCAGAACAACCTGCTAAAGAAGAAAGCATTAACGCTTTGGGTGCAAAACCAACTGTATCTCCATTGTCTTGAGATTTATCAAACATGGTTAATTTATGCCCACTAAGATTGTCGGTTTCAAAATGCGATTTCCCTGTCCAAACTGTACTAACAATATTTTTAAACATAAATAATATTTTTTAAATTTGAAGTATTAAATTGTGCTTCTTTACAAAAATAAGAAAAGCTTATAAGTTAATGATAAATTTAAATAAATCTCTTTGCAATAAAACCAAAATTTTGCTTGGCTTTTGCTTTTCTCTAGTATTATTTTTGCATGCTCAAGGAAGTCCACCAGAACTTTCTGCAACTGGAGACCAAGCTTATTGTATAGGAAGTCCTATAAAAATAGTTACCAATTTTACAATAACAGATCTAGATGATACTACAATTGATTTTTTTTACATACAAATCTCCTCTGGATATCAAGTAGGTTTTGATCGATTAGAATTGAGTGGAACTCACCCAACTATTTCTCAAAGTTGGAATATGAATGAGGGGAAATTAACTTTGACTTCTTCAACGACTCCAGGAATGTTACTAACTGAATTAGAAAACGCAGTTAAAGATGTAGTTTTTGTAACTACTGCTACTTCTGTAATTACAGAAAAATTATTTTCTCTATCTGCAGATGATGCTAATTATTTACCTGAAACTGATCATTTTTATCAATTTATATCTGCACCAAATATTACTTGGAAAGATGCTAAAATAGCTGCTGAAAATAGTACGTATTATGATAGACAAGGATATTTGGCAACTTTAACAAGTGAAGTAGAAGCAATTTTTGCTGGTAAACAA
>P_2C_Liq_1_UnCtyDRAFT_1000608_pt1 | contig 15132 bp, 15 predicted proteins | sample Pon2CUnioCityCA_2_FD_10234 | JGI IMG/M metagenome (IMG submission 10234)
CCCATTCCCCGGTCGTGACACCCGCCTTGGCCGCCGCGATGGAGGCGGGCATGATGTTCTGACCCATCGCCGCCGCCTCGCGCAGGGCCCCAAGCGCTGCCTTGACCGCGTCCGCGTCGCGTGTGGCGCGCCACTCGTTCAGGCGATTGATCTGCTCTGCCTCGACCGCGGGGTCGACGCGCATGATGCCGCCATCCTCGGATTGCAACGGGCTGGGTTCTGTCGTGGTGTACTTGTTCACACCCACAACCACGGTTTCGCCCGCCTCGATCCGGCCTAGCCGGTCGGCATTGGAATCNACNAGNCGCGATTTCATGTACTCGATCGCCCCGATGGCGCCGCCCATGCTGTCAAGCGTCGCAAGCTCGTGNCGCGCGCCGTCCTTTAGTTCTTCGACCTTGGCATCCACCGCCGGGTTGCCCTCGAACAGGTCGTCGAATTCCAAAAGGTCGGTTTCATAAGCGAGGATCTGCTGCATCCGCATCGACCATTGCTGATCCCACGGGCGTGGCAGGCCAAGTGCCTCGTTCCACGCCGGAAGCTGTACCGCGCGGGCACGGGCCTTTTTGGACAGGGTCACGGCCAGCATCTCGATCAGGATGCGGTAGACGTTGTTTTCCGGCTGCTGCTCGGTCAGGCCAAGCGAATTGACCTGCACGCCGTAGCGGAAGCGGCGGAACTTGGGGTTCTCGACGCCGTAGCGTTCAACCAGAATTTCATCCCACAGATCGACAAAAGCGCGCATCTTGCACATCTCTGTCACAAATCGGATGCCCGCATTCACGAAAAAGGAAATGCGCCCGCACAGCGCCTCGAAATCCTCTGCCGGCACGCGTGGTTTCAGCTCGTCGAGCACCGCGCAGGCCGTGGCCAGCGCAAAGGCCAGTTCCTGCTGAGGTGTCGCGCCCGCCTCTTGCAGGTGGTAGGAACACACGTTCATCGGGTTCCATTTGGGGATGTGGGTGTAGCAATATTCGGCCACGTCCCCAATCATCTTGAGGCTGGGTTTCGGCGGACAGATATATGTGCCGCGTGACAGATATTCCTTGATCAGGTCGTTCTGGACCGTCCCCTGTAGCTCGCTGACGTCGGCACCCTGTTCCTCTGCCACGGCCACGTAAAGCGCCAGAAGCCACGGCGCGGTGGCGTTGATCGTCATCGAGGTGTTCATCTGATCCAGTGGGATCTCGTCAAAGAGCGTGCGCATGTCACCCAGATGGCAGACCGGCACGCCGACCTTGCCGACCTCGCCCTTGCTGAGGATATGGTCGCTATCATACCCCGTCTGGGTGGGCAGATCGAACGCCACCGAAAGGCCGGTTTGCCCCTTGGACAGATTGGACCGATAAAGCGCGTTGGATGCCTTGGCGGTGGAATGGCCCGCATAGGTGCGGATCAGCCAGGGACGATCCCTGTTTTGCTTTTGCTGCGTTTGCGACATCGGGCGGCCTCGTGAATCAGTTTGCGCAATTTTCTTACGTTGTGAGATATGTAACGGTAACAAAGTGGCGCTGTCAATTCGCTGCGTCGCGGCATCAGCCCATTTCCCAATCCTGCAAAACAAGCTAGGTCGGATACATGGGACGCGTTGTGGAAATGCCCGTCTGGGCACTGATCCTGCTTGTGGCATTCGCGGCCGTCACATTTGCATCGCATTTTCTGTTCCCCTCCGTGCGCTGGTTCTTTCGCAAGCGGATGGAACGCGCGGTGGCAAAGCTGAACACCAGGCTGGAACGCCCCATTCAGCCTTTCAAGCTGGCGCGGCGCTATGACATGATCCAGCGGCTGATCTATGACCCCGAGGTCAGCCTTGCCATCGGCGAATATGCCCGCAAGCACGGCGTGCCGGAAAACGTGGCCTTTGAACAGGCGCGCCGATACGCCCGCGAGATCGTGCCCAGCTTTTCGGCCACCGCTTATTTTACCGTTGCGATCCGCTTTGCCAAATACCTGACCCTTGCGCTATACCATGTCCGGCTGAACCGCTTTCACGACCGGCATATCGGCGATATCGACCCCGACGCGACGGTGATCTTCGTGATGAACCATCGCTCGAACATGGATTACGTACTGGTGACTTGGCTGGCGGCAGAGAATTCCGCGCTTAGCTATGCGGTGGGCGAATGGGCGCGGGTCTGGCCGCTGAGCCGGTTGATCAAGGCCATGGGCGCCTTCTTCATTCGCCGCCGGTCGCGCAACGCGCTCTATCGTCGGGTGCTGGCGCGCTATGTCGGGCTGGCCACCGATGGTGGCGTGACACAGGCGCTTTATCCCGAGGGCGGTCTTAGCCTTGATGGCAAGCTGGCAGAGCCAAAGCACGGCCTGTTGAAATACATCGTAGAGGAACGCACCCCAGGCAAACGCGACGTGGTGTTTGTACCCGTCGCGGTCAATTACGACCGGGTGTTCGAGGACCGTATCCTTTTGGCGGCAGGTCAGTCCGGCGAACGGCGGTTCCGGGCGCGGATCAGCCTTGTTGGGCTTTTCGTGCTGAGGCAGTTTTGGTTTTGGGTGACGCGGCAGTATCGGCGGCATGGCTATGCCGCCGCCAGCTTTGGCGCGCCCGTGTCGCTTGCCGAATTTGAACGAGCCACCCCCGGCGCAAGCGTGGAGGCGCTCGCCCATCTGTTGATGAAGCGGATCGGACAAGAAGTGCCGGTCCTGCCCGTTCCATTACTGGCGCGCGCCCTGTTGACCGCAGACACACCGCTAAGCGGCAAGGCGCTGGAAGAACGGGTCAAGGAGATGCGCCGGGACATGGCGATCGGGCACCCTGTGCTGTCACCGGATGATCTGACAGAGATACTGCCCGAAGCCTTGCGAATCCTTGAAAAGCGTGGGCTGGTGGTTTCAGGCCCGTCCGGCTATGCGCCTGTGGTCTCTGAACGGCCCTTGCTGGAATATTATGCCAACTCAATCGGGCAGTTATTCTGCGACAGCAAAATCTGAGCGGGTTTTTTCTGCGCTTGCGCGGTTATAAAGTTTCAAAACTGTACCGCAAGGCATTGCATTGTTGCGCAGCCATATGTATTCCATCTTCGACCGGCCGCGCCTCTGCGTTGCGGCGAACTTGTGACAGGAGGCCCCGATGGCTCTGGATACCGACACCGGCATCGCACCCTACGACGCACCGAAAAAGGATCTTTACGAGGTGGGAGAAATTCCCCCGCTCGGCCATGTTCCTGAAAAGATGTATGGCTGGATTCTGCGACAGGAGCGCCACGGCGACCCCACACAGGCGCTTGAAGTCGAGGTTGTGGATACCCCCAAACTTGATAGCAATGATGTGCTGGTGCTCGTCATGGCAGCCGGGGTGAATTACAACGGTGTCTGGGCCTGTCTGGGCAAACCCGGCTCGGTGTTTCAGCAGCACAAGGCGGATTATGCCATCATCGGATCGGATGCTGCCGGGGTCGTCTGGGCCGTGGGAGACAAGGTCAAGCGCTGGAAAGTGGGCGACGAGGTGGTCGTTCATTGCAATCAGGACGATGGCGACGACGAGGAATGCAACGGCGGTGATCCGATGCTGTCACCCAGTCAGCGGATCTGGGGCTACGAGACGCCGGATGGCTCTTTCGCGCAGTTCACCCGCGTCCAATCGCAACAGCTCATGCCCCGCCCGAAACATCTGACATGGGAGGAAAGCGCCTGCTACACGCTGACGCTGGCCACCGCCTACAGGATGCTGTTCGGGCACGAGCCACATGATCTCAAGCCCGGTCAAAACGTGCTTGTCTGGGGGGCGTCCGGGGGGCTTGGGTCTTTTGCGATCCAGTTGATCAACACGGCAGGCGCCAATGCGATCGGTGTGATCTCTGACGAGGACAAGCGCGATTTCGTGATGAGCCTGGGGGCCAAGGGTGTCATCAACCGCAAGGATTTCAATTGCTGGGGGCGCCTGCCCGAGGTTGGCACCGAAGAGTACAAGGCGTGGTTCGCCGAAGTGCGCAAGTTCGGCAAGGCGATCTGGGACATCACTGGCAAGGGCGTGAATGTCGACATGGTGTTCGAACATCCCGGCGAAGCGACCTTTCCGGTATCAACCTTCGTGGTCAAACGCGGTGGCATGGTCGTGATTTGCGCGGGCACCACGGGCTATAACTGCACCTTTGACGTGCGCCATATGTGGAGCCACCAGAAACGGCTTCAGGGCTCGCATTTCGCCCATCTTAAGCAGGCGGCGGCGGCCAACAAGCTGATGCTTGACCGGCGTATAGATCCCTGCATGTCAGAGGTGTTCCCCTGGGCCGAAATCCCGCAGGCGCATATGAAGATGCTACACAACGAACACAAGCCGGGCAATATGGCGGTGCTTGTGCAAGCCCCGCGCACCGGGCTTCGCACCGTCGAAGACGTGCTGGACGCAAGACCGTAACCAGCAACCCGACCTGCAAAGGTGAAACGGCCCGCCATCCGCGTTGCGTGAATGGCGGGCCGTTTGCATTCTGAGGTGCGCAGATTGCCTTTCAAAGACTTGTGCAAGACCGTCATCGCCAGATTTGGGGAGTAAAAATGCGCGAGTTCAGCCAAAAAGTGAATCGTGCTAAGGTTGTGTTAATAGTTTGTTAACCGTTTTGGCTGGAGGCTAGTCATGCAAAATGAATGGATACTCGACGTTCTGACCGACCTGAGGACATTCGCGCATCAGAACGGCCTGGGGGCCTTGGCCGAACATCTTGACGATACGCGATTGATTGCCGCGGCGGAGTTGGCGTTGAAGGACAGGGATTCTTCGCCTCATGAATGCGTATCCGCGGTCACCCTTGGACAGGCTTCTGGAAGAGCTGGAACACGCGCCTGACGTCGCGGCCATGCAAGCCACAAGCGAAAGGCTGCGCGATCATTTCCGCGTCGATCACCTTGTCTATCACTGGGTCAGCGCGGCAGGCGATCAATATGGCTGTGGCACCTATGATCCGGTCTGGGTCGAACATTACCTCGAACGCGACTACCTGCGCATCGACCCTGTGATCCGGGGATGTTACCAACGGTTTCACCCTGTCGACTGGAAAACGCTCGACTGGTCCGGCAAGGCGGCGCGCGCCTTTCTCAAGGATGCGCTTTTACATGGTCTGGGCAATCAGGGGTATTCGGTGCCCTTGCGTGGCCCGAACGGACAATTCGCGCTTTTCACCGTCAACCACCGCTGCGACGACCACGCCTGGCGGGTCTTTATCGAAACCAACCGCCGCGACATGATCCTGTGCGCGCATTACTTCAACGAAAAAGCCCTTGAATTCGAGCCGGACCGCGCCCCCGCCCCGTCAAGGCAACTCTCCCCGCGCGAGGTGGATGCGCTGACGCTTCTGGCGCTTGGATATGGTCGCGCGCAAGTGGCCGACACGCTGTCGATCTCAGAGCATACATTGCGCGTCTATATAGAAAGCGCGCGGTTCAAACTGGGTGCGGTCAACACCGTGCAAGCCGTCTCGAAGGCCATCAGCCAGGGGTTGATCGTGATCTGACGCAACGCGCGTTGATCTGAATGCCGGTTAACCACCCCGTAACACTTTCGTTCCCGAGCACCGCACCAAGGGAACGCACATGCTACGCTATCTTTACGCCGATCAGCTTCATATCTTTCCGCGTCTGGCCGAATCCATGTTTCGCGACCGCGCCTGTCAGTTCAAAAGCCGTCTAGGTTGGGACGTGACGGTAAATGAACACGGGCTTGAAAAGGACGCCTACGACGCCCTGAACCCGCTTTACGTGATCTGGGAAGCGCCCGACGGCCGGCATCGCGGCTCCATGCGGTTTCTGCCCACCACGGGCCGGACCATGATCAACGAACATTTCACCGATCTCCTGGGGGGTGGCACGGTCGAAAGCCCNCTGATCTGGGAATGTACCCGCTTTTGTCTGGCGCGCGAGGCCGAAAGCCGGATTGCCGCCGCGCTTATGCTGGGTGGGGGCGAGATCATGCGCCATTTTGGCGTCGCGCATTTCGCCGGGGTCTTTGATGCGCGCATGATCCGGATCTATCGGATGATCGGGGCGGCCCCTGAAATCCTTGGGCGTCAGGGCACAGGCCGTGCTGCAATCAGCGTGGGGCTTTGGGACTTTTCCGAGACCGCGCGCAAAGTGGTTGCGCGACGCGCCGGTGTGTCTCCAGCCCTGTCAGAGCACTGGTTTCACCGCAGCTTTGGCGCGGATCTTGGCCACATGCGCCTGAGCGCCTGACACGAACCGACCCGGCCTTAGCCGCCACGCATAAGGTCGTCTTTGTCTTCCACGGCAGAGATACCCAACGCATCCAGGCCGTTTTCAAGGTGATCGGACATATGCGGCGTGCCCAGCAGGTAATCCGCTGTGGGCGTCGTCGCTTCTTGCGCAGCGGTGGTTTTGGCTTCTTCGAAATCCTCGGGATCAAAACTGCCGCGCCCGATCCACATCAGCGCGACGAGGCTGTTTTGTTCCTCTTCGCTCAGCCGGTCTATGAAGGCGCGCAACTCGCCTTCGGCGCGATCCAGTTCGCGCGCCATCACTATGACCTGCGCCACTTTGCAGGTAGATATGTCAAGCATCGTTCACACTCCTGCCACGATCCTGACATCAAGCGTGCCCGCGCTGCACAGCCCCGTCCTTGATCTTAAGCAAACAGGCGATAATACACCCAGTTGGGCAAAAACCGCGACAGGCGGAACACCCATGAAAAGATCGCCGGAAAATGCTTGTCGAAAGCGGCCTCGTCGCACATCAGCTCGAACATTTCCCGTGCGGCCTCGTCAGCTTCCATAAGGAACGGCATGTGGAACTCGTTCTTTTCCGTCAGCCGCGTCTTGATGAAACCGGGATTGGCCAATTGCACCCGCACACCCGTGCGCCACAGATCCGCCCGCATACTTTCGGCCAGCGCCATCACCCCCGCCTTGGAGGCCGCATACCCGATCGCGCCGGGCAGGCCACGAAACCCCGAAAGCGACCCTGTAAGCACGATATGCCCCGTGTCGCGCACCACCATCTGCGGCACCACATGGCCAAGAACCCGGAGCGTGCCGGTGAAATTGACATCCGCCATCGCCACGGCCTGTTCGGCATTCCATTCCGTCGAGGGCATGGGCCAGTAGACCCCGGCAAGAAAGATCAGGCCATCGACCTCTCCCACCTCTTGCGCGGCGCGCGCCACGCTTTCATCGTCGGATACATCCATCGGCACGACGCGGGCGCGGCCCGGCAGGCTTGCGGCCACCTCTTTCAGGCGATCCTCGTTGCGCGCCGACAGGATCACCGTTGCCCCGGCGGCATTGACCTTTCGCGCGACGGCCTCACCCAGCCCTTCGCTGGCACCGACCAGCCAATATGTCTTGCCCGCAAATTGCGTCATGCATCCTCCCGTTTATGCATGGTCGCCACCAGTTCGGCGACCTTGATACCCCATTTGCGGAACTGGCTGCGGTTCACGATGGTCCCGCCCGGCGTGACATACATCCAGTCGCTGACACTCAATACATGACCACCGGCATCTTCGGGAAGGCGAATCTTGTAACGCAATTGCACGGTCGGCCCAGATTGCTGGCCCGTACCCTGCCCGACCAGATCATCCGCATCCGCACGGATCGTGCCGTCATTGCCCAGTTCAAGACGCCACTCGCGATCCTGTGTGTTGCCGCCATGATAGCGGAAATGTTCTTTCATCACGCCGCGGTTGCCATCCCACCGGGCATCGAAATCCCCCGTGAACCGCGAAGTAACACGGCCAAGGGGGCCATAGATCACACCTTCGCAACGGATCGGCCCGTTCAGATGTTGCCGCAGGTCAAATCGGGGGGTCTGCTCGGCGTAATCGCGCGCGCTTTGCGCCGTGAAGGCGGCGAACCGCTGGTAAAGCAGCATCAAGAGGATCATGACCAAAAGACCGGCGACGAAGTATACAAGCTCTGACATCAGGTCGCGCTCCTTTCCTGCAAGGGGGTTGGTTGACTGGTGATCTTGTCGGTCCGGGTAGAGACCAGAACCGCGATCGCGATGAGTTTCAAAAGACAGGGCACCGCCCCGTAAAGCAGGCTGAGCAGCAACAGGCCCGCCTCCGTGTTGTCCTGACCGGAGCGATACCCGCCCGCCTCCAACAGTGGCAAAAGCGCCACGGCGGCAAAGGCCAGCGTGATCTTGCTGACAAAAGACCAAAGGCTGAAGCCCTCGGCGGCTGCGGGCGAGACCTGTTGCATCCGCGCCGCGAATAGCGCGGGCAGCAGCGTCATATCGGCCCCAAGCGCGATCCCCGAGGCCACGCAGATCAGGCCGAACGCGATCGCATCACCCGGCCCGAGAAAGATGGCAAAGGCAAAGGCCACGATCGACAGCACCATGCCGATGACCAGCACACGGCGGGTGCCGTACCCTTCGGCCAGACGCCCCCAGACCGGCGCGGCAATAGCCGCCGACAGGAAAAACATAAGCAGAAACGGCCCTTCCCATCCCGGCAGATCAAGCCTGTCTTCGACGAAGAACAAAAAAAGCGTGGAGCTGACCGCGACGGGCGCGGAATTGGCCAACGCCACCAGCAACAGCCGTCGCGCGATGGAATCCTGCAAGACCGCGCCAATACCGGCACCCGGCGTTTCAACGCCTTTCCACTCGGTGCGCATGGCCCAAAGTGCAACCGCCGACAGCACCAGAAACGCCAGCGCAAAGCCGGTATAGCCGCCCAGCGCGACGGGCGCGACCGCAGCCGCGCAGATGCCCAGCAACGCGCCGGTCTCGCGCCAGCGCGCCACTTTCAGATGCCCGCCCCCGTCCGGGATATCGGCAGCCGCCGCGACGCCCTGGGCATAAAAACAGATCGTCAGGTAGCTGAACGAGGAAAAGACCAGCGTCAGCGTGATCCCGAACCACCAAAGCGGCGCCATCAGCGGTGAGACGGCAAACAACCCGTACATCCCCGCCGCCATGCCGATCCCGGCAATCAGAACGGACATCCCCCGATACTGGCGCGCGCGGTCGGCCAAGCGGCCCAAGAGCGGATCTTGCACCACGTCGAGCAACCGTAGCCCAAAAAGCACCGACCCAAGCGCCGCAAGCGATACACCGTACTGATCCACGAAAAATTTCGGCGCGTGCATATAAAGCGGCAGCCCCGCCGCAGAGATCATCGCGGCGAACAGCGCATATGCAGGCAGGCGGGGGGCAGCCCTCATCACGTCAGATCCTGCGCAGGTGGCTCGGGACGGCTGCGAAACCGGGCACCCTTCCACCACAGCTTGAGCGCCTGCCAATGGATCAGCGCCAACACCCGGCGCGACCCAAATGGCCGACGGAACAAGGCGCGCAAAACACTGGCAGCGGTCAGCGCCCGCCGCGTGCCGGTCAGCGTGGCGGTCACGCCGCCATTGCCATCGGTCAGGTCGATCCAGATGCCCACGCGGTCGGCGTTGATATCAAAGCGAAAGCTGTAGGTGCCTTCGACCCGCTGAAAGGGCGATACGTAAAAGATCTTGGTGGCCTCGATCCGGTCATCGCGCGTGATGGGTGCGTGATCCTTCCGGCGGCACAGATAGCAATGCCTGTCGCCATAGGTGTTTGTCACCTCGGCGATCACGGCGCGCAGCGCGTCTGCCTCATCATAGCAAAGCCAGAAGGACACCGGGTTGAACACATGCCCCATGACACGCGGCTGCGCCAAAAGCGCGATCCGGGCCGGGACCGCCATGTCATGCGCCGCCAATGCCTTGCGAACCCATGTGGCACCTTCGCCCTGTCCTGGCGCGCCCCCGTGATCGGCGTCACGCACCGAGAAGAGCGCGCGGCGGTTGCGCGCGAAAAGCCACCCCTTGCGCGCCGGCGTCTCGGGATCCAGAAACACGTAATCCACGCCATAGCGGAACGCGTTGCGTACGTCGCCCTTGCGGCCATGCCATGTCTGGCCCGCGATATGTTCGACCTGGCTCATTCCGCCGCCACGGGCATCTTGTCACGCGAAAGGATCGCATCGGCGACCTCAAGCCCGGTTGCCAGACCGTCCTCGTGAAAGCCGTTTCGCATCCATGCGCCGCAGAACCACGTGGCGCGTGTGCCGTTGAAGCCGCGCACGCTTTCCTGTGCGACCAGCATTCCCGTGTCGTAAACCGGATGATCCAGAACCGTCTGATCGTAGATCAATTCTTCTTTGATGGGGCGGTTGGAATTGAGCGTGACGAAATGCAGATCGTCCATTGGAATCGGCTGAAGGCTGTTCATCCAATAGGTGATGTCGATCTGCCCCTCGCGGCGGGCCGGACCTTCGGCATAGTTCCAGGACGACCACACCGCCCGACGCCGGGGCATCACGGATGTATCGGCGTGCAGCACCATGTCGTTGGGCTGATACCGGACCTTGGACAGCGCCTCGTGCTCTTGCTCGGACGGGTCGGACAGCAGCCGCAGGCTGACATCGCCATGCGTGGCCATGATCACCTCGTCATAGGTTTCCCATTCGGTGCCCTCGGCGCGAATTTCCGCGCCCGCCTCGGTCCGGCGGATGCCGGTAACCGGCGTGCCGGGGCGCAGGGACACACCGCGCGCCTCAAGCAGCGCTGTCAGCCGCGTGACATATTCCTGCGAGCCGCCCTGCACCGTGTACCATTGGTGTTGGCCAGAATAATTCAGAAGGGCGTGATTTTCCATGAAGCGGATCATCGCGTCGGCGGGAAAATCGAGGATCTTTTCGGTCGGCGTGGACCAGATCGCACCGGTCAGCGGCAAAAGATAATAGTCGCGAAACCACTTGCCCGTGCCGACACGGTCAAGGAATTCCCCGATCGTCAGATCCTTTTGCTGCCGCGACAGATCGACCGCCCGCGCGTTGAACCGGAAGATATCCCGCAGCATCCCCAGAAAACGGGGGTTCACCGCATTTCGGCGTTGCGCGAAAAAGGCGCGTGCGCCGTCCAGCCCGTACTCCATACGCCCGGCCCGGACCGAGGCACCAAAGCTCATCGTGCTTTTGGCAATGGGGACGGACAATTCCTCGAACATCCTGACAAGGTTCGGATAATTGGCATTGTTGAACACGATGAAACCGGTATCGACCGGCTGATCCCCGTTCTTTCCCGCCATGATGGTGCGGGCATGTCCGCCCAGGCGCGGCTCGGCCTCGTAGATCGTGACGTCGCACTCCTGCGACAAGCGCCAGGCAGCGCCCAAGCCTGTAATCCCCGCGCCCACGATCGCAACCGACCGGCGCGGCGGTGTAGTCTTTTCAAACGGCATTCTCTTGTCGACCTGTGTTAGTTCTATACGTTGATACGCAGAGATGGATGATGCGGATGATAAAGAAAACAGCATATCGTTTGATCCAGTCCGCTGACACCTGCGTAAAGAGTGTATGTACAGGGATGCAAACTTTCGCGACACCGCAGATTCGAACGCCCGGCAAGGCGTGCTGTCCGCACGCGCGCTGGACGACGAAGCCCATGTGCGGCATGAAAAGCAAAACCGCCGCATGGGCAGCATGTCGAACATGACACAGAATGATGCAGATTGGGCCAGTGTCCTGATCCGGGTGCGCGATCACCGGGACAAGGAGGCGTTTCGCGCCCTGTTTCAGCATTTCGCACCGCGCATAAAGGCATTCCTCATGCGCTCTGGCACCGACGCGGCAATGGCCGAGGAGTGCGCGCAGGATGTGATGGCGTCGCTTTGGCAAAAGGCGCATTTATTCGATCCGTCCCGCGCCAGCGCCTCGACATGGATTTTCACCATCGCGCGGAACCGGCGCATCGACGCCATCCGCAAGCAGAAACGACCCGAGCCAGAGGATCTGCCCTGGGGACCGGAGCACGAGCCCGATCAGGCCGATACGTTGGTGCTGCAACAGGAAACCGAGAAACTGGGGCAAGCCATCGCCTGTTTGCCCAGGAAACAGAAGGAATTGATCGAAAAAGCCTATTTTGGCGATCTGACACATAGCGAGATCGCAGAGCAAACCGGGCTGCCGCTTGGCACGATCAAATCAAGGATAAGACTGGCGCTTGACCGTTTGCGCCACGCAATGAAGTGATGAACATGACGCAAGATATCAAACACCACCTGACGGATGCGCTGTTGATGGCCTATTCGGCAGGCAATCTTCCCGAGGCGTTCAGCCTGATCGTGGCCTCGCATGTGTCGATGTGTGACGAATGCCGCGCCCGTTTGGGGGCCTTTGACACGATCGGTGGCAACCTGATGGAAAGCTGCGACAGCGTCGCGATGAGCGCCGACAGCTTCGAGGCGACACTGGCGCGGATCGAAAGCGGCCCAGACGCGGCAAGCCAGCCCTGCGCCCGTGATGCACGCAGCTTTGTCTTGCCCGCGCCGGTGCGTGATTATGTCGGTGGCGATCTGGACGCCGTGAAATGGCGGCCTGTCGGGATGGGCGTGAAACAGGCCATCCTGCCCACCGCCGCCGATGGCAGCGCGCGTTTGCTTTACATACCCGCAGGGTCCGCCGTGCCGGATCATGGCCACCGTGGAACAGAGCTGACGCTGGTTTTGCAGGGCGCTTTTTCCGATCAAGTCGATCATTTCGCGGCCGGGGATGTGGAAATCGCCGACGAGGATCTGGATCACACGCCGGTGGCCGAACCGGGACAGGATTGCATCTGCCTTGCGGCCACCGACGCACCGCTGCGCTTTCGGTCATTGTTGCCGCGCATGGCGCAACCCTTCCTGCGGATCTGACAGGCTTTACGCGTAGCGTTTGACGAAATTCCGCAAGATCATCTCGGGTGCGAACACATCCGCCGCGCGACACATGGCGATCAGATTACCTGCGGTTTCCGGGGGGAAATACCCGCGGTTGCGATAAATCCTGATCCGGGTTTCAAAACCGGCGGCGTCGGCCTCGGGGTGGAACTGCGTGGCATAGACATTCCGGCCATGGCGCAACATCTGGAACGGGCAGGTTTTTGATCGCACCAGATGGGCACAGCCCGTTGGCAGATCCTGCACCGCCTCCTTGTGACCGACAAAAGCATCGAATGCCGTGGGAACACCGGCAAGCACAGGATCGTCGCGCCCTTCGGGTGTGATTTCACAGGCCGCAGTGCCAACGGCTTCGCCATGGGCGCGCTTGCTGACATCGCCGCCCAGATGCTTGCCAAGAATGCCTATACCGTAACAACAGCCCAAAAAAGGCAGGTCATTTTCGGTGATTTGCGGCATGATAGCCAGAACATCGGCCTCGATCCGCGCCTCGATGGGGGCCTTGTCTTCGGGTCGGTCGCTGACACAGCCGGGGCCGCCACCGACGATCACGCCCGAATAATCCGCAAGGCACAGATCATCTGGCAGGCGCTGTTGATCCAGCCTGATACGATGCGCCCGCTCCGCCGGCAGCCGCGCCTTGCGCAGGAAGGCCGCGTATTCATCGTCCGAAGCTTCGGTCTCGGGGCGCAGTTGCAGCACCAGAAAGGGTTTGGTCATCGACGTCTCATGCCTTTACCTGAGGGTTCGTTTTGCTTCATATCAGGCGACAGCGCGAATGGCGCGCATTGCTTGACCCTGCCATGCAAAAGAATAGGCTGCACCCGGTTTCGCGCCCGGAAGGACACTCCATGACAGACCGGCCCTGTTTTGACCCGAACCATGGTTGGTGTCGCACCGGTCGTGCAAGCGCATATGGGTTTGGATAGGGCGGCCATGTCACGTTCTCTCGGCCTTGCCACCTATCTGGCCTACACACGGCGCACCACGGCAGGCAGCTACACACCCATGGCACAGCGCCCGAGCGGCCCGCTTGTCTGGGCCCATGCCAGCGATCAGACGCATGTCAACGCCCTGCTGCAATTGCTGGAGCGGATGCGCGGCCAGCGACCGGTCCTGCAAATGCTGCTGACAGCGCGGCATACCTATGTGGATGACAAGGCCGCCGGGTGGGACCATGTCCATCCCGAGGGCCTGCCAGCCGACAGCCTTCCCGTCGCAGAGCGCTTCCTGGATCACTGGCGCCCGGATTTCCTTTTGTGGACGGGGGGCGATCTACATGCCGCGTTGATTACGGCCGCGTCAGAGCGTGGCATTCCCATGGCGCTCATAGATATCGAGGAAGACAACCTTGGAAAACCGGGCTGGCGCTGGTTTCCTGACCTGCCTGATGCGCTTTTGCGGTGTTTCGATGCGATCATGGTACGCGACGAGGCCACGAAACGGCACCTGCGCAGGATCGGTGTGCCCGGTGCCCGTATCGCGGTGACGGGTGCCTTGCTGGATGGCGCGATGCCGCTGCCCTGTGTCGAAAGCGACCGGTCGGAACTGTCCCGCATCCTGTTGGGGCGTCCCGTCTGGCTGGCGGCAATGCTGCACGAGGACGAACTGGATGTCGTGCTTGCGGCACATCGCCAGATCAGCCGGATGGCGCTTCGGGCAATCCTTGTCATCGTGCCGAGGGATCCGGCACGAACACCCGTTTTTCGCGCCGGACTGGAACAAAGCGGCCTGCGTTTCGTCACATGGTCGCAAGACGAGATACCCGAAGAAACGACGCAGGTCGTTCTTGCGGACACCCAGGGCGAGCTTGGTCTGTGGTACCGCCTCGCACCGATCAGCTTCATGGGCAGCTCACTGGTCAGCGGGGCCCATGGCAGCGACCCCAACGAACCCGCCGCGCATGGATCGGCCATTCTTTACGGGCCGAATATCCGGCGCTATCTGGACAGTTATTCCAGATTTGCACAGTCCGGTGCGGCCCGTATCGTGCGCGACGAAAACACGCTGGCCAGCGCCGTCAACAGCCTTATCCCCCCCGACAAGAGCGCCGCGATGGCCCATGCCGCATGGGAGGTCGCCTCGCGCAGTGCCGCGCTGACCGACCGTATCGCCGATCTGGTGCAAGACCGGCTTGACCAACAGGAGGCCGGATAATGCGCGCGCCCGCCTTCTGGGACAGACCGCCCGACGCGCCCGGCCCGCTGGCGCGGCTGCTGACGCCGCTGGGGTGGCTCTATGCCGCCGGAACGGCCAGGCGCGTGGCGCGCCCGGCGTCCTTGCGTGCCCCGGTGCCGGTGATCTGCGTCGGCAATATCAACGCGGGCGGCACCGGCAAGACTCCGACGGTGATCGCGGTGGTCACGCGAATGCGCGACATGGGGCACATCCCGGCGATCGTGTCGCGGGGTCATGGCGGGCGGCTGACCGGCCCTGTGCAGGTCGATCCGCGCCGTCACGATGCGGCGGATG
>P_2C_Liq_1_UnCtyDRAFT_1000609_pt1 | contig 15127 bp, 11 predicted proteins | sample Pon2CUnioCityCA_2_FD_10234 | JGI IMG/M metagenome (IMG submission 10234)
GCCCTCACTCCCGTGACTCGTTTCATCCACGACCAATTCGCCAAAGACTATCTCGAAGAACTCCTCACCCCTTACGGAACCCTCCAATCGCCGCGACGAGTAGCTGGAGAAGTGCGTCAAATCGACCTTTGGTTTTCCCCCAACGCCGAATGTTCCCTATCCCCGACCCCCCTAGGACTTCTGGCCCGAACCCTCCACGCTCCCGCCATCTTCGAACCCTACCGCAACCCCGTCACCCTCGACGAAATTCGCGATTGTCTCCTCAAACTTCTCGTCATCTCCGCCGAGGTTCGACGAGACGCACGACGCCAGCAAACCTCACTCGCTGACTCGGACCAACCCCGCCTCTGGATTCTCACCCCAACCGCCTCCGACCCGCTCTTAGCAAGCTTTGGTGCTACCCTAGATGTAGAGAATTGGGGCGAAGGCATCTATCACTTTCCCGTGGGATTGCCAGGAGCCATTGTCGTCATTCACCGACTACCTCGTTCCCTGGATACGCTGTGGCTGAGGGTGTTAGGGCGGGGTCGAGTTCAGCAACAGGCCATTGACGACCTGGCACAACTTCCCCCAGACAATCCCTTCCGCAGCAATGCCTTAATTCTGCTCAATCGCCTCAAAGCTGACCTAGAAACCAACACCACCCCCAACTCGGAGGATAGAGAGTTAATTATGCGTTTATCTCCTCTGTTTGACCAACAACTTGAAGCCGCTCAACTATCGGGCTTAGAACGAGGGCGAAAACAGACCATCACCGCTCTCCTTGAAACCCGTTTTGGTGCCTTGGATGAGGAGTTAACCAACTGTTTAGACTCCATGTTGCGCCTATCTAGCAATGAGTTAATGCCCCTGCTTGTGCAACTCTCCCGTGAGGAGTTAATCGATCGCTTTCAGGGAAATGAACCCCTCACGACACCCCAATGAGAGTAGAGCCTCTGATATCATCCCCACAGCCCCTCCGTCCTCACTCCCGTGACCCGTTTCATCCACGACCAATTCGCCAAAGATTACCTCGAAGAACTCCTCACCCCTTACGGAACCATCCAATCACCGCGACGGGTGGCGGGAGAAGTCCGTCAAATCGACCTCTGGTTTAACCCCAACCCTGAACCTCGTCTCTCAGCCGAACCCCTAGGCCTCCTGGCCCGAACCCTGCACTCTCCCGCCATCTTTGAACCCTACCGTAACCCCGTCACCGCCGACGAAATCCGCGATTGCGTCCTCAAACTCCTGGTCATCTCCGCCGAACTGCGACGAGAAGCCCGACGCCAGCAAACCTCACTCGCTGAGTCAAACCAACCCCGCCTCTGGATTCTTACCCCAACCGCCTCAGCCCCTCTTTTAGAAGGCTTTGGTGCTACCCTGGAGGTGGAGAATTGGGGCGAAGGCATCTATCCGTTGTCAGCCCAATGGCGCAGCGCGATCATCGTCATTCACCAACTCCCTCGGACTAGGGATACCCTATGGCTAAGGGTCTTAGGGCGGGGACAAGTCCAAGAACAAGCCTTCGATGAACTTGAACAACTCCCCCCAGGTAATCCCTTTCGTGGCAATGCCTTAATGCTGCTCAATCGCCTCAAGGCTAACCTAGAAATGAACCCCAATCTAAATCAGGAGGATAGGGACTTAATTATGCGTTTATCTCCTCTGTTTGACCAACAACTTGAAGAAGCAAAACTATCGGGCTTAGAACGAGGTCTTGAACGAGGTCTTGAACGGGGACGGGAACAAGAACGGCGGGAGGCGATCGCCAGCCTCTTAGAAGCCCGTTTCGGTCCCCTAGACGACGAACTCAACGCCATCCTAGACCGGATGATTCGCCGTCCCTCCAGCGAATTAATGCCCCTCCTCCTACAACTCTCCCGTGAGGAGTTAATCGATCGCTTCCCCGAATAACCCCCCTTAATGACTGGCCAAGTTAATGCGATCGCCCAGTTGCAGTAACAATTGTGCCAACTGGGGGTCGTTCTCCCGTCGTTGCGCCACCTTATCACAACTATACAGCACCGTCGTATGGTCTTTTCCCCCAAACACTTCGCCAATCTTCGGTAAACTCAAATCCGTATGTTGACGCATTAAATACATCGCCACCTGACGCGCTTGGGAAATCTCCCGTCGCCGCGATGAACCTTTTAAATCCTCCACCGAAATCCCCATCACCTCCGCTACAACCCGCATCACCACCGGTGGCGAGGCTTCGACTTTCTCTGTCTGAGAACTCAAGACAGGTGCTAAGTTTTTCACCGTCATCGGTAAACCCGAAATGGAAATATAGGCCACCGCACGAATTAACGCTCCCTCCAATTCCCGGATATTTGAGGTATAGCGAGACGCAATATATTCGATCGCCTCCCGAGGAAGCCGCATATTCTCATACTCAGCTTTCTTCTGTAAAATTGCCATGCGAGTCTCTAAATCAGGGGGCTGAATATCGGCAATTAAACCCATGGAAAAGCGAGAACAGAGCCGTTCCTGAAGTTGCGGGATTTGGTGCGGCGTGCGATCGCTGGCGATGACAATTTGTTTCCCCACTTCATGCAAGGCATTAAAGGTATAGAAAAACTCCTCCTGAGTGTATTCTTTCCCCTCGATAAACTGAATATCATCCACCAGCAACACATCCGCCGTGCGGTAATGATTGCGAAACCCCTGCATCTTATCCTGACGAATCGCGCTAATTAAATCATTGGTAAACCGCTCTGTTGACACATAGAATACCCGCGATTGTCGGTCAATCTCCAAACGATAATGACCGATCGCCTGCATTAAATGGGTTTTCCCTAACCCCACTCCCCCACATAAAAACAACGGATTAAACTCTCGTCCCGGATACTCCGCCACCGCCAACGCCGCCGCATGAGCCATGCGATTATTAGACCCCACCACAAAGCGAGAAAAGACATTTTTATGATTCAATTCCGGTGGTTTCGTCTGCGATTTTGGTTCTGAAGAAATCACTTGAGGTGACCAACTCAGCTGCTGCTCTTCTACATCTCCGGTGCGATCGCTACAAAGTTCAATCGTCACCTCATCCCCCAAAATATCACGAACCACCTCAGTAATGGTCGTTAAATAATGCTTTTGCAGCCAATTTAACGCAAAGGGATTCGGCGCACGCAATAGCAAGCGATTCCCCTGCAACGACTCAACTTGCGCTGTCTCAATCCAGGTTTCAAATGTTGGTTGACTCAGTTGTTGCTGCAACCGTTCTAGAACCTGATTCCATAGGTCTTCTAATGACATATCCACTGAACAGAACCTCCTTGGCTCAGGTTCCTCGGGGGAGAACCGCCACCTGACCCCTATTTTTTGCTCAAGACCCCGATTGATAAATTACCCCTCACCGCTCTAAAATAGACAGTTTAAAGTAGATATCTATTTTAGCGATTTAATTCAGCAATTCAACCTATTTTAATTCTGACTATTTCAATTCTAAAAGACCCTGTTCCTTCAACTTCGGGTTAAAGCGGAACGATTCCATCACGCCACGTGCCGCTAATCGCTCCAAAACTGTGGCTTGAATGCGACGAGCGACTTGTTTAATACATTTCGTCTTTTTCCCCTCATCTAGCGCTTCCTCAAAGGCGCTACGCTCCGCATCTGTCATGAGAGGTTTCACATTAATTGGCTGAGTCCATTGCGCCTCCGCTTCACCATTCCCAGGAGGAGTTGCACCATTTTCAGCGAGCCATTTTTGACGGATATCTTCGAGTAGAGTTCGACTGGGGCGATCAATCGTTTCAGCCTTAAAGCTATAACACTGTTCCGGCTGTCGGATCAGATGTTGGCGTAAGCTAACGCTAACATTACGAGAATAGCCGACAAACTGGAGTGTTCCCTCATTGTCAAAGATGGCGTAAATCCCAACTTTACCCACTAGAAACGCATCAGCAACATCACCGTTTTCAGTTAGATACGGATGAAGGGTTAGACTGTGAAGACTCGGGAGTTCGGCGGCGGTTGACATGAGTTAAAAATGGCTAGAGGAGTGTAAACGGTAAGGTGAGGAGAGTATCGAGTAGCGAAACCTAGTCTTGAAACCTAGTCTTAAAACCTAGTCTTAACAAGTGCGATCGCCATCCAACCGGCGATAAATCGCACAGAGACGACTGGGTTTAAAAATTTTAGCTTTCGCCATAAAATTAGGCGGCACGTTAATAATATAATACTCCGAAGAGTCGTGATATTGCTCAAATTCTGGCGGCATTCCCTTCGGAGTTGCGGTACTATAAGGAACGGGCTGAAAGAGACATTCCGTAAATTCGAGTTCAGCACAATTTAGCTGTTTCCGGATTTGCCCAAAAAATGACTCATGAGTTAGCAACTGAAATAACGTATTCTGCGCCTCAGGATCAAGTTGAACCCTCGCCTCAAAATTTTCAATAATTTTTAAAGACATTTAACAATTTTTAACCAATGGTTCTACAAGTTAGTCAACGCTAAGTCAAGCGTCAACCAAGCCCCCACATCTTAACCCGAACCATAACAGATATCAAGCCCAACCTCAATTTTGCTAAGTCAACCCATACATTGCCCCATACATTGCCAAGTCAACCACATATTAATTTCCCAAAATATCCTCTGCTTCTGGGGTATAAATATATTCATAATTAAACTGAAGATAATTCGGATGACGAATCACCGAAAAACCAAACTCAGTCACCGTTTCCGCTCGAAACGTTACCATCACCAACTCAGTTAACTTTTTACGAGATATTTTGGGCATTTGGACATAATAATCTCGCTTAGCAAAAAACTTTTTCTTATCCTTAGGAACGACAATCCCGTTAATTTGATGAGCAAAGCGAATCGGTTTAATATATTTATTGAGAAACTCATCCTGATTGCGTTGAATGCGATAGAGTCGTTCTTGCTGAATCCAACTCATCGTAAACATCATTTTAAGCAACTCAAAGCCCAACGTATAATTAAAGGCATTATTACTTTCTTCGGAACTGCCAATCAGCCGCACCGCTACTTCTAAATACTGTTCCGGCTGTCGCTGCATATCCTGAGCGCAGTGGATATAAAACTGTCGAATATAGCCTCGTAACAAACTTTCCGTAAGGGGCGTTTCAATATGGAATTGTTCAAGATAATACTTAACTTTTTGGCGAGTATCACGATCTTCAATCAGGCGCGACACTAANCCATCCGCCGTATATTCATCGAGAAACTCCGCTTGCACCTCCGAGGGGGCTGCACAAAGAATATGACAGAGGGAGAGAACATAGCGGCGTTCATTCCAATGGAGTTGTTCCGCCCAGTCTCGCGCTTGGGGCGGAAGTTGAGCAAAAATACTATGAGGATCAATAGAATTATCAGAAAACATAGACTCTACTGTGACGACAAAGGTGAGACCATGAACTGAGGCCATGAACAGACTCAAGGAAGCCAAGTTTTCCCGTATCTCACCCCCGGCGATCGCCCAACCGACATTTCATCACTCCTCACCCCATGAACCCAGCCTGATCCCCAAGCGATCCCAACAGTAATCAAACCTTACTTAGAGACAAAGTGAACCCAGAAACTTCCATCGGGCTTACAGGTGTCACGAATCATGCGATAGGAATAGCGTTGATACTTCCCAGACAAATCCGTGCGATAGCCCGTTGAGAACCATTCCCCGTAGGGATCGTGAACAAAGAACTGCTCTCGCTCCTCGTCATAGCCCACCAACACCACAATATGACCATAAGAGGTGAAGTAACCGTGAACAATCACCGGCTTCAAGTCAGCGAGCCAATCCTTCACCTCATCAAACGTGGCATTGGTGCGGAACTCATCCTGAGCACCATAGTCTCTGACAATCTTAGCTAAATCATAGGGACTATGACGACTAAGATTATTATCGAGGGCGTAGCGGTAGAGTTCATCCTCGAACTGGCGAGCATTGGTGCGTTGCGGGATGCCAAAATACTTCAAACACATCGCCACAGAGGTCACATTACAAGCCCCCGTGGGGTTCTCGAAATTGTCCAACTGAGACAAATAGGGACAATCGAGTTGAATAATCCGTGGCCGGGGTTTCGGGTAGAGGCGAGACGTTCCCGGTTCTTGAGACGACTGGCCCACAATCTCCACATGGTCCCCGAACGCATACCAGGTATCGAGGCCCGCCAGAGCATCATCTTGGAACATCACCCGTAAATGATTGCGTTCCCGAGTGAAAGTATCAATGCGGAACTCGCGATCGCGGTTAATCGAGATTTTTTCGCGATCGGGTAACTCCTTCGACTCAATCGGACGCTGCTTGAAGACCGTATTCGTGAGGGTACGCAGAACGAGAGACATGGCAGCTACCTCAGCACATGAAGAGTAATCAAAGAACACCCACGACCCCGCCAATTCTGGAAATGGGGAGAAGTTAGCTAAGCTATTAGGGAAGGTATCACGTTCTGACCCCCCCTCGCTAGATCCAAGCTAATCATGACCGACGGTTCCAATCCTAGCTCCAATCGCATCTGTATTCTCGGCGGCGGCTTTGGCGGACTCTACACCGCCCTAAAACTGGCTCAATTCCCCTGGGAAAGCTCCGCCCAGCCCGAGATCACCCTCATCGATCGCAGCGATCGCTTTGTCTTCTCCCCCCTCCTCTACGAACTGGTGACAGACGAACTGCAAACCTGGGAAATCGCCCCACCCTTCGTCGAACTGCTAGCCAACACCCCCATTCAGTTTCACCAAGCCGACGTCGCAGACATTAACCCCGACACCCAACAGGTGTCCCTCATCGGCGATGAATCTCCCCTCAACTACGATCGCCTCGTCCTCGCCCTCGGCGGCGAAACCCCCCTCAATGGCGTTCCCGGCGCTGCCGACCATGCCATCCCCTTTCGTACCGTTAGCGATGCCTACCGCGTCCGGCAACGGCTGCAAAACCTCGAACATAGCGATTCCGATAAAATCCGAGTTGCCATCGTTGGCGGCGGCTACAGCGGCGTAGAAATCGCCTGTAAACTCGCCGATCGCCTCGGCAACCGAGGTCGCATCCGCATCGTCGAACGTAACGATAGCATCCTGCGCCATTCCCCCGAATTTAACCGTAACGCCGGCAAACGAGCCTTGAGCGATCGCGGCGTCTGGACCGACCTAGAAACCGACGTCGTCGCCATCAGCGACGACAGCATCTCCCTGCGTTACCGAGGTCAAATCGACGAAATCCCCGTTGACCTCGTTCTCTGGACCGTGGGAACCCGCGTCGCCCCCGTCGTCGAACAGCTTCCCTTCGAGCGAGGCGATCGCGGCAAAATCCAAGTCAACCAGCACCTGCAAGTGTGCAACTACCCCAACATCTTCGCCCTCGGCGACCTCGCCAACGCCCACGACGCCGACGGACAAACCATTCCCGCCACCGCCCAAGCCGCCTTCCAACAAGCCGACTACACCGCCTGGAACCTCTGGGCCTCCCTCACCCACCGTCCCCTCCTCCCCCTGCGCTACCAAAACCTCGGGGAAATGATGACCCTCGGCATCGACAACGCCACCCTCTCGGGCTTAGGCATCACCCTAGACGGTCCCTTGGCCCATATCGCCCGTCGTCTCATGTACCTCTACCGCCTACCCACCCTAGAACACCAAGTTAAAGTGGGTGTCAACTGGATTGTCGATCCCCTGCGGGCCTTAATCACCCCCGAGTAAGGGTCTCAATACCTCTGAGATACATCTAATCTCAGATACATCTAAATCGGCAGAAATAAACACCTTCCTAGATTCGTATAACTCATAAGGTTCAACCATTCCAGACCAGAGGAGGTTATCCTTGAAACCCGCTCCTGAAACCGTCGAGTTACCCCAGACCCCATCACCATCAGACACCAACAAGCCCCGAGTGATCTTCCTCGATGCCGTCGGAACCCTCTTCGGCGTTCGTGGCAGCGTCGGTGACATCTACCGAGACTTTACCCACTATCAGACTGGCATTGACCTCGACGCCGAAGCCACCAATGAAGTCTTTTACGACCTCTTTAAAGCCGCACCTCCGCCAGAATTTCCCCAAGTCGAACCCCAAGATCTGTTAGAACTAGAATTTAACTGGTGGTTGGCGATCGCCTACGACACCTTTGCCGGAGTTGGCGTTCTCGATCAATTCTCGGACTTTAAGGGCTTTTTTCAGCATCTGTTTGCCTACTTCGCCACTGCCGATCCCTGGGTGATCTATCCCGACGTTCTACCCGCCCTCAGCTATTGGCAACAGCAAGGCATTGAACTCGGAGTCGTCTCCAACTTTGACTCACGGCTGTATAGTGTGCTTGATTGCCTCAACCTGAGCCAATTTTTTAGCTCCGTCACCGTCTCCACCCGCGTTGGGGCAGCCAAACCCAAATCCGAGATCTGGACTTGTGCCTTAGCCGCCCATGACTGCCCCCCAACCGCCGCCTGGCATATTGGCGACAGTTACCGAGAAGACGTTGAGGGAGCCATTGAGACCGGGTTGCGAGGCATTTGGCTCAATCGTCCCTAGCAATCATTCCTCATATCAGGTCAAACAAAGATGAGCAAGCCGATCGTTGGTTGGGCCATCCCCCTCACCTCCACCCTTTTCTTCTCAGCGACTCTGCTGACCCTCATCCTGGCGGCGGCGAATAAGACCGTCGCTCAAATCACCCCAGACGCAACCCTCCCTGAGAACTCCCGCATCACCCCCGAAGGCAGCCAACTGACCATCGACGGAGGAACCCATGCCGGAACCAACCTCTTTCATAGCTTTGAGAACTTTAACCTCCCCGCCAATTGGGAAGCCCACTTCAATAACCCCGCCACCGCCCGGCACATCATCACCCGCATCACCGGCAACCAAGCCTCGCAAATTGACGGTTTAATCCGGGCCAACCATCAGGCCAGTCTGATTTTCCTCAATCCCAACGGCATCGAGTTCGGTGAAACCGCTCAACTGCAACTTGGCGGTTCTTTCATCGCCAGTACCGCCGAGGGTCTCCTCTTTGACGATGGCCGTCAATACAACGCCGTCTCCCCCTCCCTCGATGAGCCTCTGTTGACCGTCACGGTCCCAGTGGGCCTACAATTTGGCAACAATCCCGCCCCCATTCGCAATCAATCCCTCGCCAGCAGTTCCCTCATCCCCAGCCTAGATGCCCCTCTACCACTGGTTAACCCCCCAGGGCTGACCGTTGCCCCCGGCCAAACCCTGGCCCTGTTCGGCGGCGACATTCACCTAGAGGCCGGCAACCTCAGTAGCTTTGGCGGACAAGTTATGCTGGGGAGTTTCGCTGAAAATAGTCAAGTTACCTGGCAACAGCACCCCGATACCGGTTTCCTCCTCAACCCTGACTCAGTCATTGTGGGAGGAACGGTGACCCTATCCCAAGGAGCAACGGTGAGTAGTAGTGGCTTGGGTGGTGGGGCCATTGACCTGTATGGCGATCGCCTGCTGATGAGTCAAGGAGCCAGCCTACGGGCCGATACCTTTGGCCCCATCGATGGCCAGGGGATTACGATAACTACGCGAGACATCCAGATGAGCGATCGCGCCTTCATCTCCAGTTCTAGTTTTAGTTCCGGGGCTGGAGGTGATATTAGCCTCAGCGGCGATCGCCTCAATATCCAGGGAACCCAACCGGGAGTCTTATTAGCGCAACTGCTCAACGGAACCTTTGACCCCACTCAACCCCAAGATGGCATTTATGCCCTGAGCCTCGGCAGCGGCCCTACCGGAGATGTGATCGTCAGTGGGTCCGCTGTAGACATCAGCCAAGGAGCCGTCATCCTAACCACCGCTTTGAACCAAGGCCCAGGGGGAGACATCGAGATCAACGCGGCTACGTTTCGTCTGAGCGATCGCTCCGTACTCATCAGCGGAACCACCGCCGCCGGCCAATCGGGTGATATTCGCTTGTATATTGACCAGCTCCAAGTCGAAAACGGGGGCGTCGTGAGTACCGCCTCCAGTGCCACCGGAAGCGCCCCCAGTGGCAATCTTGATGTCATCGCTGATCGCATCACCCTACAACGAACTCCCGCCGGGGCCATTATCCCTGGAGGACTGTTTACCTCCACCCTCGGTCAAGGAAATGCCGGCAACCTATCCATTGACACCCGAGAGTTAGAGGCCCGTGGCGGAATGCAAATCTCAGCCGCCTCCAGCAGTGCCGGACAGGGGGGAAATTTGCGCATTCATGCCACCGACTCCATTAGCCTCAGCCAAACCAGTGATGATAACGTCTGGCTCAGCGGCGTTTTCACCACCTCCTCTCTACTCGAAGTCGTCGGACAACAAGGAACCGCCGGAGCCGGTTCATTAGAAATTGTGACGCAACGCCTGACCCTCAATAGTGGCGCCCGCATTTCAGCCGCCACCGCCGGCGCCGGCGCCGCTGGACGCTTGAGCATCCGTGCTGGAGAATCCGTTGACATTGCCGGTGAGACACTCTCGGCGAGCGGTATTCGTGAGCCGAGTGCCCTATTTGCCGAGTCTCGCGGCGCCGGAGAGGCGGGGAATCTTCAGGTCATTACCCCCTGGCTACGACTGCGAGATGGAGCCGAAATCGCGGTACGAGGTCGGGGAACCGGCGCGGCGGGTAATTTGGAGATCATCGCCGATCGCATTGATATCTTGAATAACGCTGAAATCGGTGCCTCAACCGTCGATGGTGCAGGGGGAAATGTGCGTCTCAATTTCCGAGAACTGACTCTCGATGCCCAGGCTCAAGTCTCGGTGAGTTCCCTGGGCCAAGGGAATGCCGGTGATGTGGAATTACAGGGACAACAACTGACCATGAATAATGGTCGAATTGCAGCGACTAGCATTTTAGGTCAAGGGGGAAACCTCAACATTAACTTAGACAACGTGGCGATTTTACGTCAAACCAGTCAACTCTCAACTCGGGCCGGAACAGCAGCCACTGCTGGCGGCGATGGTGGCAATATGAGCCTACAACTCGGGGCGATCGCCCTCCTCGATGGCAGCAGTATTGACGCTAACGCCTTTCAAGGCTCCGGCGGCAATATCCAAGTAGCCACTCAGGGGTTATTCTTAGGACAAAATAGCCAAATTACAGCCAGTTCTCAATTTGGGGTCGATGGGACCGTCACGATTCAAACTCCCGACGCCGAAGCGGCTACTGGCCTGGTGGAATTAAGCGAACGTCCCCTTGATCCAACTCGTCAAATTGCCTCGGGTTGCGCCGTCAGTGACGGAAATACCTTTATGATTACCGGACGGGGAGGCCTGCCAAATAACCCCAGTGATGGCTTACCGGGAAGCGTCAGTTGGAGCGATCGCCGCGATTGGCGAACCCTCCCCGGAACAACAGCGATGGAGCTATCCCAGCCTAGCCCAACCTTAGCCTCGACAGTGGAAGCCACAACGTGGCGGCATCAAGACGATGGAACAGTGGTTTTGTTCTCTGCGAGTCCCGTTAACCCGGTTCATCAATTCCAAACTTGTCCCTAGTTAATTCGTTGTTAATTCGTTTATTTATAAGTTTTAGGGTCAGCCAATCCAGTGATGGAAATAGACATAAAAATAGACTGATCGAACATATTTTTTGTGGTAAAAATATGTATTTGTAACTATTTTTGTTATTTTTTATTCATAAAAAATCCAATGACCCGTTTAAAATCAACCCATCTTTGGCGTCGTCGCGGCTTCAGTTTCGTCCTTAGCGTCTGTTTTCTGTTGGGACTGTCCCTCTGCCTGACTCTATCTCCAGGACGTGCGATCCCCGTGGCTTCTCCGGTCCAAATGACCCAGAGCGACGGCTATGCCCAAGAACAACAAGGGCGATCGCACCTCAACGCCGGCCAGTTCCAGTCCGCCGCCGACCAATTTGCCGCCGCCGCCGCCGCCTTTAGCCGCAGCGGCGATCGCCTCTCCCAAGCCGGCGCACTCACCTATCAAGCCCTAGCCCTCTATCAACTCGGACAGCTCAACCCCGCCCAAACCACCATCAACCAAGCCTTAACCCTTCTCGAAGCCGAAGAATCTCCCCATCGCCGCGCCATCGAAGCCCAGGCCCGCTTAACCCAAGGCCAAATTCAACTAGCCAGCGGTAACGCCCAAAGCGCTCTGACAAACTGGGAACAGGCGGCAGACTTGTATCAGCATCAGGGCGATCGCCTTGGCGAACTAGGCGCGCTCACCAATCAAGCCATTGCCCTCCAAAGTCTCGGCCTCTACCGCCGCTCCCAACAACAACTCGAAGAAATTACCGCCCAACTTGACGCTTTAGACCCCTCTCAAACCAGTCCCCAACTGCGAGTATCAGCCCTAACCGACTTAGCCATTGCCCAACAAGTCGTAGGTAACGTTCAAGCCTCACAACAACTCTTACATCAAGCCCTAGAATTAGCCCAATCCGAGACTCTGCCTCAAACCAGTTTAATTCTGCGGGCCTTGGCTAACAGTTATCGGGCCTTAGACGACATCCCGCAAGCCCAGGCCCTCTATCAGCAAGCCGCCAGCGAAGCCAGAACCCCCTTAGAGCGCATCAGCGCCCAATTGGAACAGGCCAGCCTCTCACGGCAAGCGGGACAGTCTCAACAAGCCATCCAACACCTTCAACAACTCCAACCCCAACTGGCTCAGCTTCCCCCCAGTCGTCGTGGCATTTATGCTCGGGTTCATTTCGTGGAAAACTATGTTCAGATCGCCCCTCCAGACGAGCGTCGGGCCTTAGCCGACCTGTTGGCCGTGGCCATTGAGCAGGCCCGAGCCTTGCAAGATGGACGAGCCGAAGCCTTAGCCCTCGGGCAATTGGCACAAGTTTATGAACAACAGGGACAACGACGCGAGGCGATCGCCCTGAGCCAACAGGCCCTCCAAATTGCCGCACCGTTGGGCAATGCGACCGACTTAATCGCCCGTTGGCAGGCCCAATTGGGCCAGTTATATGCACAAGACGGGGAGCGTGATTTAGCCATTACGGCCTACAGTAACGCCGTCGCAGCTCTCGATGAACTCGGGCAAGACTTAGTGGCCATTAACCCCGAAGTGCGGCTGTCCTTCCGAGATACCGTCGAACCCGTCTATCGCTCTTTAGTGAATTTGCTGTTGCAGGACAACCCCAGTCAAGCTCAACTCAGACAAGCCCGAGATACCATTGACGCTCTGCAAGTGGCAGAATTGGAAAACTTTTTCCGCGAAGCCTGTTTAGAAGCGCGTCCGACACAAATCGAAACCGTGGACCCTCACGCAGCGGCCCTGTATCCGATTATTTTGAGCGATCGCCTGGAGGTGATTCTCGGCATTCCCGGACAACCCCTACGTCACACCAGTACCCCCATCAGCCAAGAGCAGTTTCAACAAACCCTCAGTCGCTTTCGTCAGTCCCTGAGTCTTTCCTTTCCTCGCAGTGAACAACGGCAACTGTATCAACAACTCTATGATTGGCTGATTCGCCCGGTCGAAGCCGACTTACAACAGGCTCAAATCGAGACCTTAGTCTTTGTCCTCGATGGAGACTTGCGTAACCTGCCCATGGCGGTATTACATGACGGCGATCGCTATCTCATTGAACAATACAGCCTGGCGATCGCCCCCGGACTGCAACTCCTCGAACCCCGTCCCCTGGACAATCGCCGTCTTCAAGCCGTCGTCGGTGGTTTAAGTCAGGCCCGTGACGGATTCGCCGCCCTACCCGGGGTAGAATCGGAAATTCAGCGCATTGGCAGCAGCATTGACACCGATGTCCGTCTCAACGAAACCTTTACCATTGATGCCACCCGGGATGCCCTCAGTCGCACCGATAGTCCCGTCTTGCACCTAGCCACCCACGGCCAATTTAGTTCCAACGCCGAAGAGACCTTTATTCTGACCTGGAACGGCTCCCTCAACGTCAACGAATTGGGACAACTCCTGCAACGACGGGACGAACAGCGATTTGGGGCTTTAGAATTGCTCGTCCTAAGTGCCTGTCAAACCGCCATGGGAGATGATCGCGCCCTCTTAGGACTCGCTGGCCTGGCTGTTCGCAGTGGGGCGCGATCGACCCTAGCCACCCTCTGGGCCGTGCGCGATCAGGCCACCGCCGACCTAATGGCTGAGTTTTATCACCAACTCGCCCAACCCGGTATGAGCAAAGCCAAAGCCCTGCAACAAGCCCAACTCTCCCTACTGCGACAACCTGACTATCAACGCCCCTTTTTCTGGTCAGCCTTTATCTTAGTGGGTAATTGGTTATAGATAGTTATAGATAGCCCCTCAATCATGGCTGGCGATCGCGCAACTTAGACAAGATTCATAAAGTCTTTACCGAGACTTCATGGTTTTAACGTAAGTTAAGCAAAGGGGGCGGCTAATATGTTAATGAGGAAGAGTACCGACAATCACAAAAAGCCGAGGCGACATTATGAAGTCTATTTCACAATTATCCCGTTACCTTTTAGCCAGCCTATCCCTCAGTACCGTTCTGGGAATGGTTGCCCCTTCAGTTTTAGCCGTCACCTTTAGCACTCCTGAAGGCGTTGCCGGGACTCCGAGAACTCAAACCGGTGGTGGCGCCAGTCGTAGCAATGGCCAATGTCTCGTGGGTCAAGAAGACCTAGCTGCCATCCGCCCAATCCTGCCTAACTTTGAACGAGTTTTAACCGTTTCGGGGCGGCCATCATTCTTTGTTTCGGTTCCTCAAACAACCGCCAAAACCGCCTCCTTTACCCTTCAGGATAGTCACGGTGAAAACCATTACCGCACTGAAGTCGACTTACCTGAAGCGGGAGGAATCGTTCAGATTAGCCTTCCCGACGAGCATTCTGAACTTGCCCTTGAGGAAGATTACTCCTGGTACTTTGAAGTCCATTGTGTTTCAGCCCTCGATCCCAATAATCCCACCATCGAAGGAACCGTCTATCGTTTACCCCTCGAAGACGCCCTAGCTGAAAAACTCGAAGCCGCTGAAACCGCCGTCGACGTGGCCGAGGTTTATGGAGAATATGGCATTTGGTACGATGCCCTGAGCACGTTAGCCAACGCCCAGCAGGGACAACCTGACAATGAGAGCATTGCTGAAAACTGGACTGAACTCTTAACCTCCGTCGGCTTAGAGGATCTCAGCCAACAGTCATTCAACCTCGATTGACACTCCCACGGCTAAAGCCAGTGGGATTCTTGGTTCCTCGACCGGGCTTACCCAATCAGGCCGAAGCCAAACTGAATAGAGGCTCAATCTCC
>P_2C_Liq_1_UnCtyDRAFT_1000612_pt1 | contig 15083 bp, 17 predicted proteins | sample Pon2CUnioCityCA_2_FD_10234 | JGI IMG/M metagenome (IMG submission 10234)
TAAGGCTGGTTATCAACACGCTGACGCTTTTCTTCTTTTACAACTTCACGCTGAGTCTCCACACCTATTTGCTGAATGTTCGCATGCATCATGCGCTCACTTTCTAACCACAATCCTAACTCCATCTGATTGGAAGGAAGCAATTCGTAGTAAAAGGTTCTATCCTGTGACGTGTTCGCATTGAGTGCTCCTCCTGCATTTGTTACGTAACTGTCGAACTCACCTCGCTTAATGTTCTCCGAACCTTCAAAAAGAAGGTGTTCGAAAAAATGCGCAAAACCGGTACGTTCTGGATTTTCATTTTTACTTCCGACGTGGTACAGCACAGTTACTGCCGCGATAGGGGTCGTATGATCTTCGTGCAGTATGACGTGTAGACCGTTGTCCAGGTCATACTCTTCAAAGGAGATATTGTTCTGAGCCTGAGCTCCACCTGCTAGTAACAGGGCTCCAAATAATAAAAGGCGTTTCATGAAATAGGTTAATTTTCTGATATTCGCCCAAATATACGAGGTGGATCAGCGCGGCCCTAATGAAGTTCTGAGAGATTTTTTTGCATCAGATTATTTTAACACTTTGTTTATCACGACTTTCTTGTATATTTGCAGCCCTTAAAAACAAGTATAATGTACGCAATTGTAGAGATAGCAGGGCTTCAATACAAAGTTGAGAAAGACCAACGCTTGTACGTAAACCGCTTGAATGTTGAGGCAGGGAAGAAAGTTAAATTCGACCGTGTCCTTCTCATTGAAGAAAAAGGTGATGTTAAAGTTGGCGCCCCAGTTATAGACGGAGCAGTAGTAGAAGCTACCGTAAACAGCGAAGTAAAAGGTGATAAAGTTCTAATCTTCAAAAAGAAGCGTAGAAAAGGTTACCAGAAGATGAACGGTCACCGTCAAATCTTCACTTCAATCACTATTAACAAAATCACTGCTAGCGCTCCAGCGAAAAAAGCTGCAGCCAAAGCAACTGAAGAAAAAGAAGCAGCTCCAGCAGCCGCGGCTAAGAAACCTGCAGCTAAGAAGCCAGCAGCCAAAAAGCCAGCAGCTAAAAAAGCAGCTCCTAAGAAATCAGAAGCTAAAGCAGAAAAATAAATAAGTTATGGCTCACAAGAAAGGTGTCGGTAGTTCAAAAAACGGACGTGAATCAGCAAGTAAGCGCTTGGGTATCAAAATCTTTGGTGGTCAAGAAGCAATCGCAGGGAACATTATCGTTCGCCAGCGTGGAACGAAACACAACCCAGGTGAAAACGTAGGTGTCGGAAAAGACCACACGTTATTTGCTTTGGTCGATGGTAAAGTCGTTTTCAGAAAGAAAAAAGACAACAAATCTTACGTTAGCGTACAACCTAACGCTTAAGAAATCACAACGCTATAGAAAAGCCGGCTCATTTGAGCCGGCTTTTTTTTTGCTATCGATCTGCTACCCTGCGCATGAATTGACCAAGCTCCATTGCTGAAGGTGCAATGGCTCTGTAGCCCCCTTCGAGTAGATCGGCACCCGACGTACCGTTGTACCTCGTTTTAGAAAAGAGCATGATGCGCATTTGCGCCGTAAAGTAGTTGCCTATCCAGGGGAACTTCGAGAGAAATGAGACCGCACGCATTCGATTTAACCAAGGCTTTGCAGGCAATAACCAAAGTTTACGCGTTTTACCCAAGCCGCTTTGCATCCATTGCAAGAGCTCATAAAAAGTAGGATGTTCTGCTACGGCGACCACCGGTCCTTCCGTCTTTGATTCATGAGCTGCATATACAATAGCCGCAACATCACGCACATCCACCACTCCAGAACAACCGTCGGTTGCAAAAGGCAAGGTTCCTTTCCACAAGCGCTTCCATAACTCTTGAGGCTCTCGGTGTAAAGGACCGACACCTAATATCACACCCGGCCGAACTACTGTCGTCGACAAACCTTCTTGCTGCGCTCGCCAAACTTGAAGCTCCGAAAAGATTTTACTTTTCGCATAAGAACCCAATCCCACTTTCTTTTTAGTCGGCTGAAAATCTTGAGGCTCCAAATATTCGATTTGGCCCAAAGGTGCATTTCCTCCCATAACGGCTATGCTTGAGACGTGTGTAAAGTGCTCCACACCCAATGCCTCAGCTAAGTGGAGCATCTCTGCAGTGATCTGCTCATTTTTATTTCCGCCTCGCACCGATGGAGTTATATCTATGACGGCTGCCGCATGAATGACGGAATGTACCTGAGGGAGTTGCTCCTTTTTACAATAGTCCGAAAGCCACTCCGCTGAACCAGCACCATAGCCTAAATCCAAATCGACAAAATGCACCTGTGGATTCAAATATGCCTTTGACGGTTGACCGTAAAACGATGCTACGTATTCAAGCTGGTCAAAAGAAGATGTAGGACGCTTCGCACACAGGATTGCACCAGAATATGCAGGACTTTGCCCCCAACCCAGCAATTCTGCGAGGAGAAAGGCGCCTAATTGGCCAGTCGCACCAGTAATCAACAATGTATTCTTAGAATCCATAGAAATGAACGTAGTGTGAAGTTAGTGGTTATTACTTTTGCAACTCAATTCTTACCTCAATGAAAAAAGGAGATATTCTAAAAGCGCTGGAAAGTGTAGGCAATAGTACTGAAAGCAATATTGTCGCAGCAGATTTGGTTCGAAATATTCAAATCTTCGGCGATGAGGTGATTGTAGATGCTGAAAGCATGAGCCCAACCCTTCAGGCAAAAAAGAAACTGGAGGTAGATATTATGAAGGCCATTCATGATCAAGTCGCTGAAAAAGCGAAGGTTGTAGTGAATGTCACCGTAAGTGAGAAGTCTAAGGAAACTGCCGCGAATGTAATCAAAGGTGCTCCTATACCTGGTGTTCAAAATATTATTGCCATTGCATCTGGTAAAGGAGGCGTTGGAAAAAGTACAGTGACGGCAAATCTCGCGATCAGTTTACGCCAAATGGGCTTTAAAGTAGGATTGATTGATGCCGATATCTACGGACCTTCCGCTCCATTGATGTTCGACGTGCAGCATGCAAAACCCATGACGGTGCACGTGGACGGCAAATCGAAAATGGGCCCGGTAGAAGCCTACGGAATTAAAATCATGTCCATCGGTTTCTTCGCGAATACCGATCAAGCCGTGGTCTGGAGAGGTCCTATGGCCACGAAAGCATTGACTCAAATGATCCACGATACGCATTGGAATGAATTGGATTTTTTATTGATTGATTTACCTCCAGGTACAGGGGATATTCACCTAAGCATGGTTCAAAACATGCCCGTTACGGGTGCCGTAGTGGTGAGTACGCCACAGAAAGTAGCCCTGGCCGATGCTANAAAGGGAGTTGCCATGTTCCAAATGGATCAAATCAATGTGCCTGTTTTGGGTATTCTCGAAAATATGAGTTTCTTCTCTCCGCCTGAATTACCCGAGAATAAGTATTATTTGTTTGGAAAAGAAGGCGCAAAGGATCTCGCGAGCCAATTAGATGTACCTTTCCTCGGCGAACTTCCGCTTATACAAAGTATTCGTGAGGCCGGAGATGTGGGACGCCCTGCAGCATTGCAAGAGGGGACGAACATCCCGTTGGCATTTGAAGAAATCGCTCGTAATATTGTAGCAGAAGTGGCGCAGCGCAATGAGAACTTGCCGCCAACAGAAATAGTCCGGATCACAACCATGGCCGGCTGTTCACCTAAAAAATAAATACACCACCGTGAGTGACCTAAACGAACGCATAGAAAAAGCTTTAGACGAAGTGAGACCATTCCTCGCAAATGACGGCGGGGACGTCACTTTAGAGGGCATCGAAGGAACCACGGTAAAAGTGAAGTTTCACGGCGCCTGTGTAGGTTGTAAAGTCAGTGATTTTACCCTCAAAGGAGGTATTGAAACGACCATTAAAAAATATGTACCGGAGATCGACCGCGTGATTGCGGTAGATGCCTAAACCTAGAATACCATGCTGCAAATTCAGCGAATCAGACAGGAGCCGGAGGCCATTATTGAAGGCCTTAAAAAACGCGGTATCGATGCAAGCGAAACCGTACATGCACTGATCGAATTGGACGCAAAGCGTCGCGCCATTCGCCACGAAATGGAGGAAAATCAGCACCGCCTGAATGGGCTCTCCAAAGAAATTGGGGAATTATTCAAGAGTGGTCGTGCGCAGGAAGCCAATGCCCTGAAAGAAGAGACGGGTACGCTGAAAGAAGCTATTAAGGAACTCAGTGATCGTGTACAGTTGATTGCCACTGAAGAGCACGACCTCCTGTTGAGCTTACCTAATGTTCCGCATTCCAGTGTGAAGACGGGTCGCGATGAAAACGACAATGAAGAAATCAAACGCGTCGGAACCATCCCAACGTTACACGACGGTGCTAAACCGCATTGGGATCTTGCAGATCAGTATGATTTGATCGATTTTGAATTGGGCGTAAAGATTACCGGTGCTGGTTTCCCAGTCTATAAAAATCATGGTGCTCGCTTGCAACGTGCAATGATTAACTTCTTTTTGGATGAAAATAGAGCAGCGGGCTACACGGAATACCAAGTACCGCACTTTGTAAATGCCGCTTCCGGATACGGGACAGGTCAGCTCCCAGATAAGGAAGGACAGATGTACGAAATGCCGTTAGACGGCCTCTACGCCATACCTACAGCAGAGGTGCCTGTGACGAACATGTTCCGTGATGAGATCGTAAATGCGAAAGAGTTTCCCATAAAAAGTACCGGTTACACCCCTTGTTTTAGACGTGAAGCAGGATCGTACGGAAAGGATGTTCGCGGATTAAACCGGTTGCACCAGTTTGATAAAGTTGAAATTGTCAGCATTACTCACCCAGATAAGAGCTATGGATTGCTCGATGAAATGGTTGCGCATGTTGCCGGACTCTTAGAGAAGCTTGAACTTCCGTACAGAATTTTACGTCTTTGTGGCGGCGATGCTGGATTCACCTCAGCGCTCACTTATGATTTTGAGGTATACAGTGCGGCACAAGAGCGCTGGCTTGAAGTGAGTAGTGTTTCTAATTTCGAAACCTTCCAAGCGAACCGCTTAAAATTGCGCTTCAAGGATGAAGAGGGCAAGAGCCAATTGTGTCATACCCTCAACGGATCTGCTATGGCCTTACCGCGCGTTTTAGCTGCCCTTCTGGAGAATCACCAACAAGAGGATGGTATTCGAATTCCTGCCGCGCTCGTTCCGTATACTGGATTCGACAAAATCGCTTAGTCCATGCAAAAACTGCTTTTGTTTTGCACGTTAAGCCTCTTTGTGATCAGTTGTACAAAAGAGCCTTGGCAAATCGAGATGGGCAGCCGTTTGGATTCCATGATTGTTTTGGCCAAAAGCCATGAACAGGTTATCGCGAGTACTGATGCTGAGCAGGTAGCTGCTGCTTCCGACGTTTTGGGAGCACACCAAATTTTCTTCTTGGAACAACTGGATGAGATGGCACGACTGAATGTTTCTAAGTCCATGTATACGGGTCCTCTTGAGACCATGAAAAACTGCACTAAATATTTAAATCGGGTTCGAACGGCCAAAGATTTAAATCCTGAGAAGCACCGCGAAAGGCTATCGAATTTGAGGCACGATGTTCTCAAAGGTCATCTCGACAGCACCACTGCTATTGGGTATTACAATCAGGAGGCCATGCTTTTGCGCGATCTTGACCGCACAATGAATAAAAGCTATGGGGGTTGTTTCAGTTGCCTAAGAGCATACGATACCTTGGTGCTACAATTAGACTCCTTAAAAGGCTTTATCTTGGAGCCCGATGCGATTCGTTAAACCACTTTTTATTTTTCTCATTCCCCTTCTTAGTTTGGGGCAAAACGGTCTGTCAGACTGTGACAGTTTATTGATCAAAAGGCAGTTTGATGCCGCTGCGGCTTGTCTTGAAGACCTGCATTCTCAAAATCCGGTGGGACCTGCTTATGAAAAACTCCTTGAAGCGTATTTGGTGCTAGAGGATACCGGTAAGGTTTTTAAATTGGCCCGTAAACAAAGCAGGGCCTATGGGCAATCTAAACCGGCTTATTATGTGGACTACTGGCATTTTAGCCAAACCCTAGAGAGGCGCGGTCCAGATTTTAGTGTGCTCGAAAACCTCACCCGAAACAATCCGTTCTCCGTCCGGGCAAGCGCACAACAACTGGAAAAATACAATTACATCGAAGAAGCGATTGGGCTGTACCTCATCGCAGAAGCCGCACAGCCCAATGTTCGCACCGCTTTTGAAAGAGGGCAATTGCACGCACAGCTAGGACAATACGAAGCACAATACGAGGCTTATATTCTCGCGGCAAGACAGAACAGCGGCTACCTCAGTAGTATCAAAATGCGTATTGCCAATAATTTGAGCAAGGATCCTAATGGGGTACACAATTCAGCCATTAAGAAAGTACTCTATGCTGCAATCAAGAAATCGTCCGATCCCCTTGTCGAACAGTTGTTGCTCTTTGTCCTGAGGCAAGAAGGTGATTTTGATCGTGCCTTTACCTTCATGCGTTCTAACTACGACGGAAACGCGTCTATTCAGCCCTTTTTACAGTTGATGCGTGAGGCGCGAGAATCGAATGACGATGCTATAGCAGTAGCTATTGGTCAATTCTTGTTGACCCAAAAGACCGCTTTAATGCAGCAACGCGGGACGAACAGTGTCCTGCTGGAATTGGGTAAATGCTACGAAAAAACTAAAAATATCGAGGCCATTTCTGCCCTATCAGATCGCTATCCAATAGGTATTTGTGAAGCCTGTTTTGAATGGGAACGCTACCGGGCAACTTTTCTCTTTGAACAGGGCAAGGTGCCCGCGGATAGCCTTCAATCTTTGCTCGAATTCGAATCTACTTTAACCCAATTGCGCGAGCGCTACCCACGAAAGTTTCAACGTGGTCTTACCCACCTCAGCCAAGGCGAAGCAAATCTCCGACTGGGCTATTTTGATGATGCCCTAATGGAATTTGCTCGGGCTGAGACGTTGCTCGAAGATTCAGATGAAGGCGATATGGCCCGATTAAAAAAAGCCATGTGTGCCTTTTACGGCGGTGACATTCCATGGGCGAAAACACAACTTGAAGTCCTTTTACAGAGCACCAGTAAATCCATTGCAAATGACGCTTTAGAAAACGCATTAATGATCAGTGCCAATTCTGTTGAAGATACCTTGATGGAAGGGCTCGGACTCATTCGTATTCCCATGCTCCTGGAAGCCCAAGGAAAAACAAGCAAAGCCATTGAAAAATATAAAGCGTTAAAAAAGGTCTTGATTGCTCATGAACTCTATGACGATGTTTGTTTAAAGTTGGGCAAGCTCTACCTTGACGGGGCACAGTGGGAAGCTGCTCTTGCTGAATTCTCGCTTGTGCAACAAGCCGCTGGAGAAGGCATGTGGAAAGAAGATGCGCTCTTTTTCGCCGCCCTGTGTCGCTTCGAACTTAAGCAGAGTGAGGCCCAATTGGCCCTTGAGCAGTATTTGCTCAACTATCCTGCGGGATTATATTTTGAACAAGCTAGAACCATGTATCGTACCTTAGCACTATGAGCCAACACATTTACAATGTTACTGTCGTAGTCGATCAATCCATCGAAGCAAAATGGAAGGAGTGGATGGTTAAGGAACATATTCCCGAAGTCATGGATACCGGAATGTTCAGAAGTTTTCTTTTTACACAAGTCTTTCCCGAACAAGAACAAGATAATCCGAGCTACAGCATTCAGTACAGAGCCGCAGATCTTGAAAGTATTAAGCTGTACATGCAGATGTACGGGCCAGAACTGCGCAAGAAAACGGAGAAAGCGTGGGGGACGCACGCACTTGCCTTCAGAACTATTCTTGAAGTCATCGACGAAAAATAATGACGACAACACAACGCATTTTCACACTTGAGAACGGTCTTCAATGTTCGTTTCAAGCACAACGCAGCAGTGTAGCACACGTAGTGGTGGCTATTCGTGCTGGGGCTAGAGATGAATTGGACCAACAACAAGGTCTTGCGCATTTTCTCGAACACAATCTGTTCAAAGGCACTTCCAAAAGAAAGGCCTATCACATCCTATCGCGATTAGACGATGTAGGTGGCGAGCTCAACGCATATACACCAAAGAGGAGACGATTATACATGCCAGTTTCTTAAAAACTGATTTTCGTAGAGCGCTAGAATTGCTTTACGATGTACTCGCTAACAGCACCTTCCCTGAAAAAGAATTAGAAAAGGAAAAAGAAGTCATCAAAGATGAAATCTCCAGTTACAAAGACGCACCTGGCGAAAGCATTTTCGACGATTTCGAAGACCATATTTTCAGAGGCGACCCTTTGGGGAGGAACATCTTAGGCACTCCAGAAAGTGTAGACGGACTCTCGCGTGCAGATATTCTTGAATTTCAATCGCGAACCTACACTGCAAATCGTATTAAGTTGGCCGTGGTAGGCCCCTTCGGTGGCGAACGCGTTGAGCGCACGGTTGCCGAACTTTTCGCCGGCTTTCAGTTTGCAGATTCGAATTGGGAAAACACCTTCAAAGGCGATGGCCAGCCCGATCGTGTTGTAGAGAATCTTGCGCAATTTCAAGACCATTATATGGTGGGATGGAGAACCTGCGGCATTCATGGCCATGATCGTCGCAGCCTGTCTTTGCTAAATAATATACTGGGTGGACCTGCCATGAACAGCAGGCTCGGTTTAAATATCAGAGAAAAGCACGGCATAGCATACAATATTGAAAGTTACCTCAACCTCTACAGTGATGTCGGGATGATGGGTATATACCTCGGTTGTGATCCACAACAAACCGAAAAAGCTGCCGCACTCGTGGCAAAAGAAGTAGCAAAACTTCGAGATACAAAGTTGGGTACCTTGCAAATGAGTAAGGCAAAAAAGCAATTTTTAGGTCAAATGGCCATGAGCGAAGACAATGGACTCAATTCAGCCGTTGGCGCTGCTCGTGCCCTTTTACACTTTGGACGGGTTAATGATTTTGAGACGGTTGCATCAAAAATACAGGCCATTACCGCCGAACAGCTTCAGGATGTGGCCAATGCCTATCTCGTTCCCGATAAAGCCTTTGAATTGATTTATAAAAAACAGTAATTCATGGAGTTCCTTAGCGACGATCTTCAAGAGTACATCAGTGCTCACACTACCAAAGCACCGGAATATTTGGATGAATTAGAGCGTGAAACTTGGGTAAAAGTGATTATGCCCAGAATGCTCAGCGGTCACGTTCAAGGACAAATCTTGAAACAATTCTCGATAATGAAGCGCCCGAAATACCTTTTGGAAGTAGGGACATTCACGGGGTATGCCTCACATTTTTTAGTTGAAGGGCTCCAGGAAGATGGCGAATTCCACGCGGTTGAAATCAATGAAGAATTGGAATCCATTATCCAGAAATATTGGGCTAAGCACCCGAAATACGACCAGATGCATTTACACATCGGTCCTGCAGCGCAGGTCCTCGATACGCTTCATAGGCCTTGGGAGCTCATTTTCCTTGATGCGGATAAGGCGGGATTACTGACCTATTACGAACAGCTCATACCACTGATGCCTTCAAATGCCATCATGCTGATTGACAATATTTTGTGGAGCGGAAAAGTCGCTGAGCCTGTCGCAAAAAATGATAAAGACACGAAAGCAATTTTAGCGTTGAATCAGCACGTTGCTAATGACTCCAGAGTGGAACAAGTAATTCTTAGTGCCCGCGATGGAATTATGATGGTGCGTAAAGTTTAAATTATTGTTTTCATTACGTATCTTGTTCACGTAAAATTCACTTGAAAGAAACATTTATGAAAAAAGTTCTACTCCTTGCTGCAGTAGCTTTTGGTTTTAACGCAATGGGTCAAGACGCTGCGAATGCGCGTTTGATGCAAGCGGAATTGCCAGTTTCAACGGCTGCTAAAGAAAAAATTGAAGACATCATCTTGAAAAGAGGTGGTGCCGTAGACGATCTCTACGATTACACGGATTTCTTGTACCAGTATTACAGCTCAGATATGACGTTGGGTGCCATTACAACGACTCCAGATTCATCTACAGTGATTGTATATTCTGACGGAACGGCCGGAAATTCATACAACCACGCAGTAGGTGCAACTTATGACTTCAACTACTACGGTTGGGGCGATAATGAATTCGACGAAGGCGATCAGGTAACGATTGATTCTTTGTTCGTTGTCGGTGGCTACGAAATCTACCAAGCCAACCGTAACGACAAAATCCGTTTCACCATCTTCAAAGGAGCTAACGGTTTCTCTGCACCTTTCTCTGGTGTACAATACCCCGCAGCATACTTTGCAGCCTTAGATCCTACAGTACAAGCTACTGCTAAGACTATGGCCTATGCAGGTAGCTCATCTCACGGTGTTCAAGGTGGCCCAACTGCAACTACAACGGTTACTGTGGACTACACACTTAGTGAAAACGATACGTCTGTAGCTGTAGTAGGTGTTGAAGTACCAAACGGTGGCTTCACCATGTCAGGTGATGAACTTTTGGGTGTATTCGTTCAATACATTCCAGATAGTTTGACTACAACGGATACGATCAACTACCAGGACTTATCTGGTGATATCAATCCTTTCTACTTCTACTACTACAGAGAAGGCAACACATCTGCACCACAAGGGTACTTCATCCAAGATTACGACAGCACTTCTACAAACTGTTCGAACTTCTTGTTCTCTGAAACTCGCTACGGAGCTCACGCAGGAACTTCTTCATGGAGAAACGATCAAACGAGCATCAACATGTTGTACTCGCATTTGATCTGGTTGCGTGCAAGCGGAACCTCTTCTATCGGCGTAGATGAACTTGCCGCTACTGAGGTTTCAGTTTTCCCTAACCCATCTAATGGTGTGGTTAATGTAGAATTGAACGCAAATGCTGCAGCTACTGTAACGGTAGTAGATGTATTGGGTCAAATCGTTTACCGTTCGAACGAAAACTTCGTAGCCGGTGAGCGCAAAATGATCAACCTAAGCAACAAAGCAAAAGGTATGTACATCCTAACTGTTGAAGGTGAAGGTGTAAACACAGTAGAGCGTATCTCTATCAAATAACCTCACTCGCTTAACACACAAAACCCAAAAGCCCGGATGCGCATGCATCCGGGCTTTTACTTTTAAGCTAAAAAACGGTTCTTATTTTCTTAGTGCCGTACGCACCTGTTTAAAGAGCTTGCTCTTGAAAACATAATCTTCTACATCGGCATTGGTGCTGCCCAATACCTCATCATTAGTCCCTTCCCATACCTTATGACCTTCCTTCATAAATACCACGTGATCCCCTATTTCTAAGACCGAATTCATATCGTGGGTATTCACAATGGTAGTCATGCCAAACTCATGGGTAATCTCTTGAATAAGTTGATCGATCACTATGGCTGTTTCTGGATCTAAACCTGAATTGGGCTCATCACAGAACAGGTAGTTAGGATTCATGGATATTGCGCGTGCAATAGATACGCGCTTTTGCATCCCGCCACTTATTTCACTTGGGAATAATTGATCCGCACCTTCTAATCGCACACGATCCATCACAAATTTTACCCGTGCATCTTTTTCGTGCTCCGTCATTGCAGAGAACATCTCTAAAGGGAATCGTATATTTTCCGCGACCGACATACTGTCGAACAGGGCACCGCCTTGAAAGACCATGCCAATCTCTTGGCGTAAGGTTTTGCGGCGTTGTTTTGACATTTCGCCCAACACCTCATCGCCGTAATGAATGCTTCCGCCATCAGGCTCAAATAAACCCAAAATGGTTTTTAAGAATACGGTTTTACCCGAGCCGGACCGACCAATGATTAGGTTCGTTTTTCCGGGGTAAAAATCGACATCCACGCCCTTTAACACGTGATTCTCACCGAAGCTCTTGATAATGCCCTTTGCTTGGATCATGAGGTGAGGATGAGATCAGTAAGTAAATAATTGGCCAAAATAATGGCAAGACATGAGCGCACTACCGCATTCGTGCTCGCTACACCCACTTCCACGGCACCGCCCTTTACGGTATAACCGCTGTAGGCGCTTACCGAGCCTATGATAAAGGCGAAAACTACGGTCTTGATGAGTGCGTAGAATGCGTTTTCGAAGGGGATAAACTCTAATCTGTATCCCATCACGCTTTCTTCAAATGGAACTAAGCCTAACAAATCCCCAGCCATTGCTCCACCCCATAAACCTAAGAATAGGGACATGATGATGAGGATTGGATTGAATAGTAACTGGGCGACAATCTTAGGGAGAATTAAAAAACTAGCGCTATTTACCCCCATCACTTCGAGCGCATCAATCTGCTCGCTTACGCGCATGGTTCCTAGACTCGAAGCTACGTTTGAGCCTACTTTTCCGGCGAGAATTAAACTTACCACTGTCGGGCTAAACTCGAGCGTAATGGATTCACGCGTTGCCATCGCAATATAGTAGGTGGGTATTAGCGGATCATCACTCAACTGAAAGGCCGTCTGAATGGTGACAACGCCGCCCATGAAGACTGAAAGAATAACCACAATGCCTATAGAGTCCAGACCAAGCAACTGAATTTCCTTTACCAATGCACGGTAAAAAAGTTTCCAGCGGTCCGGGCGTCTAAAGACTTTCGTCATTAAAAGCGCATAAGCACCAATTCCTTCAAAAAAGTTCGTGATCATATGGCTAATTTACAGTTTCTTTGAAGGAGAAACTCATTCCTATGAAGCAATTTATCGCGATTTGTTTGGTCTTCGTCGGCCTACTTTTAAGCAGCTGCGGGAGCGCAAGAGATTGCGACTGCCCATCATTCTCTCAACAGATTGAATCTCAAAGTGCAAAGGGTTAATGGCCCAATTCGATGATCTCCTTCCCTACCTGCCCGCGGGTGATTACGAGCCCCTGTTTTCAAAGTGGCTTGAAGGTTTAAATTATCAAATCGCTATCTCGAGACCGCGAAAGTCTAAATTGGGAGACTTCAGTCCGCCACGCCTCGGGCAAATCGCTCGCATTACTATGAATGCCGACTTGGGACCCTTTCAATTTTTAACGACACTGACTCATGAAATCGCGCATTTGATTGCTTGGGAAAAATACGGTCGTCGCGCCGCACCACACGGTAAGGAATGGAAAGCTATTTTTCGTGAAATGCTGATAGAATTGGCACAGCACCAAGCGTGGCCTGAAAACTATAGTCGTGCACTTTTAAAGCATGCAAAAAGTCCAAAGGCAGCTGTGGGCGCTGATCCACACCTCCAACAAACCTTATTAATTTTAGACGAATCCACAGACCTTTTACTTCAGAGTCTCGGAGCGGGAGCGCAGTTTACCTTCAAAGGGCGACACTTCCGGTACGATGAAAAACGACGGACTCGGGCATTAGTGACGGAACTGGGTACGAAAAAGCAATACACCATACCGCTTGTCGCCCGCGTGGAGCGTATAGATTAGTTACCTTTGCGCTAAAGTTTTGGCGCACATGGCGAAGAATATCTTTTCAACGAACTATACCTTAGGAATTCTAGGCGGCGGTCAATTGGGCAAAATGATGCTCTATACCACCCGAAAATTTGATATCAAAACCAAAGTGCTGGACCCCAGTCCTGATGCTCCAGGGCAGTTTGGCGCCAATGCGTTCACCGTGGGTTCGCTTCAAGATTACGATACCGTTATGGCTTTTGCCGCAGATTGCGATACCGTTTGTATCGAGATTGAAGCCGTCAACGTACAAGCCTTACGCGATCTTCGTGCACAAGGAAAAAAAGTACACCCAAATCCGGATAGCCTGGAACTCATTCAAGATAAGACCAAGCAAAAACAATTTTACGCCGATCACAATATCCCAACCTCACGCTTTGAGATGGTGGCTGGAAGAGCCGGTTTTGAAGCTGCCCAAGAGCGCTGGCCATTGCCCTTCGTTTGGAAGGCTGCAACAGGAGGATACGATGGCTTTGGTGTCGTCGTATGTCGAGAGGAAGCCGATAAAGCACTTATCCCAGATGCCCCGGGCATGCTCGAAGCTTTTGTGGACTTTGAACTTGAAGTAAGTGTTATTGTCGCTCGCAACGAAAACGGCGAGGTGAAGACCTTCCCTGTCGCCGATCAAGAGTTTCATCCCACCGCGAATCAGGTCGAATACGTCCTATGCCCGAGCGTTCTTTCTGATGAACTGCAACAAAAGGCAAAAGAAATTGCCATACAAACGGCTGAGGCGTATGATATCTGCGGATTATTAGCCGTTGAATTGTTCGTCACTAAAGACGGTGCTATCCTCGTGAATGAAGTAGCTCCACGTCCACATAATAGCGGACATCACACCATAGAGGCTTGCTATACGAGCCAATTCGAACAACACGTCCGCGCCGTACTTAACCTTCCCTTAGGTTCAACAGAGCTCAAGGCCGCGGGAGTCATGGCAAATCTAGTCGGAGCCGAAGGCTTCAATGGTGATGTTGTCTATGAAGGTTACGACGAATTACTCAGTGAACCGGGTGTAAACATCCATATCTACGGTAAGGCACAAACCCGACCATTTCGTAAAATGGGACACGTCACGGTAGTGGCAAAAAATAGAGATGAAGCCCGCAAGCGCGCGGAGTGGGCAAAGAATAGTATATTGGTCAAAAGCAAATAGGTATGATCGGAATCATTATGGGCAGCACTTCAGACCTGCCAGTTATGCAACAAGCTATCGATGTATTGGACGAATTAGGTCTTGCCTATGAAGTAGATATCGTCAGCGCGCACCGCACGCCTGAGAAGCTTATGGATTACGGTCAAAATGCGCACAAAAGAGGCATTAAAGCCATCATTGCCGGAGCTGGCGGCGCAGCACACCTTCCAGGTATGGTTGCTTCAGTAAGTCCACTTCCGGTCATAGGGGTTCCCGTTCACAGCTCAAATTCTATTGACGGCTGGGACAGCGTACTTTCAATCCTTCAAATGCCAGGCGGTGTGCCAGTAGCTACTGTAGCACTGGACGGTGCGAAGAACGCTGGCATCCTTGCGGCACAGATTGTGGGATCGTCGGATGCGGCGGTTTTAGAGCGCATTGTAGCCTACAAAGAAAGCCTGAAAGAAAAGGTACTTAAAGGTGCTGAAGAGGTGAAAGCCAAATACGCTAAAT